>Ga0315276_10000280_pt1 | contig 42850 bp, 26 predicted proteins | sample YL17G05_0_MG_FD_204542 | JGI IMG/M metagenome (GOLD analysis project Ga0315276, IMG submission 204542) | Sediment microbial communities from Yellowstone Lake, YNP, Wyoming, USA - YL17G05_0 | ecosystem: Environmental > Aquatic > Freshwater > Lake > Sediment | place: USA: Wyoming | collected...
ACCGGGCGGTGTTCGGCATGCTCGTGGGAACCTACCTCGGGGTCACCTCGACCGAGGACTATGGTGAGTACAGGGATGACTGGTCGTTCTATGACGCGAATGAAAACATCACCTTCACGGGGGATTTCGGACGGATCATCACCAACCCGCTCTGGGTGGGCCCGGTCGGCATGGTCGGCTATGCCTTTCTCGAAAGCCCCGGCAATCCCTTTGACGGAGTGGACAACGACGGCGACGCCGATTCCTCGGCGGTCGGGATCGGCGCCCCGAAGTTTGTCCAGACAAGCTTCGACTCGGTCACGATCAAGGCGGGACAACAGATCGTCCTGATCGACGAGGACTACACCAGGCACACGTACACGGTCCCGAACGTCGACTCGGTCTTTGTCACGACACGCGGCCTCTCCATGTGGATCAAACCCGGTAAGACACGCCTGGCCGAAGGGAACGAGATCCAGCAGATACTCCCCGGGGGAACGTACGTCTATGTGATCAATCCGAACGTCTATGACGGCGTCGACAATAACTTCAACGGCCTGATCGACGAGAACTACTACATCCACTACCGCCAGATCAAGCGTCAACCGGATCCGACGCTCCCGCCGCTCATCAACCAGCTGCGTCCGGTGCGCTATGTCGACTACCGGAGCGGGGCGGGAACGAGCCCGCTCAGCATGATCGACGAACGGCGCAACGATCTGGTGGACAACAATGGAAACTGGAATATCGCTTTTGACGATCTCGGACGCGACGGCATCGTGGCGACCGGCGACTACGGCGAAGGGGACGGTCAGCCGACTTCCGGCTATGACGCGCAGTTCAACGATACCGGTCTTCCCGGCGAACCGCGCATCGACAAGACCGACGTCAGAGAATCCGACCAGATCGGGCTCACAAGCTTCTTCTACTTCACACCGGCCAACGGCGTGAGGCTCGGCGATGATGAATCACTCTGGTCCAACCTGCGCCCCGGCTTCTTTGATGTTCCCAAATCCATCGTGAACAATCAGCCGATCAACGGCGAGGATGGAGATTTTATTTATGGGTCCGGCTACTTCCCCCTGCGTGCGAAGACGACGGAACGGTTCTCGATCGCCCTGGTCTACGGGGGGGGCAACGGAGGAAGCGTCCAGAACGACGAAGCCGATCTCTTGACCAACAAGAAGAGCGTACAGAAGATATACGACGCGAACTACCTATTTCCGCAGCCGCCGACCCTGCCCACCCTGACCGCCGTGACGGGGGATCGTGCGGTGACACTCTACTGGGACCGTGTCGCGGAGACGACCATCGACCCGGTCCTTCAGACGAAGACGTTCGAGGGGTATAAGATCTACAAGTCGACCGATCCGAACTTCAGCGACATATTTACGATCACGGACGGCTACGGCGTACCTCAGGGATACGAGCCGCTCGTGCAATACGATCTGAACAACGGCGTCAAAGGGTTCTTCCAGCCCTCGCCGGTTCTGATGCAGGACATTAAGGGTTACATCTACTATCTTGGGAGCGACACCGGCCTTGTGCACAGCTACGTGGACAATGACGTCAAAAATGGGCAGCGCTACTTCTACGCGATCGTGGCCTACACCCGCGGTGATGCGACGCTGAACATACTCCCCGCAGAGAATCGATTCGGCGTGACGATTACCTCCGGGGGGGAAGTTCTCCATGACCGGAACGTTGTCGTCGTCACTCCGAATCCAAAGACAATCGGCTATGTTGCTCCGACAGACGTCGTTCCTGCCTCTCATGCTGCGGGACCCGCCACCGGGACGGTATCCTACCAGGTGCTTGACGAAACAGCGGTGACGGCCCACCGGTATCGGGTCGAGTTCCTCGATACGCAGGTGGATACGATCGACAATAACAGCAACGGGTTGAAAGACGCCTCGGACTCCACGGAGTGGGACCGGAGGACGAGTTTCTATTTCGTGCGCGATCTTGACCCGCGGAGCGAAACATTTGTCGCCCTCGACACGCTGATGGTGAAGCTCTCGCGCCAAAATCTTATCGCATCGACGGCGCAGGTGACGACTGCAGCGGGGGCCGTGGTCAACCCGACGACCTACCGCCTCGATGCGGCGCACGGGACGATCCGGGGAGCGTCCGCGGGAAGCCTTCCCGCAGGCACGTACACGGTCACGTACCAGTATTATCCCGTGTTTCGCAGCCCGAACATTCAGGGTTCGCCGTTCCTGACCGATTCGAAGGATGCAGATGCCTTCGATGGTGTGTCGATGGTGTTCAACAATGCCTGGACCGTCGATACCGACACCTCACGCGGGCCGACGGGGTGGACGGAGAAGAAATACTACACCTGGAGCATCAATATCACCAATTTTCTCAGTTACCAGGACCTGCGGGAAATCAGTGGCTACCGGCGCCCTTCGGACTACCGGGTCGAGTTCTCGAATACCATCGTGGACACCGCGGTTGCCGACGATGATTACGGCACCGTGGCCACGCCGGTGAACTTCCGGGTGTTCAACGTCACCGACAGCACCTACATCAAATTCGTCTTTAACGATATGGACGGCAACGGGTACGTCTCCCCCAAGGACGAAATCCTTTTCAAGGACAAGGATCCACGCGGATCTCCCCATTACGGTTGGACGCTGACGTTTGGCACCTATGCGTCGAAGGACTCGACCGCCCGGCCGGGGGCTGGCGACCAGTTCCTGGTGAAGATGACGAAGCCTTTCCGGAACGGCGACCTGTTTGATTTCACTACCGTGAAGCCGCACGTCGACGAACAGACCGCGGCGCAGTCGGTCTACCGGGTCAGGGCGGTCCCCAATCCCTACCTGACGGCATCCACGTTCGAGCCTCCCCTGAACCCGGGCGTGACGAGCGGCCGCGGGACCCGGAAGATCGAATTCATACACGTCCCCGTAGGGGCGACGATCCGAATATTTACCTCCCGCGGCGATCACGTCGCCACGTTGTACCAGGATGGAAGCATCGAAAGCGGGGCGGTTGCATGGAACTTGAAGACCTCGGAAAACCTCGACGTGGCATACGGCGTCTATTTTTACGTCGTCGAGTCGCCGGTCGGCACGACCACGGGCAAGCTTGCGATCATCAAATAAATGGTGATGAACCTCATGAACGTACAATGTACACGCAGTCTGGTCATCGCGATGGCTGTCGCGTCACTCGCCGGGGGGGGCGCCTTCGGGCAATCGAAGGTGGGAACCAGCGCCGCTCAATTCCTGGGGATCTCCGTCGGCCCCCGCGCCATCGCCATGGGGAGCGCCTTCGTGGCCTCCAATACGGATGTCACCTCCCTGTACTGGAACCCTGGCGCGGTGGTGCAGGCCCCCAACAGCGAGTTCGTGTTTTCTAATACCAACTGGCTGGTCGGGACGAAATTTCGCTGGTTCGGATTGATGCTGAATCTGGACGGCGACAATGCGATCGGCCTCTCCCTGACGCAGCTCGATTACGGGGAGGACGAAGTGACGACCGTCGCCCAGCCGGAAGGAACGGGGGAGCGCTGGTCCGCGAAGGATCTCGCGGTCGCCGTCACATACTCGCGGAGGCTCACCGACAGGTTTTCAATCGGCGGCTCCGCAAAGTATGTGAGCCAGAGCATCTGGAATGAGTCCGCCTCCGCCTTTACGTTCGACATGGGGCTCCTTTTTGTCACCGACTTCAATGGCCTGCGGATCGGGATGTCGATGTCCAATTTCGGCGGAGACCTCACGATGAGCGGAAGCGATCTCCTGACCCCGGTGAATATCGATCCGGCCAATCCCGGAGGGAACAAGACCCTCGTCGGTTCGATGAAGACCGACCCGTGGCCGATGCCCCTGCTGTTCCGCGTCGGCCTGGCCTTGGACCTCGTGAAGAACGACATGTTTACGCTCACGGTGGCAGGCGATGCCCTCCGCCCCAGCGACAATGACATGTCGGGCAATTTCGGTGCGGAATTAGGATTCCGGAACATGTTCTTCCTGCGGGGGGGCTACAAATCACTCTTGGCCCACGAACCGGCGTTCAACAAAGTCGACCAACAGGAAGGCCTTTCCTTCGGGGCGGGCGTGCACTACCAGGTCGAAGGGATCGCTTCGATCGGAGTCGACTACGCCCTGAGCAAATTCGGAGTCTTCGGGAACCTGAGCACGATCGCATTGGCCGTAGGATTCTAGGATGTCATACCTTCACATCATGTTTCCTTATTCGAAAGGACCCCACACACCGTCCGGACGGTACTGATTGAAGAAAAAGCACGACGCTGTACATTGTTCAATAGTAATCCACCACTTCACATTTCTTCACTACAGGAGGTTTTATGCAGAAGTTCCTACTCCTTGCGTGCGTTGCCCTGGCGGCCATTCTGTTCGTGGTCCCCGGCGCCACGTTTGCGCAAGTATCGCACAACGTGACGTTCCTCGTGAACACGGCCTCCGTGCCGGACACGATCACGGCGCTCTCACCCGTGGTGCTCACGGGGGGCGGAACGAAGAACGCCGATGCCGTACTGACGGGCTGGGGATCCGGCCTGGCGCTGACCAACGTCGGCGGAGACTATTGGGCCAAGACCGTCCAGTTCGACGATAGTGCGGAAATCCATTACAAGATCCGCATCGGCGCGAACGGATGGGAAGAGAACTCCAGCGAAGGGAACGGCAACCGCAACCAGGTGATCTTGAAGGACACGGTGCTCGCGGTCCAGTTCTGGAATAACGGCAACTTCCCGTCGGGCAAAAACATCGCCATGTTCGATCCGCCGTACGTTCCCGCTGCCGACACGATGATCAATGTGTTCGTGCGGGTGAACCTGAAAGCCATCGCAGACAATAATCTCTACGGCTGGACCGCTGCGGACAAGGATTCTGTCTGCATCATGGGGGGTGGCCCGACAGGCGGAACACTCGACTGGGGGACGCCGAACTATCTGAAGCAGGAATTGGGTCCGACCAACAGCGGGAGTGCGTTCGGGATGCCGCCGACCACCTTCTACTCCGGGACGATCCTCATCCCGAAGAACGCCGTCACGGCAGGTCAGGGTGTCGCATATAAATTCAGGCTCGGCTCGAACTGGAGCTACGGGACCCTGCAACGTTCCGAACAGGGTCTTCCGGGCGACGGGAACCGACACTTCAGTATTCCGCTCGGCTTGAAAGATACCACGCTCCAGTGGGTTTATTTCGGCGACGTGAAGCCGGGAGCCCGCGAGAATAAGGATACCGTCACGGTGACCTACCGGGTCGACATGACCACGGCAATCAACACCGGAGGGTACACGGTCGGCGACACGATCCAGGTACAGGCCGGCTTCTTCAACACCGGCGACTCCGCACGCACCGTCAACCTCGTCCGCCTGGGCGGAAGCCGGGTCTACCTCGGCAGCCTTACCACGCTGACCTCGCTGAGCAAGTCGTTCGATTATCAGTACTATGTCGTCAAGAACGGAGTATCGGTTCGGGAGAACTACTATAACTTCTCCTACGCCGGCGATGTGTCGGCCGAGCGTGAACGCCGCCAGATCTTCCCGAGCGGCCGCAACGTGACAGTGGCTGACACGATCACCAGCACTGTGAACGACCGGCGCCAGCCGTTCTTCCCGAGCCAGAAGAAACTCACGCAGTCCGTTCTCGTCACCTGGACGGTCGATATGCGTCCCGCGTACTACCAGATCTGGGCGGGATCGTTCCTGCACGACATCCAGGGCACGGCCGATGTCAACTACGTCGACAGCATCAAGGCCTGGGGCGTCGGCATCAACGGCCCGGCCACGGGGGGTGCCAACGGTCCTCTTCCGATCGACTGGGCGACGTGGGACAGGTTCATGGTCGCCGATACCAGCAAACGTACGATGTGGGATGACGGGACCCATGGCGATGCGCTCGCCGGTGACTCGATCTACACCGTGAAGTTCCAGTACACCACCGCGAACAACGTGGGTCTGGTCTACAAGTTCGGCATCCGCGGCGGCGACAACGAGGCCGGCTCGGGCGGATTTGGCAACAATCACCTTGCCAATATCAGCGACGCCAATCCGACCTATACAGTGGAATCGCAGTTCGGCGAGATCAACGCACCGTTCTACGCCGCATGGGACTTCACGAAGCACCAGCCGGCGTTCCCCACCTCCGTGGGGGACAACCAGGGCAAACCGGTGGTGTATTCTCTGTCGCAGAATTATCCGAACCCCTTCAACCCCTCGACCAAAATCGAGTTCGCCCTGCCGAAACAATCGACAGTGACGTTGAAGGTGTTCAATATCCTGGGGCAGGAAGTTGCAACACTCGTGAACTCGACGCTCGCGTCCGGGAACCACACGGTCAACTTCGACGCGCGGACTCTGGCGAGCGGTCTCTACTTCTATCGCCTCGAGGCGGGGACATTCACGAGCATTAAGAAGATGATGTTGCTGAAGTAGGGGTCGCTTCTACTCCTGTTGTCTGTAGCGAAGGCCGGATCCAGCGATGGGTCCGGCCTTCGTGCGTCATCGGGGGGGGGAGGGGGGGAGTGTCCGCCGGATCCGCTCCCGGAGCTCCAGGGGCGCCCGGTAGGAGGGGAGGCGCCGGAGGGCGTCGTCCGCCTCGCGGATCGCCTCGTCGTAACGCCCCCTGTTGGCGGCAACGGCGGCGAGTCCGTAGTGCGCCGTGGCGATCAGTGTGGCTGGTGAGGCCTGTCGATCGGCGAGGTCCAGAGCGCTGCGGAACTGCACCTCCGCACTGTCGAGCCGGCCCGCATTCACCAGGAGAAGCCCGAGGTCGACCCGCGGATAGGGATAGGACGGATTGGTGGCGATGCACCGGCGGTACTGGTCCATCGCTTCGGCTAACCGCCCCGCGTCCCTGAGGAGGAGCGCCAGCAGGTAGCGGGTCAAGTACGCTCCCGGGTACTCTTCGAGGAGGGCTTCGTAGGTCGTGGCGGCACGTCGCACGTCCCCGTGTGCCGTGAAATAAGCCGCCGTCTGAAGGCACGCTTCGTTCCATCCCAGCACGCGCTGGTGAACCGAGAGCGCGATGTGCTGCAGCGCGCTGTCTGCCTGGGGCAGGACTGCCGGAGAGACTCGGTAGTTCTCGAACGGCCATCGTAAGGTGAGTCCCCTGATCGAGATATCGGCGAAGGCCAGATCGAGCCACGGTACGCTCAGACTGTCCAGGTCGAAGAGGAGCGGCCGCGCGGACGGGACGCGGGCGGGAAGCAGCGGTGTGACGGCATCGAGGAACAAACCGGCGATATGAAAATACCCTTCAACTTTCGGGTGGAGGTGCTCCCAGAACAGAGTCGGGCCCGTAATCCCGTGAGGACTCGCAGCGCGGAGGGCGGAATCTGATGCGATGCACGGGACGGCCAGCCGAGTGCAGACGTCATGGATGATCAGGTTGATGCGCCCCGGGGCCCGGAATTTGAGCAGATCGAGGTCCCGGGCACGCCCGAGATAAAGCGCCGCGTCGATTGAATCTCCTTCGGCGAGCGCGCAAAGTCCCAGCCGGTACTCACGAGCTGCGTTCGATGAATCACCCGGGCGCCCGGAGAGGAGCAGCCCGGCCGCCGCGGCGGCCGAGCCCCCGGCGATCAACGAGTCGATATGATCTTCTCCCGCCAGGGGAGGTGACGCAAAGGGGGGGAAGAGAAGATTCGAGGAGATGTCGCTGACAACGACCGGGATCCCGCGCGACCGGAACGTGCCGATGATGGCCGCCAGGTTGTGTTCGAAGTTGCCGAAAATCCTCCGGGCGTCGTCCGACTCGAGCGCGACATGCGCCTCGCCGGATACCTGCTTCATGAGGTTCTGTTCCCCCCCCTGCTTCTTCGCGAGAGAATACGAACGCATCGCTGCCTGGATCCAGCGGATCGTCCGGAGGTCGCGCAGTCCGTACTTGACACCGGTGAGCGAGGGGAATTCTCTCTCCAGCCACGAGGCCCCCACACCATCAGGTCCATAGAATTCATTGTGCCCGGTGTAAACGAGCACCAGATCGGGGTGGAGATCCAGCATCGCCGGCGCCATATCAAGGATGACGTTGGTGTTGATCGCCGAGGCCCCCAGGTTAATGACCTCGACCGTCCGCCCCGGGTAGAGATGGCGGAGCTGTTTGCGAAGCATGGCGGGGATGGTGGCGTTCATTTCGTACGGGGTTCCGAACATCGACGACTCACCCAGACAGAGGATGCGGATGCTCCCCGGCTCCCGGCGTGGCGTCACAAGGGAGGGTTTGATTTCAGGGATGAGCGGACTTGAGGCGGGAAAGTATTTGGCGAGAGAGGAACGGTTGATCTGCGTCCACTCCCGTCCGTCGTATGAGACAGAGCCGAGCAGGTGCGAGGCGGTCGAGGGGGAAAAAAGGCGAAGTCCCGCCTCGAGGAACAGCAGGAGCAGGCAGACTGCCGACACGGGAACGACGCTGAAGAGCAGCTTCTTCCCGCGCGACAGCCCCGCCGCACGACGGTCTCGCTCGCTCACATTCACATCTCCGGGTAGTCTCAGAAGGGCCTGCAAAATGTAGCGATAAGGGCGACCGTTTGCAAGATCCGCTCCGCGCCGTCTCCGGGTTGAGAGCGACCCGGCTCTTTTGTATATTTCAGCATGTGCCTTTTGCCCCGATGAGTTGACGATCATGAGCTTTCGTTCAGGAGTCCTCGCGTACGCTCTCGCCCTGTTCCTCTTCCTCGCAGGGGGGGGGGGGACAACGAGGGGGCAGGGATCGGAGGGAACCAGCGATCCCGTGGTCGCCCGTGCGGGGAAGAGATTCATTTCCGAAGAGGAGTTCGTACGCCGTTTTGAGTTCATCCCGGGGCTCTACCGGCATATCCCCGGACGGATGAACGAAGAGAAACTGATCGTGATGTATTCGCTCATCGCCGAGAAACTCATGGCGCAGGAAGCAGAGATGCGGGGGATCGACCAGGATTCCGCGACAGTCAGGGGGATACAGACATTGACGGGGCTTCTTGCACGGGATGAGCTGTACCGGAGGGAAATTGCCCGCCCCGTGGAAGTTACGGCGGAAGAGCTGCGCCGGGGGATCACGAACTCCCTTCGCAAGCTTTTTGTGACCTATCTGGTATTCCGGAACGAGGAGGATGCGCGGTTCGTCGACTCGCAGCTTGGGAAGAAGACCCTCCTTACCTACGGCGTTGATTCGTCCATGCAGGCCCTGAAGGACACGTCGACCATCCTCTGGGGGATGGCGGAACGGCCGATGGAGGAGGCAGCGTTTGCGCTCAACGTGGGGGGGAGGTCTCCTGTGACTGTCACGTCGCAGGGCTTTCTCATTCTGGAACTGACGCGCGAGGAACGCAATCAGGAGTACGGGCGCATGGCACCCGCGGTCAGAACTGAACGGGTCGCCAGGAAGATCCGGCTGAGGAAAGAGGAAGCGCGACTCACCGCATTCATGAACGACTTCCTCCCCGGCCAAACGGGCTACGCGCGCCCACGGTCGATCAAAACTCTCGCGATCGCCCTCGCCCCCCAGTTGGTTCAGAATGACTCGACCTACACCATCGATCAGGAAGCGCTGGGGAAGATTCTGGAACGCCTCAGGCCGGGCCTTGACGACACGGTGATGGTGGCCGGTACGAGGATCTGGAGGGTCCGGGATGTGGTCGCCCGGCTCTTCCAGTCGGGGTTCACGTTCACCACAAAGGACCCTCTCGGTATCGCCAACAGACTGACCGCCGAATGCCGGATCTGGGTGGAACAGGAGTTGCTCGCGCAGGAGGCCCTGCGGAGAGGGCTCGATCGCACGCCGGAGGTACAACGTCAGCTCCGCCAGTGGAACGATTCCTACCTGGCGCAGCTGATGCGGGTACGGATCGAAGACAGCGTAGCGGTCTCCGACGCGGATGTCTACGGGTATCTCGAGAAATACGGCCAGCCTCTCCCGACTCCCCGCGTGCAGGTCCGGGAGCTGCTCACCCGTTCGATCGATGATATGCAGCGGGCGATCACCGATCTCGGTACGCAGGTGCCGTTCGAAGAAGTGGTCAGGCGGTATTCGAGCGATCCCCTGTTGCGCGACCGGGGTGGGCTCACCGACTTCTTCAAGATCTCCGAGCACCCGCCGGTGGGAGAGATCGCCGGGCAAATGGCGATCGGGGACATGTACGGTCCGTTCCGGGTCTCCGGCGGCATGCTCCTCTTCCAGTTGATCGACCGCCGCGACTCCGTCAGCGGCGACACCTCGCTTGTCCTCCGGAAACGCGAGGCTGCCGGGGAGCTCCTTCGCCTGAAGCGGAAATCAGTCCTCGAGCAGTTCATCGCGCGATCGGCGGCCACGAACGGATTCACCGTGTTTGAAGACAGGCTTCGCGCTCTGAAAGTCTCCCCCGTACCGATGATGGCGTTCCGCGTGCTCGGCTTCGGCGGACGGATGTTCGCCGCTCCGATGCTTCCCAGCCTCTACGAATGGATCAACGTTGATGTCCGGGGGATCGTCCCCTGATCTCTACCGGGTAGCAAGCCCCTCGAGCAATCGTTTCGCCCGGTCGTCGTGCGGATTGAGGCGGAGGGATTCACGAAGCTGAGTAATCGCCCCGGGGGAATCCCCCGACTTCAACAGGGCGAGTGCCAGCATGAGCCTGGTGTCGGCTTCTTCCGCAGGTCGCTGTGCGTAGCCGAGTGATTTCTGGTAGGCGAGGAGGGCTTCCGGCATGTTCCCGGCCTGAAGCTCAAGATCGCCGAGGCCCCGGCAGGCAGCTCCGGTTTCCTGCGTGCTGACGGACGCCGTGAATTCCTTCCTGGCTTCAGCTGTTCTCCCCCCGACGGCAAGGAAAGCACCGAAGCGCGCACGCATCGGCGCGTCGAGCGGAAACTGGCTGAGGATTGCCCTGTATTCTCCTTCCGTTCCCTTCACGTTACCCCTCGCCGCGTTCATCGCGAGCATGGCTTCGTGTGCTCGCCGCCAGCTCCAGCGTGACTGAACCACAAGCTCCGCAATCTGCCCTACGGTGTCCCGGTCGTCGACAGCGCTCACCGCCGTCGCCGTCGTCCGGAAAGGCCACCCGGCCCGCAGAATCTCCGTCTTCCTCTTCGCGATCCGGCCATCAAGGGGAGTGACAGGCCGTTGCTCCCACAGGCGTCCCGCCGGGAGGGTGTCGCGGCGGGTCCACTCTTCGCCCGGGCAGAGTATGCCGTGGGCCTTCATGACGTCGATGACGGCGCCTGCGATCAGGAACTGCCCCGCATCATCCGGGTGGAGATGCTCGGTGATACGGACCGACCCGATGAGGCGGTGGGGCGAGACGTCTGCAAACGCCGCCTCGATGTCGACCGGGATCGCGCCGGCAGGAGCTTCGCGGATGAGCGCGTTGATGTCCCCGCTCGCCCGGAACCGGACCACGTCCTTGTCTCTCGCCAGGCGGTATTCAGCCTCCGCTTCGTCGTACCTGCCGCGCGCGTCGAGAAGGGACGCCCGTCTGAAATGTGCCGCCGCGAATTCCGGATCAGCGGACACTGCGGTCCCGAAGGCCGAGAGTGCGGCGGAGGTGTCTCCGGATGCGAGCACGGAGTCCCCCCAGGCCATCGCCCGGTCGAACGCCGCGCGTTTTTCGTCCGGAATTTCTGGACGATGCATCGAAGCGAAAGGGGGGAGGTCCCGGAGATTCGATACCTGCGTGCAGACAAGCAGGGGGGTATGCCTCTCGAGGCAGAGCCGGCTGATCTCCTTAAGGTTGTCACGAAATGTTTCGATCCCCCGTGTGTAGACCGGGCCGGTCTGCGGCACCAGCTGCCCCTCCGCCATCCGCTCCATCATGGTGGAGCGGTCGATGCCTCTGCCGGTCCCGCCGAACAACGCCGCGAGCGCGCCGTACCCATCGCGCAGGAGGAGAAAACTCTTGAAGTGGAGCAATGACAGATATGCCTTGATCATCCACCGCGACCCGCCCAGCGATTCGCGCGAGGCGACCCCGAGGGCGCCGTAGAATTCGTTGTGGCCATCATAGACAACGACCGCGTCAGGACGCTCCCGGACGACGTCTCCCATGATATCGAGCAGGGTGAAGCTGTTCGTGGCGGTGATGCCGAGGTTCACGACCTCGATGGTTTTTTCCGGAAATACCGACGCCAGACGCTGGCGCAGGAAAGACGAGAAGGCGGCGTTGTACCAGTAGGGGTAGCCGACGGTGGTGGATGCACCCAGGCAAAACACGCGGACCGTCCCGGGGAGCTTCTCGGCCAGGAACAGATCGGGACCCGATCCGGGCTGGAATTCGGTCCTGAAGAAATACCGGGCGCTCATCCGGGGGTTCATCCCCTTGTACCGCACGCTGTTGACCGGGATTTCGATGAACAGTCCCAGGTCCGGGCCGTAAGGGATCGCCTGGAGAAGAATCTCGAGGAGAGCGAGAATGAGGAGGGGAACAAGGAGGGTGAATGCCACATAGGCACGGTATCTGCCGCTCCCGCTGGCGGGGTGGGGAGAAACGGGACGATCACGCATGAGGGTTCGGCTGATTCTTCTGGTGGTGTCGGTCCGTTACCGTGCAGCGAGGCGCCGGAGCAGTTCCCTGGCCTCGGGGTAGACAGGCTGGGCCTCCAGGGCCTGCCACAGCTGTTCCCGCGCTTCGGCGAACCGGCCCGTCCTGGCGTATGCCGTTCCCATGATGTATCGCCCGGTCGCCGTCGCCGCACGCGGGAACGAGGGCTCTTTCACCGCGGGGAGCCCAAAGGCGGTCTCTATTTGAAATACGGCATCTCGCGGACGCTCCCGCTCCAAAAGGATGACCGCCATGTTCATCCGTGCGAACGGATTATCCTCCGTGGTGATGCTCTTCTCGAATGTCTCGTATGCCCGGTCGAGATTCCCTTCGCGCCTGTAGAGGTCCCCGATATGGAGCAGGGGTTCAAAGGAATAAGGGATCGCGTGTGCCACCGCGCGGCATTCGCGTCGGGCCCTCTCGAAGTCATGCTGCGATGCGTAATACTCGGCGAGACGGTACCGGGCGTCGGACCAGGGAACCCCTCGGTGGATGAGGTCCGCGATCTGCGTCTGGACGGGGGTCGAAGGAAGATACGCAGACGGCTCGGTCTTCTCGACGAACGGCCAGCGGTGGGTCAGCTGTACGATCCTGATGTCGCCCGTGATCCTGTCGTACTCGGTCACGCCGGCCTCATCCATCAACGTCGAATCGGGAGGAAGACCGGACCAGTGCCACTGCGGCGATGGTGCGAGAAGACCTGTTTGAGAAAGAGTGCTGCACCAGGTCCGTGCCATCAGGAGGTACCCCTCGACCGTGGGGTGCAGATGCTCGAGGATGAGCTCTTTCCCGATGAGGCCGTGCGGGCTTGCTCCGATAAACGCGGAATCGACGCGGGAGACCGGAACGCCGAACGCCTTGCAGGTGGCAAGCAGGGTGTCTTGAAATTCTTCGCTCGCCCGGAATCGAAGGGCATCCTGGTCTTTCGCGCTCCTCAGCTGTTTTCCCGCCTCGGTGTCGCGCCCCTGCCGGAGCAACGCAAGACCCAGCCTGTAGGTGGATCGCGCCGCACCGGGTGCCAGGGTCTGGGCGGCCTCGTACATCTGCAAAGCACTGTCAATCTGGCCGGAGGCCAAAAGAGTGTCTCCCGCCGAGAGATCGCTTTCCCAGGCGGAACGCCGGTCACCCGTCGTTCCGTCGGGGAGGACCGAGCGGAACGGCGTCTGATCCCTGATATTGCTCACCAGCGTGCTGAAGAGGATCGGGACCCCCGCGCTGTGCGCGCGTTCAATGATGGAACGGAGGTTCTTCTGGTACGTTTCCAGGCCCGTCCGGTAGGTGTCGCTCCCGAGCGGAATGATCTGATCGCGCACAACCTGTTCCATCAGCGTCGCGTCGCGTGGAGCTGACGGCCCGCCGAAGAGACGTCCGATGCCTGCGTAGGCGTCGCGGAGAAGTAGGAACGTCTTGAACTTCAGCAGGTGAATGGTCAGATCGGTCATCCACGGCCGCCCGCCGGCCGACACGGCGGATCCTGCCCCGTACGCGCCGTAGAATTCGTTGTGACCGACGTAGACGATGAACAGGTCCGGCTCGTACGCCGTCAGCTCTCCGATGAAGTCGTCCACCACCGCGCTCCCGACGGCGGAGAGGCCGACATTGATCACTTCGAAGTTGTATGAAGGGAGGAGGGCGTGGAGGTAATCACTCAGGAAGGAGGGAGGGGTCGCATTGAACTCGTAGGGGAACCCGGCCATCGTGGATTCGCCGAGGCAGAATATGCGCTTAGTCCCGTCCCCTTTTTTGATCGAGAAGGCCCCGCCTGCCGGTTCCGGAACCGTCCACTTCCCCTCGATGAAGTACCTGCGCGCAACGGCCCGGTTGATGGTGTACATCTCCTTGCCCCGTACATTCTTGGCAACCACCAGGCTGAGGTCACCGCCGTACTGGACGAGCCGGAGCACCGCTTCAAGCAGAACAAGAATGAGAAAGGGAAAGGAGAGTGTGATGGCGAAGAAGACGCGGCCCCGGGTGGGAGTGCTCCCGGGGGTGGGCGCCGGCATCACGTTGCGGATCTTACGTACCATACGGCCGGCAGTTCGTCCATTTTTCTTCCACGACCTCTTCCATGATGATGCCAAGATACGACCTTTCGGGGAGAAGTCCAAAGGGAGGTTCGTTGCATCTTCCTCCGCGATTCAGTATCATTCATTCCACGCCACCCCCGTTCTCACTCCCCGTGAACGCACACTGCTTAACTTTCCAGGAGGTAAGTGACCGTGATTCCAGCTTCGACCCGATCGACGTTCGCGATTGTTCCCCTGTTATTTATCACGCTTTCGGTGCGCGCTCAGGACAGCGTCGATGTGACATTCAGTTACTCGGGTGCGGGCGTCACATCGGTCACCGTCCCGGGGGAAGCCAACGGATGGAACACCGGAGCCTGGGTGATGAAGAAGGACGTCGGCGGGGTCTGGACGTACACCGCCCGCATGCGTGTGGGGGGAAACCCGACACCTCCCGCGCACGGGGTTCCCGGCGCCTGGCAGCATAAGTTCTTCACCTCGGGGGCGAACTGGACAAACGACCCGCTCAATCACCACCAGAATCCCGACGACAACAACAACTCGTTCATCTACACGAAGGACCCAACGATCTACCATCTCCTCCCCAACCAGCGCCAGGCGATTGTCACGACCAGCACCCCGGGAATAACGGTTTCGATCTTCCCCAAAGTCGGGGCGACGGTGGACACGTCCACGATCCAACTGGTCATCGATGGCAACACCTATAGTGGCCTCGGAGCGTTCTACGATCCCGTGATCCGGCAGCTCTCCTACCTTCCCCCCTCGCCTCTTCCGAACGGGGTCCATACGTTGATCCTCCGGGCGGGCAGCTCCGCAGGGGGCTCGAACGCCGACACAGTCACTTTTGTGACGCAGAGCGGCTATGTCCAGATCTCAAACCAGGGGGGGTACACCACCCGCTCGGCTCAGCGGACATTGTACGGAGTGGTTCAGAATACATCTCTGACGAGCGTCAGGATCGTACGCAACGGGACCGACACTGTGACGGTGCCGGTCTCCGCCGGTCATTTCACGGATACCGATTCGCTGGTGGAGGGGCCGAACACGTTCCGCGCGCTGGCGGATTCTGCCGGGACGACTGTCACGTCGTCAAGCGTGACGTTCACCCGCTTCGTCAATCACGTCCCGTCGGCACAGATCACGTTTCAGGACAACGGGTCAACGATAGCTATAATGGGCACGACCAGCACCGATCCGGACCCGGGGCAGACGGCCACACTCACATTCTCCTGGTCGGAAGACCCGGCGAACCCCTCCGTGATAGGGGGCATCAACGGATCGACGGCTCCCTCGCTTCAGATCACTCCCCCCGCCGTCGCGGGGGAGTACTATGTCAATCTCATCGCAGCCGATGCGGATGGCAACCGGGACACGACCCGGAACTACTTCGCGATCGACCCCGGCGCGTCATTGGTCTTCCCCACGATCGCATCGGTCCCCCACTGGGTGCGCGAGGGGAGGATGTATTTGATGTTCTTTAAAATGCATACCACCGCCGGAACGATCAACGCCGCCACTCCTGATCTGGACCGGATCGCCGCCATGGGTTACAATATCATCTGGGTTCTTCCCGTGATGAAGAACAGGGATCCGATCAACAACGGGCCGGGTCCGGGCTACAACATCACCGATTTCTACGACGTGGCGCCTGAATACGGGACGAACCAGGATTTCAAAAACTTTGTCACGCGGGCCCACCAGCTCGGAATGAAGGTCATCCTCGACGTGACGCCGAACCATACCAGTTCGTCACACCCGTTCGTCCTGGATGCGCGAATATACCGCGAAGGCTCCCGATACTGGACCTACTATCAGCATCAGATCATTCCCTACACGGGGGGGGGGCTGGGCGAGATGTCCCAATCGATCACCGGTGACGGTTTTGTCTACTACGGCGGATTCAGCGACGCACTCCTCAATTATAACTGGGGGGATGTCGACGCACGTCAGTACATGCTCGATGTCTACAAATACTGGATCAATGCGATGGGGGTCGACGGCTACCGGTTTGATGTCTACTGGGGTCCCTTCACCCGGACCAACAGCCCGGCTGGCGGGGAGACCGAGATGGGACAGCCTGTCCGTCAGACTCTGAAGCACATCCGGCCGGACATTCATCTCCTCGGCGAAGCATCGGGGACGGGCCTGGGAACAGAGAGGGTCTACGCCGACTATCCCACGCCTGCGGGGGGGCACGGGGTGGATGCAGCATACGACTGGAATCTGAAAGGGTATGTGCAGAACGGGAGCCCCTGGAGCCTCGACGCCGCCACGCGGGTGAACAATCTTGACGTGAAGCTGCGAAACGTGAGCGCCAATGCAGGGATGGGATACATGCCGGGACCGAACGCGTACTACCTCCGATTCCTCGAGAATCAGGACGAAGACAGGATCTCCTATCTCTATGGGAGCGGTGTCGATGCCCCGACTGCCCGGTTACGGACGATGCCGATGTCGACGGCGGTGAACCTTGCCGTGGGGATGCCCCTTGTCTACGCCGGTCAGGAGGTGGGCCGGGGCTACGGGATCACCGATTATGACACGCGCCGCCGCGGCGTCGTCGATTTCTCCGATCCTGCAGGACAGATTCTCATGCCCCACTATCAGAAGCTTGCGCAGATCAAGAAACAGTTCGCCTGCTTCACAACTCAGCAGATGGTGAGGGTCACCTCGAGCGTGGCGGGGGTCTATGCGTACACGCGTCCGCTCCAGGGGCTGAACGGCCTCGTCGTGACGAATTTCGATGCGGCGCCTCACCCGTTCACCGTCACACTTACGAGCGGCGGTTCTCCCGCCGCGGTGTTGGGGGTCAGCGACGGGACTGCCTATGTCGCCACGAACCTTTACGGCGGTGGAACGACGACGAACCTCGTCTTCACGGGGGGAACAGCGACGCTCACGGACAGCCTCCCGGCCTACGGCTCAGCGGTCTACGTGATCGACATCGTCCCCCATACGCTCACGCTTCCCTCGCTCACAGGAGTGGACGAAGGACGAAACCCGGCGGTGCCCGAGAGGCTCGCGCTTGATCAGAACTATCCGAATCCGTTCAATCCGGCGACCTCGATCGGCTATGAATTGCCGGCGGCGGGTTTCGTGTCTCTCCGCATCTTTGACATCCTGGGGAGAGAGGTGGAAACGCTGGTCAACGAATTGAAGCAGCCGGGGATCTACCGCGTGACGTGGAACGCATCGCGCTTCGCCAGTGGCATGTACTTCTGCAGACTGGAAGCCTCCGGTCGCTACGTCGACACGAAAAAGATGCTCCTTGTGAAGTGACGATGATGCGAGTAGCCCGTCCGATGCTTCTGATACTATTCTGCGTTACAGGCATGGAGGTCGCCATGACGATGCCGTCCGATCCGCCGCAGGCGCCGGGGAATCCTCTTGATGATTATCCGCCGGCCCCGGAGAGGAAACCGCTCTATCTCAACATCATCTGGCACCAGCATCAGCCGCTGTACGTCAATCCGGAGACCGACCAGCTCTCCGGTCCCTGGGTCCGGACCCATGCCACGAAGGACTATTACGACATGGCGGCGATGCTCAAGGGGTATCCGGACATCCACTGCACGGTCAACCTCACGTCGTCGCTCCTGCTGCAGCTCCGCACCTACTACATCGATCGACTGAAGCCCTACGTCAACCTGTCGACGAACCGGATCGATGTGGAAGGATTCTGGAAGCACTGGAGGGGGAAGACCGACCCCTGGATCGACCTCGCGCTCAAACCCACCGGATCGTTCGATGCCACGGACAAGGATTATCTTTACAGGAACGTCTGGAATGCGTTCGGTATGAGCGACGTGCAGATAGGCCGCTTCCCCGAATACCTCGCACTTCGCAACAAGCTCGTTGCGGGGAGGGGGGGCGACCTCTTCACCGAACAGGAGATGCGGGAGATCAAGTTCTGGTTCTACCTCGCGCATTTTGACCCCGACTTTCTGCTCCGGCCAGTGACCCTGCAGGACGGGTCCGTCTGCGATCTGAGCGACTATGTGACGTTCGGCCCTGATGCGACGTTCCGGCTCAAAAAGAAGATCACGGAAGCCGATTGCATCCGGATGGTGGCCGAATCGTACAAAGTGATGTCGAACGTGATCCCGGTGCACAAGGCGCTGGCGTACGATGGCGCAACGGGACGCGGTCAGATCGAGATCATCACGACACCCTACTATCATCCCATCCTCCCGCTTCTCTACGACAGCGACCTCGCCCGGATCTGCCAGCCCGGCGACTCACTTCCTCCACGTTTTTCCTACCCGGCGGACGCCGACGCCCAGGTGGCGAAAGCGGTCACCATGTACCGTGAGATCTTCGGCAGGCCTCCGGCCGGTATGTGGCCGGGAGAGGGATCCCTCGCGCAGCCCGTTCTTGAGATCCTCCGGAAGAACGGCCTGACATGGACCGCAAGCGATGTGAAGGTCCTTGCCCGCTCCACCCCCGCGGGCCAGCCGAATACCACGGTCTACCGGTTCCCCGCCGGTGAGAACGGGTGGATGGCGGTCGTCTTCCGCGACACCGAGCTTTCAGACCGGATCGGATTCACGTACAAGACCTACGGGGGAGAGGAAGCGGCCGAAGATTTCATCCGCACGATCCTCGAGCGCGCCCCGCGGCGGAACGAACCCGATGGTCTCCTGACCGTCATTCTCGACGGGGAGAACGCCTGGGAATGGTACGCCAAAGACATCGACGGGAAGCAATTCCTGAACGCCTTTTACCGCAAGTTGAGCAGGCTGCATGCCATGCGGCGCGTGATCACGACGACCACGACCGAGTATATCCGGGGAAACCACCGGCGCGGCGTCCCCGCGCACCCGATCGGAAAACAGCCTGCGATGGAAAAGATGTGGCCCGGCTCCTGGATCAACGCCAACTACGATACCTGGATCGGAGAAGCCGAGGAAAACCGCGCGTGGGAGTACCTGCTGAAGGCGCGGCAGGATCTCGAGCGCTCCGGACTCCCCCGTCCGGACCCCTCGGCCCCGGCGCCAAAACAGGGATCGACGGCCTGGTACACCTGGAAAGCGTGGGAGGAAATGTACGCCGCTGAAGGCTCGGACTGGTTCTGGTGGTACGGTGATGATCAGACGGCCCCCGGCGGAGACAGACCGTTCGATACGGCCTACCGGATTCATCTCGAGAACATCTACGCGTTTGCCCGGCTCGCCGGTTCCCGGATCTCAACCCCGGGATTTACTCCGATCATCAGCGACAGGCCGGCGGCCCCCCCCGGACAGGGGGTCATGGCACAGAGCCGGCAGGACACTGCGCTTGTTCTTTTCACCTGTGACGCGCGCGAAGAACATGTCGCCGGGGCGATCTATATCGCGGGCAACCTCCCCCAGCTCGGGGCGTGGAAGCCCAACACCGTGGCCATGCGCGACGACGGGCGCGAAGGAGATGAGAAGGCCGGCGACGGCATCTGGTCATACAGGACCTCTCTACCCGTCGGCGTGGATGTGCACTACAAATACACCAACAGCGGCTCTCCCGGTGAGTGGACCCCGGGGGAGGAATTTCCTGTTCGCCAGCGGACGCTGAAGGTGCCGGCGGATTCAGAGACAGTTCATATCATCAAGGACATCTTCGGACGGTAATCTCCCATGAAAGGACTCCTCCCCCCTCACGCTCTCGACGTTCTTGAGGACGCGCTCAGACGAAAACAGAAGGATTCCAGGAAGAAGAAATTCCATTACCGTGTTCCCTCGCTCTGGATCTCACCGAACGGGAGGGGTCGGAGCACCGCCGTCGATCCGTACGCCTTCTATCTGAGCGCCGTCCGGAGGGCCCGGAAAGCGAAGCCCCCCCGCCCCGGTAGACCCACCGGTGGAGAATGGACCCGGAACGCTGTCGTCTACAACATGTTCGTCCGGACGACCTCGGCGTTCGACCATAACGGCAACGGACAACTCGACCTGAGGGTGAACAGCGAAGGATTCCGCGAGACCGGGACCTTTCTCAAGGCGATCGCGATGCTCCCCTACATCAAACGGATCGGCGCCACGACGGTCCATCTCCTCCCCATCACGTCGATAGGTCACGACGGGAACAAGGGAAGCCTCGGATCTCCGTATGCCATCCGGAATCCCTACGACATCGATGAAAACCTCAGCGAACCTTCCCTCGGTCTCGACGCGAACGTCCAGTTCAGGGCGTTCGTCGAAGCCGCGCACCGGATGGGATTGCGCATCGTGGTGGAATTCGTTTTTCGCACGGCAGCCAAAGACGCCGACTGGGTCAAGGAACATCCGGAGTGGATGTACTGGATCAGGGAGTCGGTCCAGGTGAGGGATCCGCAACATCCCGATGAATCGCGTTACGGTTCTCCGATTTTCACCCCCGAAGAGCTGGAGCGGATTCACCAGGAGGTGCGGGAGCATCGTATGGGCCACCTCATCCCCCCCCACAGTGTCTACCGCGACTTTTTCACGGCGCCTCCTGCGTCGGAGAGCGTCCACAAGGAGAACGGCCGGTATGTCGGACTGCTCCCCGACGGAACCAGGGTGAAGATTCCCGGCGCCTTCGCCGACTGGCCCCCGGACGACAACCAGCCCCCGTGGGGGGACGTGACCTATCTCCGCCTGTACACCCATCCCGAGTTCAACTACATCGGGTACAACACGATCCGGATGTACGACACGCGTCTCACCCAACCGGAGTACGTGAACCGCCCTCTCTGGGACCGGATCGTGGGCATCGTCCCCCATTACCAGCGGGAATTCGGCATCGACGGTGTCATGATCGACATGGGACACGCACTGCCGATGGAACTGAAGTCGGAGATGGTTGCGGTGGCGCGCAAAAACGACCCGGACTTCGCTTTCTGGGATGAGAATTTCTCGATCACGCAGAAGAGCAGGGAGGAGGGGTACAACGCCGTGTTCGGCTATCTCTGGGTGGATGAGCACCATCCCCCCCGTGTGAGGAAGTTCTTCGGGACCCTCGCCTCGGAGGGTTTCCCGATCCCCTACTTCGGGACCCCCGAAAACCACAACACGCCCCGGGCGGCATCGCGGCCGGGGGGAGTGGCATACGCACGATGGGCCTTTGTGGTCAACAGCTTCATCCCCTCGGTACCGTTCATCCATTCGGGCTACGAGCTGGCGGAACGGTTTCCCATCAATACCGGTCTCGATTTCACCCCGGAGCAGATCAGCCGGCTCCCCTCGGAGAATCTCCCCCTCTTCAGCGAGTACGGCTATGACTGGCTGAGCAAGGAGGAATTCTCCCTGTTCATGAAGAAGGTCCTTGCGATCCGGACGAAATTCCTTCCGGTGATCACGGACCCCGCCCCGTCCGGTTTTCGCGTGCTGCACGCCGACAACGAGCGGATCCTCGCCTTCGAACGGTCCTCGGCCCGGCCCCGGACCGCATTGACGGTCATTGGGAACTCCGATTTCGCGGAGGCGGCCGAAGGGACCCTGAGACTGGGGATCGACGGGAAGCATGTCCTTGATCTTCTGAGCGGGAAGAAACTGACGCTCCAGGCCGGGGTACTGAAGGTCAGCCTCGGACCCGGCGAGTGCGTCGTGTTCAATCACTAAACGGACACCGGCATGCGTGATTTTCAGAAGAAACTGACGAACGGATTTTTTGCGCTGATCAGTCTCCCCTCGACGGCCATGGGGTTCGCGCTCTCCATCCAGATTTCGGCGCTGAGCTGGCTCCTGACGACGCAGTTTCACCTCGACATTCACCAGGTCGGCATCGTCTGGGCCGCGGGCCCGCTCGCCGGGATCGTGGGGCAGGTCGTCATCGGCCTGATAAGCGATAAGGTCTGGTTCTGGGGGGGAAGGCGGCGGCCGTTCATCCTTATCGGCGGCGCACTTGCGGCGCTGATGCTCTTCGCGTTGCCGAACATCGCCGCGCTCGATCACGCTCTGGGGCTCGGCAACCTCCTGCTCGTTGCGACGGCGGTGGCCCTGACGCTCGACCTGGCGATCAATATCAGCTTCAATCCGACCCGTTCGGTGATCGCCGACGTGACCCCGGAAGGAGAGGCCCGCACGAAGGGCTACACATGGATGCAGACCATATCGGGCTTCTTCGGCGTGATGGCCTACGTGATCGGTGCCGTGGCGGGAAATTTCGTCCTGATCTACGCCGGTGTGTTCATCGTCTTTCTTTTTTCTGTCGTCCCGATCCTCTTTGTCACTGAGGCGCGTGAGCTGAAGCCCGAACCGGGTGAAGAGGAGAAATCCTCGGGGGCGAAGGAATCGACGCAGTGGGGACAGCTCTTCCGCATCTACGGCGCACACGCGTTTTCATGGATCGGCGTGCAGACCATGTTCGTCTACATTATCGCCTTCATCCAGCAGAAGATGCCCCTCTCGGCTGACCCTGCGACGGCGGCCCAGGAGGCCGGACGCATCATCTCCATATCGTTCGCGATCCTCAATACGGTCGGCTTCCTGCTCCCCGCTCCCGTGCTGGAACCTCTTTCGAAGCGGTTCGGACGCGTCCGGGTACACATGGGGGCGGTTGCCATCATGGCCATCGGATACGCCGGCATCGTCGCGGGGGGGACAACACCCTTCACCCTGTACCTCCTGATGGCGGTCCTCGGCGTCGGGTGGGCGTCCATCGTCTCTCTCCCCTTCGCCATCATGACCGAAAAGGTCGTGAAGTCCCGGATGGGCTTCTTCATGGGCATCTTCAACCTCTCGGTTGTTCTTCCCCAGCTGTTCGTCAGTCTCATTCTCGGCAGGGTTATCATGGACGCCCCCGACAAGTCGATCATTTTCTTGATCAGCGGTGCGACGCTCGCCGTCTCCTCCCTTGTCTGGATTCTGGTCAAGGAATCCGGGACGGGGATGATCGGGCGGACGGCAGGAGGGGGGGGGAAGCTTCATTGAGACCGGTCCGGCGGATGTGGGGCGGCGCAATCCTCCTGTCGGCGACGATTTTCTCTCTGCTTCTCCTGCTCCAGGTGCCCGGATGCCGGCCGGGAGACGGCAAGATCCGGATCACGATCTGGCATCAGGATCGTATCGACGTGCGCGTGATTCTTCAGCGTCAGATCGATCGATTCATGAAGATTCATCCGGAGGTGAAGGTCGAGCAGCTCTTCAAGGAGACCGAAGAGCTCCGGTCCGGGTTTATTATTGCCGCCCTGGCCGGACAGGGACCGGAGATCGTCTATGGACCTTCCGATCAGGTCGGGCCCTTCGAGATCATGAACATCATTCTCCCGATGGAGACGATGTTCGACAGCACCTGGCTCGCCTGTTACGACCCCCGCGCGCTGACCTGGTACAGGGGACATCTCTACCAGGTGGCGGACAAGCTGGGGAATCACCTCACGCTGGTCTACAACCGGAAGCTGGTCCCCGTTGCGCCGGCCACCGACCGGGAACTGATCGAGATTGGCCGCAAACTCACCGTCGACCTCAACGGCGACGGGAAAACGGACCGCTACGGCCTCGCATGGAACTACACGGAACCCTTCTTCTTCATCCCGTTCATGACGGGGTTCGGCGGCTGGATCATGGACGACCGGGGGAACCCGGCGCTGGACAGCCGCGGCACCACCGACGGGCTGAAGTTCATCAAGGAGCTCCGCGACGTGGCGAAGATCATCCCGAACGAGGCCGACTACAATGTGGCCGACATACTCTTCAAGGACGGGAACGCGGCGATGATCATTAACGGTGACTGGTCGTGGGCCGGCTACCAGAAGGCGGGACTCGACATCGGCGTGGCGCCGCTCCCCCGGATCGTGTCGACGGGCCTCTGGTGCGAGCCGATGGTGTCGCCGAAAGGCTTCTCGATCAACCGGAATGTGGGCGGCGACAAAAAAGCGTGGGTCCTGGAACTTATCCGGTACCTGATGTCAGCCGAAAACCAGCTCGAGGCAACGAGAGAGCTCTTCACGATGCCGACCCACAACGACGTCAGGCACAGCGACTTCGTGCGCGACAATGAGATCCTCCGCAATTCTCAAATCCAGATCGACCACGGCCGGCCGATGCCCGTCGTGCCGGAACTCCGGGCGATCTGGGATGCGATGCGGCCGAGCTATCAGGCGGTGCTCGCCGGGACGATGACGGCGGAACAGGCAGCGCGTGAGATGCAAGCCCTGGCCCTGAGGCGCATTAAAGAGATGAACGAATAACGGCGACCGATGCAATCAAAGACCCTCCGCCACCGCCTCTTCATCTTCTTTCTCGTGGCACCCGCCTTCGTGGTGCTCTTCGGCGTCGTGATCTACCCGTTCGTCTACAACGTCGTTATCTCCCTCTCGAATATGAACCTTCGTCATATCCGGGACTGGAGGATCGTCGGCTTCGATCAGTACGTGAAAGTTTTCACCGAACCGTCGCAACCCGACTTCTACATGGTCTTTCTCAAGACCGTGATCTGGACCGTCGTCAACCTCTTCTTCCACGTGGTGATCGGGGTGTTTCTCGCCCTGGTCCTCAACCAGAGAGAGATACGGGGGAAGGCGGTCTTCCGGGCGATCCTCGTGCTCCCCTGGGCGGTCCCCCAGCTCATCGTCGCCCTCACCTGGAGGGGGATGTTCAACTATGAGTACGGGGCGATCAACCTGATGCTGACACAATGGTTCGGCCTGCCGGGGGTGCAATGGCTGCGGCACCCCCTCGAAGCCTTCATCGCCGTGATCATCACCAACGTCTGGCTCGGGTTTCCGTTCATGATGGTGATCGCGCTCGGCGCCCTGCAGAGCATCCCGCAGGACCTGTACGAAGCCGCCGACATCGACGGAGCGTCCTGGTATCACAAGCTGAAGAACATCACGGTGCCCCTCATCCGCCCGGTCATGGTCCCCGCCATCACGCTGGGGACGATATGGACGTTCAACAACCTGAACATCGTCTGGCTGGTCAGCAACGCGGGGGAGCCCTCCGATCAGACGCACCTCATGGTCTCGTTCGTGTACAAGGCTGCCTTCAACTTTTACCGCTACGGCTACGGAGCGGCCCTTTCTATCGTGATCTTTTTCGTGCTGCTCGCCTTTAGCCTCGTCTTCATGAGGAGTTCGAAGGCGACCGAGAATGTGTATTCATAACGTCGTCTTTTTCGCGAGGAGTGAAGTACGCCATGAGGCAACGCAGAGGAAAAACGGCGATCCGCCTCGGCGCGAGCTATCTCGTCCTGATACTCTTTTGCTGCGTGGCGCTCTTTCCGGTGCTGCAGATCTTCAACATCTCCCTTCGCCCCGCCGACCGCCTTCTGTCCACGTCGCTCGAGTTGATCCCCGGGAACGCCTCGTTCGACAATTACGCGGCCCTCTTCACAGAACGGCCGTTCTTCCTCTGGATGGTCAACAGCACGTTCGTCGCGCTGGTCGTGACATGCTCGGGCGTCGCGTTCGCCTCGACCACCGGCTACGCTTTTTCCAGGTACCGGTTCATCGGGAAGAAATTCGGCCTGCTCAGCCTCCTCGTCACGCAGATGTTTCCCGCCACCATGCTCCTTCTGCCCATGTACATCATGCTCGTCAATCTTCATCTGATCAATACGTACCTCGGTATCGTGATCATGTATTCCGCGACGGCGCTGCCGTTCTGCATCTGGCAGATGAAGGGCTACTACGACACGATACCGACAAGCCTGGAAGAGGCGGGGAGGATCGACGGGTGCAATCAGTTCCAGACGTTTTACAAGATCATCCTGCCGATCGCGTCACCGGCCCTCGTCATCACAGCGCTCTTCTCGTTCATGTCGGCGTGGACCGAGTACGTCGTCGCGGCACAGATCCTGCAGGATACGGAAATGTGGACCCTGCCGCTCGGCCTCAAGTCGTTCGAATCCAATATGGGCTCCGAATGGGGATTGTACGGTGCCGCGTCGGTCATCGTCACCATCCCCGTCGTCGTCCTCTTCCTGTCGCTCAGCAGATGGCTCGTGTCGGGTCTCACCCTGGGAAGCGTCAAGGGATGACACCCGGGATGCGACGGCGGGGGGGGGGGACGCCGCTGCGATGAGCCAATCATAAAAGAGGAATCCTCGCGATGAGACAGAGACTTTCCACCGGTCAGATCTGGAACATGAACTTCGGCTTCTTCGGTATCCAGTTTGGCTGGGGACTGCAGATGGCGAACATGAGCGCGATCTACCAGTACCTGGGGGCAAAGGCGGAAGACATCGCCTGGCTATGGATCGCAGCGCCCCTGACCGGGCTGATCGTCCAGCCCATCGTGGGCTACTACAGCGACCGCACCTGGAACAGACTGGGGAGGAGGAGGCCCTATTTCCTCGTCGGCGCACTCCTCGCCACACTGGCCCTCATCGCGATGCCGAACTCCCCCACGGTGTGGATGGCCGCCGGACTTCTCTGGATCCTCGATGCCAGCATCAACATCACCATGGAGCCATTCCGTGCCTTCGTAGGGGACATGCTGCCGGAGGAACAACGCAAGACCGGCTTCGCAATGCAGAGTCTTCTGATCGGACTCGGCGCGGTTCTCTCGTCATCTCTGCCGTATGTCCTCACGACCTGGTTCGGCGTCACCGACGGGGTCGCCGCGGGAGCGATCCCCCGGACTGTCCAGCTCGCCTTCTATACCGGATCCGTGGTCTTCCTCGCCGCGGTTCTGTACACGATCTCGACGACGCGGGAGTATCCTCCCGATAATCTCGAGGTCTTCCGGGCGATGAAGTCCGCCTCCGCCGGGGTAGGCCGCGCCTTCAGGGAGATCGTCGGTGGCATAAGGTCGATGCCGACAACGATGCGTCAGCTGGCGGTCGTGCAGTTTTTCACCTGGTTCGCCTTCTTCTGCATGTGGATCTACTTTGTGCCCGCGGTTGCCACCAGGGTCTTCGGAGGCGCTCCCGGTTCGCGCGAATTTCTGGAAGGAAATGAGTGGGGAGGGGTCTGTTTCTCCGTCTACAACGGCACCGCCTTTGTCTTCTCGTTCGCCCTGCTGGCGCTGGTGAAGAGATTCTCGGCCCGGGCTATCCACCGCGCCTGCCTTGGCGCGGGGGGGACGGGGCTGCTCCTGGTGGTGCTTTTTCCGCAGCAATATTTTCTGCTGGGCGCCATGGTGCTGGTCGGGTTCGCCTGGGCGAGCATCCTCTCGATGCCGTATGCCATGCTTTCGAACGCGATCCCGCCGGAGAAGATGGGGTTCTACATGGGGGTCTTCAACTTCTTCATCGTCCTGCCGCAGATTCTGGCCTCCGCCGGCCTGGGCCTCATGATGAAACATGTTCTGGGCAACAACCCCATGAACGCGATCCTGCTCGGTGGGACATCCCTGCTCGTTGCGGGCGTGGCCACGACGCTGGTGAAGGCCCCGGAATCGCCGGGGGGAGTGGAGGCAGCCGCAGCCGCTCTCCGCCATGCGGAGGAACAACCAAGATCGTGAATCCGGAATTTCAGGGGGCCGGATGTGCCGTCAGCACGTCGTACACGTTGGGATCATCGGGGCGTTCCTTTCCGCCTCCGTTCCACTCCTCCTGCTCGCCCTTGACCGAACGGAATTCCCCGAGCCCCGATCCTCCATGGTCGTCCTGTGCTCCGGCAATCACCGTGAATGTCCAGGAAGGCCGGGGGAGCCCCAGGAGCGAGAGGGGAAGAGCGAACCGGATCGTTCCCGTCTTTGAGTCTCCCAGAGGTTTCACGGCGTCCCGCTCCACGGGTACATAGGCGGCCAGGACGGTGCCGCGCGCGTCCTCCAGGCTGAGCCCTCCCCCCACGAATATGATCTTCTGATATCCCCCTTCCGAAGCGAATGACGCATTGCGGCCGATCCGTCTCATCCCACCAGAGGCCGGGCCACCCGTGTCGATGGCTATCCCTGTGAACGTAAGCTGGAATCCGTATTCGGGATGCCAGCCCGGGTTCGATAACCGTGCGAACACAAGCCTGAAGTACGCACAGGCGGAGTCGAGCGAGACCGTCAAACTCCGGATGTCGAAGGACCCGGGGACGAAGTTGGGATTTCGCGGATAGGTGTACCGGCCTGTCCCCGTGTCATCGGATGCGGGGTCGGAGGCCTCGAGTATCACCCGGGCGTCGGGATTGGAGCGGGTCACGGTTTCGTGCGGGAGGAGCGGATAGCCGGGTCCCTTGAGCGAGGCGAGTCCCGGCCGCAGAAACGGACGCGCGAGAACCGGGGATGGTCGCAGCCGGGTTCCCGCCGGTCTCTTTATCATTGTAAAGCGAAGAACCGTGCCGTTTCTTGATGCCGACACCTTCCTATCGCGCTGCATGATCCTGATCTCCGAACCGGGAAGCAGCATGAACCGGACCTCCATCGATCCTCCGTCGTCTGCGGGGAGAACTGCCGTGGCACTGACGGTGTCATTCACGCCGTGATACGATAGCCGGAGTTCGTCCGTCGAACGGCCTGCCAGAAGCGTGAAACCGGTCCCGTCCAGGTTGATGCGTGCCCTGGCCGAGGTCATCCCCTGCGGGAGGTGAGGTGCCAGCGTAAGAATCTTCCTTCTGCGGTCGAACCGGACCCCCAGATAGTCGTCATAGAAATTGCGCACGAATTCGGCAAGGTTCCAGGCCTGGGAAAATGTACCCGAGAGCCGGGGTGCGGTCTCTCCCGGATGCGCGATGGCGTCAAGGAGCTCGGACTGCGTCCCCACGGCGCCCCGCTCAAGAATCTGGTGGACGCTGTTGGTCGTGAGCTTATAGGCGATGTCCTGCTCCTGAAGCCGGCAAAGTTCGGAAATCAGCGGACCCTGCAGCCAGGTCCAGACCGTACCGTTATGGTAGGCCGCATCCTTAGGGTAGTACGGAGGATGCTGGTGGAAGGGGTGAAACCCGGGATCGTCCTGTGAGAGGGAGGCGACCCCGTACTCATAGGTCAGTCGGGAGGTGACCGTCCCGACAACCCGTGCGCGCAGCGAGTCGGAGAGGAGCGGACAGGTGAAGATCTGGTTAGGTCGCAGGCGCCCGTCCTGCTTCCCCTCTGCCGTGAGATGGTCGACGATCCCCTCCGGAGTAATAAAAAACCGGGGGAAGTTCCCCCGGAGCAATTTCAAACGCCCGTCCCATTCCCGCGCCGACCTTACATCACCGAATTGTGTCGCCAGCGCGATGCCCGCTTCCAGTTGTTGCGCCCAGAGCGCCTGGATATCATTGGCGCGGTTGCCGCGGGGGCTCCAGGGACCGTCCGGCCCGACAGCGTCCATCCAGGTCTCCGCATCGCCATGAACGAGGAATCCGAGGGAGTCGGTGTGGTAACGGAGCGTTCCATCGATGGAGCGGAGGATGACCGGGTACATTTCGATCGCGAAAAGGGAGTCCCCGGATCGTTCGACCTCCTCACGCACCATCATCACGAACCGCGGGGTCCCGTCCGCCGTGTTGTACGCCTTATCCGTCGTCGTGACGATGTTCGGGATTCGTCCGAAATCGCTTGAGAGGGAATCCCGCTGCTGGTAGTCCGCGAACGATCGGAGGATGCGCCGGGCCTCGGCGAAATGTCCTGTCACCAGCGCGGCGCCGGGAAGGGAGATGAATGTGTCCCGCCCCCAGTAGTTGTTGAACCAGGGGAGCCCCGCGAAGATCCCCCGGGCCACCTGATTCATGATGAGGGCGTCCAGCGAGAGTTTGGCCCACGCGAGCGCCCTGTTGAAGTTCCGGTCGGACGTGGTCACCTCTGTTTCAGCGAGGAGCGCTTCCATCCGTGCGCGCCGGGCCCCGCAGAGCCGGGCAAAGTCCCCGACGCCCCTCCGCGCCATCGACTCCGTTTCTTCTCTCCGGTCGCCGACGGCAAAGGCGACGGTGTGCCGCTTCGCGCGCGCGGCAGCGAGTATTCCGGGTGAGAAACCGGCCCCCGATGAATCGGATGCGGACACCGGGGTGAATCCGGGCGAGTAGAGAACCAACCAGACGGGATAATTCTCCGATGCGGAACGGGCGAGATGATTTCTCCTGGCGATGAGAAGCGCACCGGGGGAGAGGGCCGTCTCGAAGTCAGCAGCACTGTGCCCATCCGACAGGAGGGGAGTGCAGACGGCGCTGACGGGACGCGGGGCCGTGATCGTCACGAAGAAGAGCGCCAGGCTGTCCGCGGGTCTCACCTCCTCGATGATCCCCCCCGGGTACTCCCGCCGGAGATAGTCCGGGTACACCGTCGTGGTCGCCCTCGATCGGTCCAGGACCTTCCCGTCAATGCTGATCCGGTAGTCGTCCAGGAATTCGTGCCCGAAGACGTTGAATCCCTGCCAGCTCGTGCTGTTGCCGCTGTTGGTCTGTCCGTAGAGGAACGCGGATTCCTTGTTCGTGAATGCGAACTCGCGCGACGGACTCCTGACGACGATGCCGAGCGTGTCGAGCGACGGTTCTCCTTCCGGTGCGGCGGGGGCGGGCAACGCCGTGAAAAGCGTCAGGAAAAGCAGTGACCTCACGGGATACCCCAGAAGAATGCCAGAATTGTCCCTAACCGGGCGCGCCAGTTGGCCCAGCTGTGCCCTTCGGGATGCTCTTCATAGTGCAGAAGATATCCCTTCGACCGCATCGCGTCCCGCATCGGCCGGGCGTGTTGCTCCGCGTCGTGGAACGTGCCGGTGTCCAGATACATCCTGAAGTCCTTCCGGGGGGAATGTTCCACGGTGGTGATCATGCGGGCCCCCTCCAGCCAGTACGCCGGAGATTGTGCCGCGCAGAGACCGAACACGTCGGGACGGGTGAACGCGGCGTAGGTCGCAATCAGTCCCCCCAGTGATGACCCCATGATCGCGGTCTGGGCCGGATCCTTCCGGAGGCGATATTCTCTCATGAGCCGCGGACGGAGCTCGGTGACCAGGGAGCGGACGAAGTCGTCGCTCATGGCGTAGTCTTTCATGGCCGTGCTGGTACGCGGGTCGTTGATGTCCGTGCGGGGAACGAGAAAGACGCCGACGACAGGCATGATACGCCCCTCTGCGATCAGATTGTCCAGGACGTTTTTCATCAGAGCAAGGCTCAGATACTCACCCCCGTTGGCCACGTAGATCACGGGCAACGATCGTCGGGAGTGCCGGTAGCCCGCCGGCGTATAGACAAGGACGGGATGGGTAGAATGGAGAATCCGACTGCGGAAGGAGAGCGTGTCGACCGATCCGTGGGAGATCCCCTCGCGCGGGGCGATGTCGCGCGGAGGGGTGTAGCCGGGCATCCGGACCTCGGAATTCGGTCCGAACCCCCCCATCGACTGCTGAGGGTTGTACGGATCAAGCACCCAGGTGGAATCAACGGCGAGTTTGTACTCGAAGCGTGCGGCGGTGTCCACCGTCATCGAGAGGTAGAAGAAATCCGTCCCCTCGATGCGGTGCATAGTGTCCGCGGCAGGGTTCCATCCGTTCAGGTCCCCGGGGACGCTTACGCGGGACGCCCTCCCGAGATGGAAGAAGGAGACGGTCGAGTCGTTGATGATCGGACGGCCGTACGCCGCCGCCCGGGCGGCAAAGTCGTCGACGGCGATGCGCCGCGACGCCGTGTCGGGCATGGCCTCCGTCCGCGCAATGAAATCGATGAAGAGCTCACCGAATGCAGGCGGCCGGGAGTGGAGCTGGTCCTGCAGGGGATGTGCAACCGTCGGGGCCGTCAGGATCGAAAGGATGGCAATGGCCCGAAGGGTGGTGCGGAGGTCCATGATTGTCACCGCCGGGTCAGTGAAACAGGATGGGCAACACGATGTACGCGGCGCTCATGCCGGCCACAATGAGTGCGATCATCGAAACGGATGCCCACAGAAACATCTTGAGGTCGCCGTCCTTTTCTCCCGAGACGCGGAGGGCCTGCCGGAATGAAAGGACGGCTATCGCGAGACCGGACAGGCAGAGGCAGCCGAACACGATAAGGAGCATGAGATCGAGTTTTGCCATGAGAAAATATACGAATTCTCTGCCCGAAAGGTAAGCCCTCATGGGATTGCAGTTCTCTCCGGCAATTGATACATTGCTTCGTGGCTTCCGGCGCAGGACGTGGATTCATGCCGGCGAGGATACGTGAACGGCTCCGGGGGATTGCCTGATGACAGAGTCGCACGGGACGCGGGGCGTGCTGATCGTCGAGGATGACGATGAACTACGCAGCCTCTTCGGCCAGGTGTTCGAGGCAGAAGGATTCAGGGTGTATCAGGCGGGTGACGGTGAACGGGGACTGGACATGCTCTCCGCACACGCCCCCGAGATTCACCTCCTGATCACCGACCTGGGCCTCCCGGGTCTCGGCGGCGTCGAACTCATCGCCCGCGTGCGAAAAGCGAGCCCTGATCTGAAGATCATAGGGACCAGCGGATTCGGCGCCAAAGACGTCCGGGAAATGGTCCTTGCCGCCGGCGCCAACGACTTCATTCCGAAACCATTCTCCATGCCTGAAATGGTCGGCAAGGTGAAGAGCCTCCTTCCATGAAATGTGCGACGGAATACCTCTGGTTTGAAACCCGGAAGGCCCGCGAATACATCAACATCACCTCCACCGTGCGGGAGATCGTCCGCCGGAGCGGCGTGCAGGAAGGAATGGCCCTTGTCTCCGCCATGCATATCACGGCCGGCGTGTACGTGAACGATGCGGAAGACGGGCTGATCCAGGACATCGATGAATGGTTGGAAAGAATCGCACCCCACGATCCACAGTACCGCCACCACCGGACCGGTGAATCCAACGGCGACGCTCATTTGAAAAGCCTGGTGATCCACCACGAGGTCATCGTGCCGGTGACCAAGGGTGACCTCGATTTCGGCCCCTGGCAGCAGATCTACTATGCGGAATTCGACGGACGCCGGCGCAAGCGGGTCATTGTCAAAGTGATGGGGGAGTAGGACTATGTCATACTTACGTTTGGAAACGCTATGAAGCACTCCGCGTCACCTCTTTATGCCGTCCTGGTGATTCTCACCGTCGGCGGTCTACACGCACAGGAGATCCCCGCCAAGGAACCGTTCCGGCTGAGCGCGGACGTCGCACGGTTTCGTGGGGCCGATGACAGCACGTCGACCATCGAGGTGCACTACGCCATTGCCCAGGCGGGTCTCAACTACACGCGGGATTCTTCCGGATGGCGGGGCGCGGCGGACATCACCATTCTCGCGCGCAAGAAGGATTCACTCATGTACGGCGATCGTTGGCTCGTCCCGCATGCCGTCAGCGACACCGCCGCTATCAAGACCGGCATGAACCTTGTCGGCGTCTATCCCTTCCAGCTCAATCGCGGCGAGTATGTCCTGACCATCATCGCGCGCGACCGGTATGGACCCGGGCGGTTGGACAGCGCCGTGATAAAAATCCCGGTGAAGCCGGTCATCACCGATAGAGTCATGCTGAGCGACATTGAATTCGCCTCCGTCATCCGGCAGGGGTCGAAACAGAGCCCCTTCCATAAGAACACCCTGGATGTCATTCCCAACGTCGGCGCCCTGTATGGCGAAAGTCAGAAGGCATTCGTCTATATGGAAGCATATAACCTTCTGCTGGGGGGGGAGAAGAGCGACTATACGCTCCGGTCCACCGTCTATGACGCTGTCGGCAAGGAGCTGCTCTCCCGGGACCGGTCGAAAAAGCGATCCGGAGAATCTGCAGTCCTTGTGGATCAGTTTGATGTTGACAAACTGAAGAGCGGGACGTACACGCTGGTGGTCTCGCTGCTGGATACCGCGGGCACGGCTCTCAGCCAGTCCGGGCGGAAGTTCTTTGTCTATAACCCCACGCTCGGGATCGATTCCTCTCTTCTCGCGTCAGGGTCGGCGCTCCCTCTAGCGGTCTATTCATCTATGGAGGAAGCCGAACTCGACCGTGACTTCAGATATGCCCGTTTTGAATTGACTGATGCGGAAAAGGGCCAGTACGGACAGCTGAAGGGGACTGACGTCAAGCGGAAATTTCTCAGCGACCTGTGGCGCCGTCGGCCGCCGGGGGCACGCGATGAGTACATGTCCCGGGTTGCCCACGTGAACGCGAACTTTGGCGTGCTCGCCCGCGAAGGGTACAGGACCGATCGCGGGCGCGTCTTCATCGTCTACGGACAGCCGGATGACTACGAACGTCATCCGAACGAGTCAGATATGAAACCATACGAAATCTGGTCGTTCAACAACATTCAGGGGGGGGTCATCTTCGTGTTCGTCCAGAGAAACCAGGGAGGCGATTTCGAACTCGTCCACTCCACTCACAGGAATGAACTTCACGACGAGAACTGGCAGCGGTACGCCCGGAGCCAGTAAAGCAGCCCAATTCCATCGTTTCCGGAGCCCTGCGGGCGGTCGCCGCGGGGCTCCGCGTCCTTGCGTGTTCCCGCCGCTTTTCGTAAATTGACATGATGCGTTTCCGCGCTGTCAAGAACATCATCGAATACGCGTTCTTCCTCCCGGTCAACTGGCTGTCGCGCCGCCTGACCTTTCACGGTGCGGGGAAGCTCGGATCCGCTCTCGGCGCCGCCGCCTTTCACATGACCAGGCACCGCGCGGGGATCAGTGTCGAGAACCTCGCCAGAGCGTTTCCGGAGAAATCTCCCTCCGAGATCCGCCGGATCGCCGTCGGCGCCTATCGCGGCTACGGCCGCGCCCTTGTGGAGATGCTCTGGTCCGGCGGCGCGAGCGTCGATGAGCTGAGGGGAACGATGGTTCTGGCGAACAGGGAAGTCCCCCTTGACGCCCTCGGACGGGGAAAGGGACTCATTCTCCTCTCCGGTCATTTCGGGGCATGGGAATTCATCGTCACGTCGATGAGCCTGCAGCTGGGGCAACCGGTGGTTGCCATCGCCCAGCCGCAGCGGAACAATTATATCGATGCAGTCATCACCGCCAACCGGAACCGCTTCGGTAGCGGCACGATCCCGATGCAACACGCGGTCCGCGAGGCGACACGACTCCTTCGCCAGGGGCGGATCGTTGCGATGCTCGGGGATCAGAGCGGTCCCAGGGAGTCCGTCTTCATCGATTTCTTCGGCAGGCCGGCCGCGACGCACCGTGGCGCGGCCGCCTTCAGTCTGAGAAACGACGCTCCGATTGTCATGTTCTTCTTCCTCCGCCAGCCGGACGGGACCTACAGGGCGGAGTACGAAGAGGTGGATCGATCGGGGCTTGAGAGTCCGTCGGAAGAGAACATCGTCGAATTGACCCGGAGGCATACCGCCGTGCTCGAACGCTACATCCGCCAGTATCCAGACCATTGGTCATGGATGCACAAACGATGGAAGCACACCGAGTTCTACGAGACCTCCAGGAAGAACAGGGCGAAAAACGTGACCGGGGTCGCTCCATGACACCACCGCGAAATATCCTCGTGTTCCAGACAGCGTTCATCGGCGATGTTGTACTGACCCTTCCGCTGCTCCAGGTGCTCCGCGAGCAGTTCCCGGATGCGTCGATCACCGCGTTGACCACCCCCACCGCGGCGGGACTTCTCGGCGGCCACCCTGCGGTGACCAGGTCGATCGAATACGACAAACGGGGGAAGCTCCGCGGTCCCGGCGGCATGGCCACGATGATCACGATGCTGCGCAAAGAGAAGTTCGACACGGCCCTGATCCCGCATCGTTCGCTGCGGAGCGCCCTCGTCTGCCGCGCGGCGGACATCCCGGTCAGAATCGGCTTCAAAACGGCCCTTGGCCGACGATTGATGACCAAGACGGTCCCGTACATTGCCGCGGACCACGAAATTGTGCGCAACCTCTCCCTGGCAAAACCCCTCGGGGTCCATCCCGACAACCGCCCTCTTCCGCGCCTGTATCCATCTGAAACCGACCGTCAGGCCGTCAACGACGTACTGGGGAAGGAAAAGGGGGGGGAGAAGAAGGGGCGGAAGGTGATCGCCATCGCCCCCGGTTCGGTCTGGAACACAAAGCGATGGCCGGAAGAAAACTACATTGAGCTTGTGCGGTTGCTGACGAAGGAGGGATGTGCCATTATTCTGGTAGGGGGGGAGGCTGACCGCGAGCTCTCCGGGCGCATCGTCTCCGCGCCGGGGATTTCATCGGTCATCGACGCCACGGGGAAGCTCTCCCTTCTGCAATCAGCGGAGCTTCTTGGCCGGTGTGCGGCGCTCGTGTCCAATGACAGCGCCCCCATGCACCTGGCGGTTGCCATGAGGACACCGGTGGTGGCGATCTTCGGAGCTACCGTTCCCTCCTTTGGCTTTGCCCCTATGGGACGCCTCGACCGCATCGTGGAGACCAACGGATTGAGATGCCGCCCGTGCGGCAAACACGGCGGGAAACGCTGTCCCGTCGGGACGTTCGAATGCATGCAGGCGATCTCCTCGGTGAGGGTGAGGAATGAAGTCCTGTCGATCACCGGGATGATCCGCTAACGAGACGCCTCCCCCGTTCCACTCCCTGTGCAAGGTCTGCGGAGAAACCATGGCACTCCATATGAAGGTCGATCCGCACGTTCCCGAGGACCGTTCGCTCGTGCTGGCCGCAGAGGTCATCCAGGCGGGGGGAGTTGTCGTCTATCCCACCGAGACGGTCTACGGCCTCGGCGCCAACGCATGGAACCGGGACGCCGTGAAAAGAATCCAGGCCATCAAACGCCGACCGGAGAACAAACCGGTCCTCGTGATCGTTCACTCGGATGAGTCGGTACGGCGACTGACGGTCGCGATCAGCGGGGCGGCAGAAGCGCTGATGAGTGCGTTCTGGCCGGGACCGCTCACCCTGGTGTTCCGCGCCGCACGGGACGTGCCGGAGGAACTCACCCTGGGAACGGGAACGATCGGCATCAGGATACCGTCGCTCCCGCTCTGTCTCAGACTCGCGGAGCTGTGCGGTCTTCCGATCACGTCGACCAGCGCGAACGCCGCCGGCGCTCCGGTTCCGTCGACCGTTGCGGAGATTGAATCCGCGCTTGCTCCCGGGGTCGATCTCTTTCTCGATGCGGGAGTCCTTCCTGCACGTCCCCCATCCACGGTCGTTGATGTCTCGGGTCCCATCCCGAGGCTGCTGCGCCAGGGGGCGGTGCCGAAGGAGCGTATCGCCATGATTGTGCCCGAACTGCTGGAATGACCCTGATGCGCTCATCCGCTTTCCTGCTCTTTGTCTTCGTCTCATTCTCCGCCGCCCCCGCTCAGGACAGCCCCGGGGCCGTCCTGCGACAGGGGATCCTCGACCTCTCCAACGATTGCGTTCTGATGGACCTTTCGGCCCACCCGGACGATGAAGACGGTGCATCCCTCGCCTTCTACCGGATGAAATATGGCGTCAAAACACATTCCATCCTCTTCACACGGGGAGAGGGGGGGCAGAACGAAAAGGGTCCGGAACTCTACGAGCAGCTCGGCGCGCTCCGTTCGGTCGAAACGGAACAGGCCGGACGCATCCTCGGGACCGACGTCTACTTCCTCAACTTCCTGGATTTCGGATATTCGAAGACCGCCTCGGAAGCCTTTCGCATGTGGGGAGGACAGAAGGAGGTCCTGCGGAGGCTCGTCTACGTCATCAGGAAGTACAAACCCGACGTACTGTTCACCAACCATAACACGATCGACGGACACGGTCACCATCAGGCCGTCGCGATCGCCGCGATCGCCGCGTTCGATGCGGCCGGCGACTCGACCTACTTCCCCGAACAACTCCGGGAGCCGGGGATCACCCGGTGGCAGCCCCGAAAACTGTTCTTCAGAGCCTTCGGGAAGTCGGAACCGACCGCCGACGTGTCAAACGCCATCAATGAGCGCGCTCCCGGTGCGGAGCTCACCTACCTTGATATCGCCTCCGGCGCGATGCGGATGCACAGGACACAGGGGCTGGAGCGGGCTGATCTCCGGGCGTTCACCCGGGGAAAGAACCTCTACAAACTGGTCAGGACGAAGAGCCTGTACGACATGGACAGCACGAGTTTCTTTTCCGGCATCAATCTGTTCCACGACCCGTCGGTCGCGCTGCTCGCTCCGTTGAGGGATGACCTCAACCGCCTGGACCCGATCATGCCACGGGACTCGATCGCCGGGCTTGTCTCTTCCGTTCTGGCCCGCTGCGATTCGCTTCGGGCCTCGGGCGGGCTCTCCGTGCTGGCGCGCAGGATGCTGGCGCACTGGGAAGCAGAGGGGGGAAATCTCGTCGCGGCGGCATGCGGCCTGACGGCCGACTGTCGCCTCCGCGATGCGACCGTCGTACCGGGCCAACGGGTGCCGTGCGACCTTACGGTCCGCTCCACGGTTTGCTCCCTGAGCGGAGTGCGGTGGAGCTTCACCGTTCCGGACGGCTGGGTGATGCAGGAAGAGACGGAGACCGCCCCCCGATTGAGCGGAGGAAGCGATGAACGTGCGTACATGCTGACCGTCGGAGAGAACGCCCGGCTGACGCTACCGCGAACGGCGACCCAGTACAGTCCGCTTGAAGGGAGGCAGGAGCTCGTCGGACATGTCTCTTTTATGGCAGAGCGCCGACGCCTCACGCTGACGGTGAAGCCCCTTTTTGATATCGCCCCCAAACAGGAGATTGAGATTGCGCCACGGGCGTCCGCTCTCCTGCGGTCGCGTGTGAAGGAGGGGGTGGCCCTGGAGTATGTCATACGCAATTTTCTTCCGCACAAATCCGCGGGTCGGATCGGCATCCGGGCGCCGGCGGGATGGTCGGGCGACAATGCGTCGTTCGTCATCGACCATGAGGACAGTGTAGCCCGCGGGCGACTGGTGGTCCGTCCCCCCGCGGATGTGGCCCCGGGGGAGTACATTGTTCACGTGCGGACGGAAACAGCGTCGGAGCCGGTGACTATCAGCGTGATCGAACCCGCTCTTGCGCCGGGCATACGTGTCGGGATCGTCAAAAGTTATGATACGACGCTGGAGTCCGTCGCAACGACCCTCGGCGTTAACTATGCCCTGCTCTCCGATGCTGACCTCGCCTCGGGAGACCTCTCGAGGTTCACAACGATCGTGATCGACATCCGTGCGTACCTTGTGCGCGAAGCCCTACGGCTGAATAACGCCCGCCTCCTGAGCTACGTCCGGGAAGGGGGGAATGTTGTGGTGATGTATCAACGCGAGCAGGAATGGAAGCCGGAGTACGCCCCCTATCCCTTCCAGGTCTCGCGGAAAAGGGTCTGCGACGAGGAGGCCCCGGTCACGATCATTGAGAAATCTCACCCGCTGATGACATCTCCCAATCTGATCGGAGAGCCCGACTGGAAGGCCTGGAAGCAGGAACGGGCGGTCTACGTCCCTTCGGATGTCTCAGAAAAATACACCCGTCTGCTCTCCTCGGGGGACCCCGATGAACCCCCCCTGACGACGGGATACCTTGCCGCCCCATTCGGCAAAGGGTCCTATATGTACACGTCGTTTGTCTGGTACCGGCAGATGAAAGAGGGAAACCCGGGATCCTTCCGCTGTTTTGCCAACATGATTTCCTATCCCGCCTTCCGGCTGTCGACCCCGTGACCAAACAATTCCTCGCTGCGGGGATGACGCTTCTCGTTGGATGCTCGGGGCCGCAGAAGACCCCGGTCGTTGTCTATTCTCCCCACGGGAAGGAAATGCTGACGGCTTTCGAGCGGGACTATGAGAGCTTGTATCCTGATGAAGACGTTCAGTGGCTGGATATGGGCTCGCAGGATGTGCTCGACCGGATCCGGACGGAGAAGGAGAACCCCCAGGCGGATGTGTGGTGGGGGGCGCCGATGACCGCATTCATGAAGGCGGAACAGGAGGGACTGCTGGAACGGTACGTCCCGTCATGGGATTCCGCGGTCGCGCCCGACTTCAAGAGCCGGGAAGCATTCTGGTACGGGACGTTTGTGACGCCGGAAGTGATCATGTACAATTCCACCCGCATCGCACCCGGGGCAGCCCCGAAGGATTGGGACGATCTGCTCGAGCCCGCCTGGAAGGACAAGATCATCATACGATCTCCCCTTGCCTCGGGGACGATGCGCATCATCTACGCCGCCATGATCTTCCGGCAGATCCGGCGCGGCGGGAACGCGGACGCCGGCCTGGCATGGCTCCGGCGGCTCGATGCCAACACCAAATCCTATGCCTCCGACCCCACGCAGCTCTATCTCAAAATCGCGAGGGAGGAAGGACTCGTGACGCTCTGGGATCTCCCTGACGTCATGATTCAGGTCAAGACCAACGGCTATCCCTTCGGCTTCGTGATCCCCGCCTCGGGGACACCGCTCATCACTGACGGCATTGCCCTTGTCAGAGGAGCGAAACATTCCGCGGGGGGGCGCAGGTTCTATGAATTCGTCACGTCGCGCGAAAGCCTGATCCGCCAGGCGCGTGAGTTCGCCCGGATCCCTGCCAGGGACGATATTCCCGCCGCCGAGCTCCCCGCCTGGATCGCTGACCTGCACCTGAAACCGCTTCCGGTCGACTATGACACACTCGCTGCGCATGAAAAGGAGTGGATGACTCTCTGGGACGAACAGGTCCGCGGGCGGGGAAAAGAGGGACACTGACAAATGTCATCTCTCTCCCTGCGCACTCTCTCGAAGACCTTCCAGGGGACCGGTGCGGTCCGCGGGGTCTCTCTCGATGTCACGCCGGGCGAATTCTTCGCCATTCTCGGACCAAGCGGCTGCGGAAAGACGACCCTTCTCCGGTTGGTCGCCGGATATGAAAGGCCCGACGCCGGGTCCATCGTCATCGACGGGCAGGATGTCACGTCCATGCGACCGCAGGAGCGGGGGATCGGGATGGTGTTTCAGAATTACGCTCTGTTTCCACACCTGACGGTGCATGAGAACGTCGCGTTCGGTCTTCAGACGCGCGGGATCCCGGCAGAGGAGACCAGGGAGAGGGTGGACCGGATGCTGGGGAAGGTGAGACTTTCCGGGAAAGCCGCCGTCGCCGTCACCTCTCTGAGCGGCGGCGAACAGCAACGAGTGGCGGTTGCCCGCGCGCTGGTGCTCCGCCCGCGGCTGCTTCTTTTTGATGAACCGCTCAGCAATCTCGATGCGGCGTTGCGCCTGAGCACCCGGGAGGAAATTCGGATCCTGCAGCGCGAGGAGGGGGTCACGACGCTCTACGTGACACATGACCAGTCCGAGGCCATGACGCTGGCGGATCGCATCGCCGTGATGCGCTCGGGGAGCATCGAGCAGGTCGGTCCGCCGCGGGAGCTGTATGATCTCCCGGCGAGTCCCTTCGTGGCGGGTTTTCTCGGTGGTGCGAACCTTGTCGAAGGGACGACCGACGGGATCACCTTTGTTGCCGGCGAGCTCCGGATCCCCCTTCCCCCCTCTCATCGTGGGCCCGCACCGGGGCCCGCGACGCTCGCGGTCAAACCGGAGGGGGTGCTCCTGTCCGAGGAGGGGGGGGAGGGTTCCGTCCCGTCGCGTGTCGTGATGAGGGAATACCTCGGCTTCACAACAGCATTCCGCTTACGCGTGGGTGAGACGGAACTCAGGAGCGTGGCATTGAGCTCGTCCTTCACCGCGGGCCTGGAACCGGGGCATACCGTGGGGTGTGCGATCGACTGGACCCGTGCGACGATCTTCCCGGGAGGCGCATGAAAAGGCTTGCCGCGCATGGGCTTACGGTGGGACTGGCTGCCGCCTTTGCCGCCTACGTTCTCTTCCCGCTGGGGATGATGATGGCGGCGAGTCTCCGTTCGGGGGGCGAATTCTCCTTCGCACATTACCGCTTTCTTTTTGATACGGGCAACGCGGGGAACCTGGAAGCCGTCGTCAATTCGGTGGTCGTCTCCCTGTGGTCCGTCGTTCTCTCCGGACTGCTGGGTCTGCTCCTTGCCTTTGTCTTCACGCAGTTCGATTTTCCGTGGAAGTCACCTCTCTCACGGCTTGCGGTTCTCCCCGTCGCACTTCCCCCGCTGGTAGGCGTCATCGCCTTCCTCTTCGTCTTCGGCGAGACGGGGATCATCCCCCGCGGGCTCCAGATGATTCTCGGCACCTCCGGAGCTCCGCTGTCGGTCAACGGCATCTCCGGGGTGGTTCTGGTCCATGTCTACTCGTTCCATGTCTATTCCTTCCTGTTCTGCTCCGCCGCGCTGCGAAATATCGACAGCGCGCAGCTCGAGGCGGCCGCGGGATTGGGAAGCGGACCGTGGCGGACGTTCGGGCGGATCGTCCTTCCGGAGCTCCGCCCTGCCCTCATCGGCGCCTCGGCGTTGACGTTCATGGCGAGCATGGCTTCATTCACCGCACCGTTGTTATTCGCCGGCGACAAGCGCTTCATCACCCTTCAGATCTACCAGACCAAGCTCAACGGTGATCTCGACCTGGCGGCGGCGCAATCGATCCTGTTGACTCTTGTGTCGGTCTTCTTCTACGGATTGTTGACGTCCGCTTTTCCTTCGGGGGCGGCGCGGGCCGGCCGGAAAGGAACAGCCCGCCCCGGCCTTCTCCGCGTGTCCGGAGGGACGCGCCGCATTCTTCTCGCCATCGCCATATTCGTCCTGTCGCTGGAGATACTCCCGGTCGCGGTGATCCTGCTCCTGTCGTTCGCCCGCGAAGGGTCGTGGACGACGCAGCTCGTTCCGTCGGCTTACGTGGCCGACAACTAT
>Ga0315276_10000282_pt1 | contig 42810 bp, 34 predicted proteins | sample YL17G05_0_MG_FD_204542 | JGI IMG/M metagenome (GOLD analysis project Ga0315276, IMG submission 204542) | Sediment microbial communities from Yellowstone Lake, YNP, Wyoming, USA - YL17G05_0 | ecosystem: Environmental > Aquatic > Freshwater > Lake > Sediment | place: USA: Wyoming | collected...
CCAAAATCGCCGGGTTGAAATCTACATCGTTCCCGCCGGCCAAATCCATCTCGTCGGCCCGATTAAACCGCTCGGCGAATAGCACAATACCAACAATTACGGCGCCTGACGAAAATCAGGGAATCTGAATTAAACCAACCCCCCGTCAATGGGGGGTTTTCTTTGCGCGTAACCATATTTACTCGCCCCTGCTGCTGTCAAAGGCGAACGCTCGCGAGAAAATGGTTGAACTCCCGACGTCTATATCATTGACATTTTGCCTTGAATCGCTAACAATATAACTAGAGAAGCCATAATGCATAACAAGCAGATAAGCGATTTATTCGACCAGATGGCCGAGATCATGGAGATACTCGGTGAGGACCATTTTCGCATCAGCACTTATCGCAAGGTCGCACGGGTCGTCGGCGATTGCCCCCAGGACATCGCTTCCCTGGCGGCTGGCGGACAACTGCAGACGCTCGCCGGCATCGGTAAATCTTCCGCCGAGAAAATAAACGAGTTTATCCACCACGGCTCAATTGGCGCGCATCAGGAACTGCTCGAAAAAATCCCTCCCGGCTTGCTCGATCTGCTTAAAATTCCCGGGTTCGGCCCTAAGGGTGTCAGTGCCGTCTGGAAAAAGCTCAATGTTACCAACCTGCCCGAATTGCAACAGGCCATCAGCGATCATTCTTTAGAGACGCTGCCCGGATTCGGCGCCAAAAAAGCTCAGGCGCTGGCCCGTGGTATCGAGTTCATCCGATCTTCCCAGAACCGCATCCTGCTGGCCGACGCTCTGGCCATTGCCGATCTTATCGTCGGTCAACTCCATCAGCTTGATTGTCTCGATTGTATCGAACTGGCCGGTTCGCTCCGCCGATGCTGTGAAACCATCGGTGACATTGACCTGCTGGCCCAGGCCGACGGCGATGACAACACCAAAAAGATAATCCAGGCATTCACTCAGCTTCCCGGCGTGCAGGAGGTGCTCGCCACCGGCCAGACCAAGGCCTCCATACGCCTTGCTAAGCCTGACATTTATCCCGATCTGATACAGGTTGACCTGCGTGTCATTTCCTCCGAAAGCATGGGCGCCGCCTGGCAGTATTTTACCGGCAGCAAATACCACAATATCCGCCTGCGGGAGATCGCTGGCAGGAAAAAACTAAAGCTCAACGAATACGGCCTTTTCAAAGGCGACAAACAAATCGCCGGCCAAAACGAACTCCAGATATACAAAAAACTTGGACTGTCCTATATCCCTCCCACCTTACGGGAAGACCGCGGCGAAATCGAGTCGGCCCAAAAAGGTAAACTACCTGAGATCGTCCAACTGCCCGACGTCCGTGGCGACCTGCACATGCACTCGCCCGAATCCGACGGCCGAAGCTCTATCGAGCAACTCATCGGGGCCGCCCGTCTTCTCGGTTACGAATATATCGCCATTGCCGACCATTCACAAAGTACCGCCATAGCCAATGGCCTTGACGCCGATCGACTGCTCAAACACGCCCGGCGGATAAAAAAACTCAACGAAACCCTCGATGGCTTTACCATTTTGGCTTCTTCCGAGGTGGACATCCTGACGGACGGCGACCTTGATTATCCCGACGAGGTATTAGCCGAGCTGGATTTCGTAACGGCTTCGATTCATTCCGGTATGACCGGCGCCCGGGACAAGCTCACCGATCGCATACTACGGGCTATGGAGAACCCTTACGTCAATTGCATCGCACATCCCACTGGCCGTATGCTCGGTGTCCGCGAGGCTATGGCTTTGGATATCGATGCCATCATTGCCCAGGCCCTGCGGACCCATACTGCCCTGGAGATCAACGCCCAACCATTACGCCTCGACCTCAACGACATACATATACGCCAGGCCGTCGATGCTGGCGTCAAACTGATCATCAACACCGACGCTCACGACACCGCCAGCCTGAAACTTATGCGATTCGGCGTCGCCACCGCCCAACGCGGCTGGGCCAAAAAAACCGACATACTCAATTGCCATGGCGTTTCTGTCATCCGCGACTGGGTCAAAGACAAACGTACAAAACATAAACCCTGATTTTGGCGTCAAAATCGATGTTCACATCTAAAAACATACCTTAGACGGTGGCGTCAAAAGTCAATATTCACACCTTAAAACACCCGTTAGATACCGGGATCAGCTTTTCGCAATCCTTTATAATTATGCCGGTTGCTATAATGCGATAAACTCCAGCCTCGTAAGAGGCTGCTTTTGAACTGTTTTCTACCAACTTTATTGGTTGAGAACCTGAAAATTTATAGATCAGCCGACCTGCCATCGCGCGTTATAATCGTTATATCCATTACAATTAACCGTTATAATCGTTACAATCGTTATAATCGGTTCCCATGCTCGATATTAAATAAAACTATCCCCCCCCAAAAAAGATTTTTTTAGTAAAAAATACTTGACATCACGAGCAGATTCTGCGAAAATGCCTTTATATGGGTTCTGCCCGATTCTTATGGGCGCCTGTGGAAGTACGCTAAAGGTGGAAAAAGAGCAGGTATAAGGAATGGTGAGGGAAATGGCGGCTCTGGCGGGTTTCTACTGTTGGGTGCGAAAAAGGGCTTGAATCTATTGTAAAAAGAGCAGGATATCGTGTAAAGAGAGCCATGATATCTGGTACGGCCGAGGCGGCTTCGGCCATAACAGACGACGTAGTAATAACTTAGACCAGCGAGAGAGAGAGAGGCGGCCGATACGGAAAGGGCCGTCATGCTCTGCGCTGGTTTTTTTGTGCGAAACACTTTAGCCAAGTGTGTCATTCCCGCGAAAGCGGGAATCCAGCATAAAATGGCTTCCGCCGCAGGCGGTTTCCTGCTGTTTGCTTTATATGGCTAAAATGTTACTTTTGTGCAAATAAAGAAAATGTTACCGGCTTGAAGATAATCTTGACTTTGACAGCTTTGAGTGGACCCTTGGCGGAAAGGATGTTGCGATAGACAACTCGGTAAAGCTGAAAAAATAAAAAAAAAGTGTGTGTGTGCGTGTGTTATGTTATTTGTAGTAACCCTGCTTAATCTTAATTGCGTTAATTAGGAAGCGGGTTACGGAACTCAACAGTTAATGTTGGAGGAAATGTAATGAAGAAATTAGTTTTATTGTTAGTACTGGGTCTTGCTGTGTCAGCACAGGCCGGTATTGTGCCCAACGGTGGTTTTGAAACTATTTACCAAGTGGGGAATCATTCCGTCACTGCTACGTTCGGACCCAACGACTGGTCAATGGGCGTAGGACCGGATTGCCCCATAGATGGCGGAGTCTATAACTTCTCCGATGGCACCACTGGCACCGTAGCCGATATCCCCGGGTGGGTCGGCTTCGACCCGGCAGGCTGGATCGCTCTTGGCGGCACTTATGGCCGGCCCACAGAGAGTGGCAACAATCAGGGTTCTGTAGCAAGCCAAGGCCAACATAGTGGGTTGAACACCTACTTAGCCAACGGCGGTGGCTGGGGCAATGCGGCCGGTGGTCTGATTGTCACGGACGCCGCTCTGGCGCGACCCGCCGCTGGTCCCTATCATACTTCGATGTGGGTCACAGGCACTGCGACTCCTTATGTGCTCGATCTGTATGTGGGCGGAGTAAAACAAACGCCCGATTCCTCGAAGGATGTGGCCGTAACCTGGGACTCCTGGGAAGAAGTGACCAGAACGTATAGTACTCTCCCGGCAGGAGATGTTACGCTTGTGGTGGGTGTCGGACGCAACGCCGAAGGCGGCCAGACAATGTGCGACGACGTATATTTCGGCAACATTCCTGAACCTGCTACCATGACACTTTTGGGTCTTGGCGGTTTAGCTCTGCTGAGACGCCGTAAATAATTCGCAAGCTTAGCTCAATTTATAAAAGCTAGCTTCGTTAAGTTGCGCAAAAAAGCTGATGCCGCAAAAGAATCTAATCTTTGCGGCATCAGCTATTTTTATACCCCCCACTAAGTCTTGCCGTATTTTTCTGTAGAGACATTGGGACTACCAGTGCCTCGTGCCTGCTGCCTTCAAGCCGGCCGATTCGTTAAAATTGGTCAGCCTGAGATTTATTTATAGATCAGCCGACCCGCCATCGCGCGTTATAACCGTTATATCCATTACAATTAACCGTTATAATCGTTACAATCGTTATAATCGGTTCCCATGCTCGATATTAAATAAAACTATCCCCCCCCCAAAAAGATTTTTTTGTAAAAAGTACTTGACATCACGAGCAGATTCTGCGAAAATGCCTTTATATGGGTTCTGCCCGATTCTTATGGGCGCCTGTGGAAGTATGATTAAAGGTGGAAAGAGAGCCGGATATCGTGTTAAGAGAGCCATGATATCGGCGGGGCCGAGGTAGTTTCGGCCATAACAGACGACGTAGTAATGACTTAGACCAGCGAGAGAGAGAGGCGGCCTTTGCGGAAGAGGCTGTCGCGCTCTGCGCTGGTTTTTTTGTGCGTAACACTTTAGCCAAGTGTGTCATTCCCGCGAAAGCGGGAATCCAGCATAAAACGGCTTCCGCCGCAGGCGGTTTCCTGCTGTTTGCTTCGTATGGCTAAAATGTTACTTTTGTGCGAATAAGGAGAATGTTATTGGCTTGAAGAGAATCTTGACTTTGACAGCTTAAAATAAAAAAAAAGTGTGTGTGTGCGTGTGTTTTATTGTAGTAACCCTGCTTAATCTTAATTGCGTTGATTAGGAAGCGGGTTACGGAACTCAACAGTTAATGTTGGAGGAAATGTAATGAAGAAATTAGTTTTGTTGTTAGTACTGGGTCTTGTTGTGTCAGCACAGGCCGGTATTGTGCCCGGCGGTGATTTTAAAATGTACAAACCAGGTGAGACTACGATCACTGCGACATTTGACACCGTGGGTGATAACTATGCGGCTGGCGTCGGGTACAATATTACATTGTCGGCTGGCTCCGTGAATTATTCCGACGGAACCTCCGGTAACGTGATCGATATGCCCGGGTGGGTAAAAGAAATCGGCGGCAATGACCTGTTTGATCCGAGTCATACCGCAGATGGTACCACTTCCTACAATGCCTTCGGTGGTTGTTGGAGTGGTAACGGTGGGACAACGGCCGTATCGGCTGCCCCTCTGGCCCGACCCGACAGCCCCGACGGCTCCTATAAGATTTCGGCTTGGTTTATGTCCGCCCCAGATATGGTGCATGCGATGGTCCTCGATCTGATGGTTGGCGGAGTAGTAATCACGCCCACTTCCGAGAACATTCCGACAATCAATGTTGGTGACTGGGTGAAAGCGTCAAAAACGTATGCTTCTCTCCCCGCTGGAGATGTGACGCTTCGCATAGGCGCGCCAGCAGGTGATGCTGATGCTGTTGGCTGCGGCCGGCTTCGAATCGACGATGTAGCTTTCCTCCCGGAACCTGCTACGATGACACTTTTGGGTCTTGGCGGTTTAGCTCTGCTGAGACGCCGCAAATAATTCGCAAGCTTAGCTCAATTTATAAAAGCTAGCTTCGTTAAGTTGCGCAAAAAAGCTGGTGCCGCAAAAGAATCTAATCTTTGCGGCATCGGCTATTTTTATGCGCCCCACCGGCAGAAGAGAAGAGGATTTATACTCATAACGATCTAGTTTTCCCGACCGTTAATCCATCACTTGTAACTGGTTATCGATCGCTTGTTTGACCTTTTGCATCATCTCCACAAAATCCACCTGCCGGCGCGTAAGCTCTTTTAGCTTGTCATTGATACTTATCTTTTGTTCGATCTCTTTGAGCTTGTGTTTATCTTCCACTTCGATCGGCTTTTGCTCCTGTTCGAGCTTTCTGATCTTTTCCGCCTGCTGCTGATATTCCTCGATCAGACCTCCCGCTTCACTGTCTTCATTAACTGCTTTTTGCGCTTTGTTCAGCAGAACGGTTCTCTCATGCGCCGCGATCTTCCGCCCCAACTGACGTGCGGATTCTATCAATTGTTCCATTATGCCTTCCTTTCTGTGTTCAAGTACAGGACTACTCGTGCCCCACGCATTGTCATTATACTCATAACGATTGAGCTCTCCTGTTTATTTCAGCATGGAAGAAGTATGCACCGAAATTATTCATGCTCCGTATTATACGGCATTGACTTTTCATAGAGTTTCAAGCGTGCCGTTATCTCCTCGGCACGTTTCGTGTATTTTATGGAAGTTGCGATGTCAATAGCTTTCTGGGCCGTTTCTATCGCCAGGGGAAATTCTCCCCCCGCGGCATAAGCCATCGCCAGGGTATCCAGTGCCTGGGGATTTTTGAAGTTTGTCAACTTGCAAAGTCTCTGGGCAAGCATTATTGCTTCATCAATGTTTCGGAACCGAAGTGAGGGTTTCGTAGCCTGGAGCCAGGCAAGATTATTCAGAATCTCAGGTTGGTTAGGATCGATCTCAATAGAGCGCCTGCGATAAACAAGACACTGATCAAATTGTCCCCGGGCAAAAAACATATTGGCTAAACTATTGCATATCTTAACATCATTCGGAGATAGCTGAAGTATTTTGAGAAAAGTACTCTCGGCAAGATCGAAATGACCCTCTTTTTCATAAGCTAACGCAAGGCCGGTGAGAGCACCAACATTGTCCGGATTGATCTTTACCGCAATCGATGCGTATTTTATGACCTGTTTGTATTCACCTGCTCCATACAGCGCCGCTGAGAGATTCCAAAAAGCTATTGAATCATTCGGCATCAATTCGACCAGCTTCTTGTAATTCAGCACGGCCTTATCATAGTCGCCTTGCTGCATTCCAATGTTGCCCAATTCTGTATATATCTCATGGAATCCAGGGCGATGAGGAATAAGGTCTTGGAGGATTTTTTCCGCTTTTTCAAACTCTTTGTTTGCAATCAGGGTTAATGACTTTTGGAATTGTACAGAAAGGTATATAAGATCCTTTGGGTCATCTTTTGATTTATCAAAGGCAATCTCTCCCTCTGCTTTCCCGGCAACATAGCCAAGGGTTTCCAGCCGCCTTATCGATTCGGCGTCCAGTTTGAGGTGGCTGTCAGGGTCTTTGCGAACAGATCGCTCCAGGGTCTCTCGCAGTTTATTCTCGAGAATTCGACCGCGGCGAGCTTCTTTTTCGATCAGGTTGTGCTCTTCACCGGGATCGATGGTAACATCATAGAGTTCAGGACGCTTGCTCTGGATATATTTCCATTTACCTGTGGATATACTCATAAGTGAGTTTGCGCCAAAGCGAGTCGGTGTTAGACTTTCAGAATAGATAAATCTTTCGTATGTCTTGTCCATTTTTCCATGCAGCATCGCGGTTATATCTTTGCCCTGAACATACCCGCCGATGTCAATATCCAGTATCGAACAGACCGTTGGAGCGATATCCACAAGGCCAACCGGTTGCGTAACGATCGATCCTTTTTTCTGACCGGGCAGCTTTACGATCAGGGGTACTTTAATGGCGGACTCATAGATAAAGTAGGTGTGTTCCTCTTCACCATGCTCACCAAGCATTTCACCATGGTCACCTGCAATGATCAACAGCGTTGAATCATACATTTTAATATCTTTTAGTTTTTGGATAAACTGACCGATACAATGGTCGGTAAATGCGACCTCGCCGGCGTAAAGATTATCGGCAAACTTCGATGCAAAAGGCTCAGGTGGCGTATAATCTACATGCGGGTCATAATAGTGCAGCAGCAGGAAGGATCTGTTAGAGTTGTTTTTGTTATTTTCGAGCCAGTTGATCGCTACTTCTGTGGTTTCATCGCCTTTCCGTTCACTACCATACTTATTATTGCTGGCCTTTTTAAAGGTGTCATGATAAGTGTCAAACCCCTGGCTGAGGCCGAACTTTTTATCCAGAACAAAGGAACTGACTATCGCAGAAGTGTTGAAACCATTCTGTTTGAGTATCTCGGCAAGCGTTTGATTCGACGGAGCCAGTTTGTAATCCATATTGTTATGCACACCATGGAAAGGAGGTATAGTCCCGGTAAGCATTGAACTGTGGGCTGGAAGTGTTATAGGCACTGGTGAGACCACATTTTTAAACAGCGTGGCGCCTCTGGCTAAGGCATCGATATTGGGGGTAGTTTCCCGCCGGTAACCGTAGCAGCCAAGATAGTCAGCCCGGCAGGTATCAATGCTTATAAGGATAACATTGTGAACTTTAGGCGTGCGGTCGTGTATGGCTAAAAACGCAATGGCCGCAATAACGGCTGCAATGGCTGTAGCTATGATTACATAATTATTTTTTTTCATCGAAGGAATAATCCTTTACCAAAACAAACAAACCGGGATTCTCCATATACCATTACATATCTTAGCTCAGCTACGCCGTTGAGCCTCTTTTCCAACAGAATATCAAATTGATCTCAAAAAGTCAACCCTGGAAGCGGGGAAATGGGCCAATCACCGTACAAAATTTACCGGTTGATTGTTCCCTGCTTTTGGTTACAATTGGCGTTGGCGTCACAATCGACGAAAGCTCAGTAGATTGAAATTGGGTAAACTTATGGAGTAAAGGCTTATGGCGTTTAAAACCACAGAAACATCGCTGCCTGGCGTGTTGCTGATTGAACCGCAGGTGTTTGGCGATAGCCGCGGGTTTTTCCTGGAAACGTTCAACTGGAAGCGCTACGCCGATGCGGGGCTGGACCGCACTTTCGTGCAGGACAATCATTCTCATTCCTGCCGGGCGGTGGTCCGCGGGCTGCACTATCAGTTGAACCATCCACAGGGTAAGCTGGTCTTCGTCGTCACCGGCGAGATATTCGACGTAGCGGTCGATATCCGACAGGGCTCGCCAACGTTCGGCAGATGGATAGGAGAATATCTTTCCGCTGAAAATCATCGGCAGATCTTTGTGCCGGAAGGTTTCGCTCATGGTTTTTGTGTCATCAGCGACGAAGCCGACGTCTTCTACAAATGCACCGATTTATACGTACCCGGCGATGATTACGGCATTCTGTGGTCGGACGAAACAATCGCTATCGACTGGCCGACCAGGCAGCCAACCCTCTCCGAAAAAGACAGCCAAAACCCAAGGCTGGCAGATATCGACGCGGAAAAACTGCCGGTCTATCGAAGTTAATTACTCGGGCGGCACTGATGCGCCGCTATCAGCAGGAGCTGCAGAAAAAATAACCTGCCACGCTCATGCCACCTGCACGAAAGATTATTCCGCTATTTTTTCGTCACCTGCCAGCCAGCGACGAAGCATCAAACCAATAATACCCACCGCCATCGCCAGCACCAGGACATCGGCCACTAATAACGCGGTCATACCGGTTTGGCCCGCCTGCCAGCCGGGAATGTAAGTTTTTACCAAAAGCCTGATCATCATCGTAAAAGATGTAACCAGCATGAATATCGCTGGTAGCAACGTGTACCAGATCACCCGGCCGCGCCTTATTAACCATGTGGTTCCCACCAAAAGTGACAAAGCCGCCAACAATTGATTAGTCGAACCGAAAATCTCCCATACCGCCAGATAACTATTCGTCAAAGCCAACAACAACATCAGCCCTACCGCCAGCCCCGAATTGACCCAATAATACTTCAGCGTCCGCAAAACAATTCGCGACAAACCCCGAGTCTCAACCACCGGTCCAGTCCGCAAATCCCCGGCTATATGAGGCTCTTCAACGCTTATGCCGTCGGCGCCGACCAGCTCTACTGCCTCCTGTGGCCCTTGGCTTACCTGGGCAAAAACATCATACCGACCAAAAAATGTCGCCCAGCCTTCCTCTATCAGATATCTCGTCAACCTGATCGCTGTATCCAGTGTCGTTACCAGAAAACCTTCCAGCAGCAGCATCGCTCCCAAAGCACCGGCTGCTATCGGCAGTCCCAACCCCATATTAGCGGTATGACCGACTGACATAGCAAAAGTCAATACCGCATTGCCCTTGGCCACTTCCGGATAACAATATCCTTTATATGCCTGCAGTGAAAGCCCTACCACCAGACAGCACACTACGCACACCGCCAGAAAACTCTCCAGCAGCATCCCATAGTAACCCACCTTGCGGGCCGCCATTTCGTCACGTAACTGCTTGCAGGTCGTGCCGCCGGCGCAAAGACTGTGAAAACCGCTCACCGCCCCGCAGGCGATAATCACAAACATTATCGGCCAGCCGGGCCCCAGGGTACTGCTGCCCTGGGCCCAGTTACTAATCGGAATACCCGAAATCTGGGATATCTGACCTCCTCCACGAACCGCCGCCGCCACCAGCGACACAACCAGAAAAACAATACCCATATACAAAATGTGTACATTAATAAAATCACGGCTTTGCAAAAGCAACCACACCGGCAGACCCGCCGCAATCAAAACGTATCCACTTAACATCATCTTCCAGGTAAACGGTTCCACCGACATAGGCCATCTAAGCCCGACGATAATTGAGCATATACAAATAAAGATTGCCAGCAGCGAACATATCCATACCGGCCATTTACGCTTGAGATACAAAAATCCGATCAGCGGCGAGCACGCCGTAATCACCACCACCGAGCTTGAAGCAATTCCACCAATAACCGCCTGCCCGTCAACCACACGGAACATCGTCTGATCGGGACTCAACTGCAAGGTGGCGATATCGACTTTCGAGGTCAGCGCCGTAGCCGAAAGGTCCAGAAAAGCCGCACACACCAGCGCAAGAATCGCCACCAGCAAAAACAACAACAGCACAAACGCCCCTTTCCCGATATATCGCCGGGCGATCACCGTCAGGTTCTTACCGCCTTCACGCACCGCAATGTGGGTCGCTACGAAATCATGAACCGCACCCAGAAAAACGCCACCCAGCAGAATCCACAACAATGCCGGCCCCCAACCGTACAGGATCGCCAGCACCGGCCCGATGATCGGACCTGCCCCCGCGATCGAGGCGTAATGATGCGCAAAAACCACCGGCGTACGCGTCGGCACATAGTCACGACCATCATTGATCGCCACCGCCGGCGTCACCCGGTCCGCTCGCTCGCCCAAAACCCGACCGATCAGCGGAGCATAAAACCTGCCACCCCAAAAAAACACCAACACCGCTACCGCCATTATCGCCAATACAATCATCTTTACTCTCCGTACAAAAAAACGCCAACGCCACACACCGAAAACACCAGGTATCCTCTAAAAACAGATCAAACCTTGATAAAAACAACCCATTCCACGCCCCCTGTAAAAATTTTTCCGGAGGAGTCCCTGACCTCCAATCGAACGCTGGATAATTCCAGCTTTGATATGAATCACCTCGTTTTTAACGTCGATTTCCCAATCAGCGATACCGGCATCTGCCAAAGCGACGTCCTGACCGGCACAACTCACAATCCACAATACGAACAAACACACTTTTGGCTGTAGTTTGTGGAGAATCGAAAATAGCTTACCTGGCTCCAAACGCCTTTCGCATGATCTCGATGTTTTTTGCATTTCCCGTAAGCTTGCCATCTTTGGCCCTCGTAATTGGTGGAAACGATGTTTCGTCCGGCTTGGCAAAGCCGTAGAATCCGACATCTTCATAGATCGGATCGTTAATCACTTTTGCCGCGTCGTGTGAATCGCCCCAGCCACACAGACACTGCACAATCCGCGTATTCGCACCTGCCGCCTTTTTGGCCGCCGCCAGGGTCGAAGGATCGGGATTCTCGTTCATCAACCAGTCGAGTTCTTCGAACATTTTCGAACCGCGAACGTGCGGATGATCCAGGCTATGGCATGACAGCCAAATGATGCAATCTCCCCTGGTCTGTTTAGCTGCCTTGTAAATAACCTTCCAGCACCGGTCTATGGCTTTACGCCCATATTGAGTTTCCTGTTGTTCGGTCAATTTGTTTTCCCCCGGAAAAGGCTCTTCCATTAGTTGTTCATATAGCTTTTTCTCACAGTCCAGCCACTTACCTTCGGTGGCCTTGCGCTCGGGCAGCCAAATCCAGTCGATCATGAACCCATCGATATCGGTCTTCGTTAACGCATCCTTAATTGACGCGGCAAGATAGTCCAGGTACTCTTCGGTGAAAGGAATGTGAGGTGTGCTAGGAATGCCGTAACTCAAATCGGGATGATTCTGTCCCCACAGGGTGTTGGCTCCGACGCAGTAGTAGCCCATCACCAGCATATCTTCCTTGTGCCCGAGCCTGACGATTTCCCTCAGAAAATCGCTCTGCAAGCCGGGTTGCTCCGGTACCACGCCGCCTTTGTACCATGCGTATCCGTTGCAGGAGACGCAGAACGTCTGAATAGTGTTTACGCCAAGCTCTTTGTACCACTTAATATGTGCTTCCGGAGACGCATCGGCCCAAAGGCCCGGCTTGGCAAAACTGTTAGGGCCGCCCGGCCCCCAGTTGAAGTCAATGCAAAAAGCCTTGATTTTCTTAGGCGATGCCGGACTTTCCCCAGCCTGCTTACAGGCACTTTGACAACCTCCGATCAAAAGCCCCACTGCCGAACAAACGATAATTTTCCGAAACTTTGTTCTCGCTATTGTTCTCATTATCTATCATTCTCCAAAATCTTGACAGGTAAGACGCATTATTCTACCTGTTTACGTTGAATTTGAAACATTTTTTTCCATCGCAAATCACACGTGGCAACCATATAATTGACAAGTTAAAAAAAACTTCTATTATTAAATAGTGCGAAATGTACGATTAATCATATAAGTAGTCGTTATATGTGAAGGCTTATTACTAAAGGGAGCCTCTAAAAATTGCTTTTGTCACGAGAACGAGCGAAATTTTCGTCAGCGAGGCAGAGGTCAAAAATCGCCGCAGGCGTAGTTTCAACTACGTTGAGGACGATTTTTGGCTGATAACGATGCTGACGGAAATTGCAGCCGTTCGTAGTAAAAATGAATTTTTAGAGGTTCCCTAAAATCAGTGGAGTAAGTCAAATGTTATTGACAAAACGTGACCAAATGGTAGAGGACATTAACGTCTGGGCCGATAAGTACGGTCGGGATCGAAGCGCCATGATGCCGATCCTGCAGGAAGTGCAGAAGAAATACGGCCGGATATTCAGCTTTTCCATGCAGACAATAGCGAATTTGCTGGGTATTCATCCAGTGGAGGTGTACGGCGTGGTGTCGTTTTACAGCTTCCTCCATAACGAGACTCGGGGCCGGTTTTTTATCCGATTGTGCCGTACGATCACCTGCGAGATGGCTGGCAAGGACTCTGTGGCTCGGCAATTGCAAAATGATCTGGGAATCGAGTTTGGCCAAACAACCAAAGACGGAATGTTTACACTGGAGTGGGGCAATTGTATGGGGATGTGCGATCAGGGACCGGCGATGAAGGTCAATGATCAGATATTTACTCGTGTGACGCCCCAGGATGTTCATGAGATCATAGAACGGTGTCGCCATGCCCTGACAGCTTACGCAACAGACGGAAAACAGGAAAAAATTGCAGCTACTATGAAAACCACGCTGACCAATGGCCTCACTTTTGGCACGGCCAAGGCCGACGCGGGCTTAAAAGCGATTATCGGACAAAACTCAACGGATATTCTCAAGATGATCGAGGCTTCCGGGCTTCGTGGACGGGGCGGAGCGGGGTTCCCTGCTAGTATGAAATGGAAATTTGCCGCCCAGGCCAAAGGTCCCGTAAAATATGTGGTCTGCAACGCCGATGAAGGCGAACCGGGCACATTTAAGGATCGAGTTATCCTGTCGGACTGCCCAGACCTGGTATTTGAGGGAATGACTATCGCCGCTCGGGCCATAGGAGCCACAAAAGGTATTGTTTACCTTCGCGGAGAATACACTTACCTTAGGGGATTCCTCGAATCGGTCTTGGAAACGCGGCGGGAGCTGGGAACACTGGGACAAAATATATTGGGCAGCCAGGGCTTCAATTTTGATATTGAGATACGAATGGGGGCCGGTGCTTATGTCTGCGGGGAAGAGACGGCACTGATCGAGTCATTGGAAGGACAACGCGGAGAACCACGAAATCGCCCGCCTTTCCCGGTGGACACCGGGTTTATGGGTTGCCCGACAGTGGTCAACAACGTTGAAACGTTGGCTTATGTTTCCTGTATAGCCTCCAGGGGGGCCAACTGGTTTAAAAACTGTGGAACAGACAAATCGCCTGGCCTGAAGTTGTTTAGCGTCTCCGGAGATTGCGACAAACCCGGAGTTTACGAATTTCCATTGGGAATTACCATCGCAGAGTTGCTTGAGCAGGTAGGAGGCCAGAACGCAAAAGCGGTACAGGTGGGCGGAGCTTCCGGTCAGTGCATACCCGCGGACCAGTTCCACCGTCAGATAGCCTTTGAAGATATAGCTACAGGCGGTTCCGTGATAGTTTTCGGACCGCACCGTGACATGCTGGCGGTAGTGAAAAATTTTCTCGAATTTTTTGCCGATGAATCTTGCGGCCAATGTACGCCTTGCCGGGAAGGTAACCTCAAACTGCTCGAAGGCGTCGAGATGCTGGAAAAAGGCCAATGCTCTATGGCATACCTTAAAGAACTTTGTGCCTTGGGCGAAACAATGCAATTGGCCTCGAAGTGCGGATTAGGGCAATCGAGTCCTAACGCTTTTTTGTCGGTGGTAAAGAATTTCCAAGACGAGATTCTGGGACGAACCGAACCGATATTTTTGAGTTGAACATGATGAGGAGACAAATATGACTGACGCAATGCGGGCGGATGCAACTGAACCGGAAAAGAACGCAAACGAAGTTGACATGGGTACGATACGTGCTCCACGCAGTCAGCGTTCGCAGGACATAAGGGAATTTGTCGAAACTGACGCGATAGGGACTCTGGTTACCGTTGAGATTGACGGCAGGGAAATCAAAGTTCCTTTGGGAACCACGATCTTGCAGGCGGCCAGGCAATTGGGCATACGTATTCCGACATTATGTTACCATGAAGACCTGTGCATCGCCGGGGTATGCCGGATATGCGTCGTTGAGGTCGAAGGTCAGCGAACACTACAGGCATCCTGCGCCTATCCCATCCCCGGACCGATAAAGGTTAAAACCCTTTCAGCGAAGGTGCGAAGGGCCAGGCGACATATTATCGATTTGTTGCTTTCCAAACACTATGGAGAGTGTTATACCTGCTCAGCAAAACATAGATGTGAATTACTGGCCTTGTGTAAAGAGTATGGCGTGGACTTCTTCCGGTTCGGACATCCTGACAAGCCCATATATGAAACCGACGATTCGAGCTATGCGGTTCGACGTGACATGAACAAGTGTGTTTTGTGCCGCCGTTGTGTGCGGACCTGTATCGATCTCCAGGAAGTGGGTGTTCTCGAGGCGGTTGGTCGAAGTCATGAAACCCGCATCAGCACCTTCCTGGACAAACCCCTGGCGGAGGTCGTTTGTATCAATTGTGGCCAGTGCATCAATCGTTGTCCAACCGGGGCCTTGCAGGCCAATGATCCTACGGATAAAGTATGGGAGGCTATTGACGATCCCACCAAACATGTTGTGATCCAAACCGCTCCAAGCCCTCGTGCCGCTATTGGTGAATGCTTCGGCCTGGCCCCTGGCACATCCGTTACCAAACAGCTAAACACCTCGCTGCGCTATTGTGGCTTCGATAAGGTCTTTGACACCAACTTTACCGCTGACCTGACCATTATCGAAGAGGGCACCGAACTATTGTTACGATTATACAAAGCCTTGGTCCAGAAAGATAGTTCAGTTGCACTGCCCCAATTCACCAGTTGTTCGCCCGGCTGGGTCAAGTATATCGAACACTTTTATCCCGAAATGCTCCCTAATTTGTCCTCGGCCAAAAGCCCACAGCAAATGTTCGGCGCTCTGATAAAAACCTATTATGCCAAAATAAACAACATAGATCCCAAAGACATTGTGACCGTGGCGCTGATGCCATGCTCAGCCAAAAAGTTTGAATGCAATCGTCCGGAAATGTGTGATAGCGGCTATAAAGATGTCGATTATGGCCTGACCACACGCGAAATGGCACAGATGATCAAGGAAGCTGGAGTCGATCTGCCCGCTATGGCAAAATCCGGGTTTGATGATCCGTTCGGCGTCGCTACCGGAGCCGGCATGATCTTCGGTGCTACCGGTGGGGTAATGGAAGCAGCCATTCGTACCGTAGTTGAGCTTGTATGTGGAATCAAGGTAGAGAACCTCTTTGACCATGCCAATGTGGTGCCGGTACGCGGATTTGACGGCGTAAAATATGCGGAATTACCTATCAAGCAAGTTGGTCCGGTACCGGATATTCTCAAGCATCTCGTTCCAAATTGGGATTGGCTCAAGGGCGTCACTTTGAAAGTAGGTGTTGCTCACGGTACCGCAAATGCGAAAAAGGTGCTCGATGACATCAAAGCCGGGGGCAAGTTCAGTGAGTGTCACTTTATCGAATTTATGGCTTGCCCAGGCGGATGCCTCGGAGGCGGAGGACAACCGATACCGACCAGCCCCGAAATTCGAGCTGCCCGAGCCAAGGCGATTTACGCTGAGGACAGGGCTTACGATATACGAAAATCGCACGAAAACCCATCTGTGATAAAACTTTATCGGGAATTTCTAACCGATGGCCCATGCGGACATATAAGCCATAAATTACTGCACACCGAATACACACCTCGGGGCAAGTACATCGAGTAATCGTGATAACTCCCGGGCGCCAAACTATACATAATGACGCCAGGCTGTACATTTCGGTCCGGCTTTGCTTTGTGGTTATATTGTTAAGGGCCAAACATGACACAAACAAATAAAATAATTGCCATTGACGAATCACAAATAGAGGAAACTCTCAGCCATATTAAACCGGGTGACAGCGTCCGGGTACGAGAAATACTAGCCAAAGCAAAAGAGCTTAAAGGACTTGATTTTGATGAAATAGCCGTCCTGGCTGAGATTTCTGATCCCCAACTGCTCAGTGAGCTTTTTGACGCCGCACGCTACACCAAAGAGCGGATTTACGGCCGACGCTTAGTCCTTTTCGCGCCGCTTTATATCTCCAATCTATGTTACAACGACTGTCTTTACTGCGCCTTCCGTGTACAGAACAAAAACATTAAACGACGTGCACTTACCCAGAAAGAAATCGCCTGTGAAACTGAGGTGCTGATCGACCAGGGCCATAAACGTGTTCTTTTGGTAGCCGGTGAGGCTTACCCGAACGAAGGATTCACTTACATATTAAAGTCTTTGCAAACTATCTATAATGTTACCAGCGGCAATGGTAGTATCCGGCGCGTCAATGTTAACGTAGCCCCACTGACGGTCCCGGAATTTCAACAGTTAAAGGCCGCCGGAATCGGCACATACCAGATATTCCAGGAAACATATCATCACCAAACCTATGCCAGGGTGCACGTATCAGGCAAAAAACGAAACTACAATTGGCGCATTGAAGCACTCGATCGCGCCATGGAGGCGAAAATAGACGATGTCGGAATCGGTGTACTGTTTGGATTGTTCGATTGGCGATTTGAAATATTGGCCATGATGCAGCACATTAGGCATCTGGAACAGAAATTCGGCGTCGGACCACATACCATAAGTGTGCCTCGCCTTGAACCTGCCGATGGGTCGGAAATTGCTGTGCATCCCCCCTATCCGGTCTCGGACGTCGATTTTCGCAAAATCGTGGCAATCCTCAGACTTGCGGTCCCTTATACCGGCATCATCATGTCAACCAGAGAGACACCCAATATCCGTCGCGAAACATTCGCCTTGGGAGTATCGCAAATATCAGCGGGCAGTCGAACCAATCCCGGCGGCTATGCCGAAGGTGAACAGCCGGGCCAATTTTCGCTCGGCGATCATCGACCGCTCGACGAGGTCATTCACGATGTCGCCTCGCTTGGCTATATACCCTCTTTTTGCACCGGCTGCTATCGACTGGGAAGAACCGGAGCCGATTTTATGGATTTAGCAAAACCAGGTGAAATCAAAAACCATTGCGATCCTAATGCCCTATCGACTTTCCTTGAGTATCTTCTCGATTATGCTACCCCGGCCACCAGGCAAATCGGAGAAAAACTTATTGCCGATACGCTTGCCAATATGGCCCCATACCCCGCACAAAAAGCACAGGGACTTATGGCTAAGGTGCGTCAGGGAGAACGCGATGTGTTTTGCTGAAAGCCATAAATTATTGGTGCTGGCTCAAAAGGCCCTGTTCTGACATTGCGTATAAGTAACACACAAGAAAATGTGCGACACGTAGAGCCGCGTAAGCGAAATCGCACCACGATTGAGGATACCTAAAATGGCTCAAGCCACGCCAAAAGGATTCAGGTTGCACATCGGTATCTTTGGTCGCCGCAATGTCGGCAAGTCCAGCCTGTTAAACGCCGTTACACATCAGGCCGTCTCCATTGTTTCAAATCAACCCGGCACTACCACCGACCCCGTCGAAAAACCAATGGAGTTACTCCCGTTGGGACCGGTGCTGTTTATAGACACCGCCGGAATCGATGACCTCGGAGCATTGGGACGGATGCGCGTGAAAAAGACCCGACAGGTCTTTGATCGTACCGACCTGGCGGTTTTGGTAACCCATCTTGGCCAATGGGCAGACTTTGAACAGCAGCTTCTTGATGAACTGAACCAACGAAAAATCCCTGTTGTGGTGGTCTTCAATAAAGTCGATCTGGAACCGCCCGCCAACAGCATCCTCGATCGCTTAGCCGATCAAAATATCCGTGTAGTAAAAACCGCCGCTGTTTCAGGACGGGGAATCCCGGATTTTCGCCAGGCACTTCTCGATACCGTCCCGGCGGACTACATCAACAACCCCATAATCTTGTCTGACCTTGTGCCTCCGGGTGAGTTAGCAGTTTTGGTGATTCCGATCGACAAGGAAGCCCCAAGAGGGCGAATCATCCTCCCGCAGGTACAATCTATCCGTGATCTGCTCGACGGCGACGCGTATTGTGTGGTCGTAAAGGAACACCAGCTTAAAACAGCATTGGAAAACCTCAACAAACCACCCAAATTAGTGGTTACCGATTCGCAGGCATTTGTCAAGGTGGCGGCCGATACACCGCCTGACGTGAAAATGACCGGCTTTTCGATATTGTTTGCCAGGCTAAAGGGCGACCTGAACTGTCAGGTCCAGGGAACGATGGCCATAGACGAATTAAAAACTGGTGATCGTATCTTGATAGCCGAGTCATGCACCCATCATCCTATTGTCGATGATATTGGTCGCGCCAAAATCCCACGATGGCTCAAACAGTACGTAGGTGGAGATTTACATTTCGACCACGTCCAGGGCCACGATTTCCCAGAGGATCTCTCAGCTTATCGGTTAGTAATCCAGTGCGGTTCATGTATGGTGAATCGCCGGGAGGTGCTCAGCCGTATCATGCGATGCCGTCAACAGAATGTACCCATCTCCAATTATGGTTTGGTGATTGCTTACAGCTTGGGAATCTTCGAACGTGCGCTGGAGCCATTCCCGGAGGCGATGGAAATATACCGTAATGAAAAAAAACGAAATCCACAATTGGCTCCGTGAGCAAAACCCCGATCACCTCGACCAGCTTTGGCAGCAAGCCGATCTGACGCGTCAACAAGTGGTGGGCGATGCGGTTCATCTGCGAGGACTCATTGAAATATCCAATCATTGCGTGCGACAATGTGAATATTGTGGATTGCGCTCGAATCGTAAAACGCTTCAGCGATATCGCATGGACGAACAGGAGATCATGCGGTGTGTAGCCCAGGCGGTTGAGTTTGCTTACGGCACCGTGGTCATCCAGGCCGGCGAAGATTATGGCATAAAAACACAATGGCTCGCTGACATTGTCAACCGCATCAAAAGCCAAACCCCTTTAGCCGTAACATTAAGTATGGGCGAACGCCCTGTTGAGGACTTGCGGACATGGCGACAGGCGGGAGCGGACCGTTATTTGCTGCGTTTTGAAACGTCCGATCCGCAGTTGTACCAAAAAATTCATCCACCACAGCCGTCTCAGACATGGGATCGTTTTGACCTTTTGACTGAGCTTAGGAAATTGGGTTATGAGATTGGCAGTGGAGTAATGATCGGCATCCCAGGTCAGACTTTCGATAGCTTGGCCGATGACATTGACATATTTCGCCGCCTCGACCTTGACATGATTGGCGTGGGACCTTATATCAGCCACCCTGACACGCCCTTGGCCCAGCGGCAGCCATCACCGGACCTGCCAACGGAAGATCAGGTGCCCGACTCGGAACTGATGGTATATAAAGTAATCGCACTGGCACGGCTTGTTTGTCCGGAGGCAAACATCCCCAGTACCACCGCCTTAGCTACCATGAATACCGCTTCGGGAAGAGAACTGGGGCTGGTCCGCGGCGCCAATGTGGTCATGCCGAACCTCACCCCCACCAAATACCGACAATTATACGAAATCTACCCCGACAAAGCATGTATCCACGAAACAGCGGGCCACTGCCGCAATTGTCTCCAGCAGCGGATCGAATCCCTCGGCCGATACATCGCAACCGGCTCCGGAGGCCGCGATCATCACACAGAAAACCGTAAAAGATGTAACACTTTAGCCAAGTGAAGTTAGCCCTTTGTCATTCCCGCGAAAGCGGGAATCCAGTATAAAATAGTTTCCGCCGAAGGCGGTTTCCAATTGTTTGCTACATATGGCTAAAATGTTACGAAAAGATAAATTCCCACACCTTCCTCGCCCCACAGCCCTGTCAGTCTATCGCCAGAAAAATAGATTGGAAAATCGGATGATTTACGGTATCATGCAGTAGTGAAACAAACAGTATATAAAAACGTGTTGGTGCTGTTACTTGCCGGCTCGTACATCTTCTGTTCTCAGTTGTTGGCTGTCAATCCGCTGGTACGCGCCCAGCCGATAATTTTTGTTGTTCGCCCTCAGTATCAGGAGGATCATCACAATACGGAGACAATGTTTGTTACGGGCGAAATCAATACAAGGAGCTTTCGCGCCGGTGGTATTATAAAGGCCATAGACTTTGCAAATGGCCAAACGGTCAGGACTATCTTCGATGCCGGCGAGAATGGTGGCATTCGTGATATAGATGTAAGTTACGACGCTCGCAGGATACTGTTTTCGATGCGAAAGAGCATCGAAGAAGACTATCATATTTACGAGATCGATGCCGACGGCACCGGCCTAAGACAGCTAACGGCTATGACCGGTGTTGCGGATATTGACCCTGTGTATCTGCCTGACGGCTCGATTGTTTTCAGTTCCACTCGCGAGCTGAAGTATTGCGGGTGCAATCGGCATATCATGGGCAATCTTTTCAAGATGGACGCCGACGGAGCGAACATCCACCAGATCGCAAAGAGCACGCTTCATGAAGGTCACGCTTCGGTAATGAGCGACGGACGCATTCTTTATGATCGCTGGGAGTATGTCGATCGAAACTTCGGCGATGCGCAGGGGCTTTGGACGGTTAATCCCGACGGAACCAACCAGTCGGTGTATTGGGGAAACAACACAAGCTCACCGGGCGGCGCGATCGATGCCAGGCAGATACCGCAAACGCAGCGGGTTGTTTGTACGTTTATATCCTGTCATGATCGACCCTGGGGAGCGATAGCGATTATCGACAGCCGCATGGGGATCGACGGCAGGATTGGCGTTGTGCGGACCTGGCCCGAAACTGCCATCAACCTTGTCGAGAACGGTGATCTGGACACATTTAAGCAGGTCAACCCGAAATATGAAGATCCCTTTCCCTTGAGCGATGAGTATTTCCTTTGTTCGAGAATGACCGGGGACGGCGAAAAAATGGGGATATACCTCCTTGACGTATTTGGAAACGAAACACTCCTTCATACGGAAGAGACAGGATGTTTCGATCCGATGCCTTTAGCCGCGAAACCAAGGCCTGCTATTTTGCCCATTCGCCGCGATTTTGAGAACGCCAACGCTTCCTTTTACGTTGTGGACGTTTATCGGGGCACGCACATGAAAAGCGTAGAACGCCCTGCTGTCAAGTATCTTCGTATTATCGAGTCCCCTGAGAAGCGGTTCTGGACAATACCGCAATGGGGCGGACAGGGGCTGCAGGCTCCGGGTATGAACTGGCACAACTTTGAGAACAAGCGGATACTTGCGACGGTCCCTGTCGAACAGGACGGCTCGGCTTATTTCCAGGTGCCTTCGGACACGTATATTTATTTTCAATTGCTCGACGAAAATGGCATGATGATACAGTCGATGCGAAGCGGAACTGTAGCGCAGTCTGGCGAGATTACCGGTTGTGTGGGTTGTCACGATAATCGCAGGGCCGCACCGCCCGCCGCCTCGGATCGAATACCGCTTGCTGTGCAGCGGGCCCCCAGTAAACTTAACGGCTGGTACGGCCCGCCGAGGCTCTTTAGCTACATGAGGGAGGTTCAGCCTGTCTTTGACAGGCATTGCGTAAGCTGTCATGATTTTGGGAAAGAGGCCGGCAAGAAACTTATGCTTGCCGGCGACCGGGACAATACCTTCAACGCTTCTTATGTCGATCTTTGGATGAAGAAATATATCAACTGCGTAGGAGCGGGATCGCACCTTACCATGCAGGCGTATTCGTGGGGCGCACGCAAGAGCAGGCTTGTCGAGCAGATAATGTCCGGCCATAGCAAAGTCAAACTCTCGACGGAGGAACTGGACAGAATTATTACATGGATCGACCTGAACGGACCATACTATCCATCTTACGCCAGTGCTTACCCGGACAATCTCGCAGGCAGAAGCCCGCTTTCCAATGCTCAGATAAGGGAACTGGAAGAGCTTACCGCGGTCAATTTGACAGGGTTGGAACATCATGCAAGGCAGCTATCCTCGCAGATCAGTTTTGACAGACCACAGCTTAGCCCCTGCCTGGAGTCGATTAAAGACGACCCCAAAAAAATGGCCAAAGCGATTGAGATAATTGAGGCCGGCAAAAAATCGCTCGCTGAAAAACCCAGGGCCGATATGGAAGGTTTCACCCCCTGCCCTATCGATCAAAATCGCCAGGGCAGGTATAGCTTGCAGCGCGAGAACGAACTTCTCATACGTGCCGCGATACGAAACGGAGACAAAATCTACGACACTCGCTAAAAAAATATATGATGTCGAAAGAGGATGTTATCATAATGTAAATTATTTTTGAGATGTTTTCACAAGAATAAAAGCATGAGTTTGTTCGGAACGGATATTGACGGTGGGTTAGTGCTGGCTCAGCGAGTTGACCAGAAGTATCGTCCGGTGTTTGACGCGATGGACCCCAAAGACCGTGCGGCGCTGGCATGGTATTTCTTACCACATCGGTCAGGCAAACCGGTTGTCGGCGTGACTCGGCCTTGCATTCTCAAATGGTACTGTCCATTTGCCAGCCAGCGGGACTTCCCTTCCGGCCATCGCTATTGCATCAACGTTTATACAGGGTGCGGCCATGCATGTGAATACTGCTATGCCACCGGTTACGAACCAGACCAGGCAAACTGCAAAAAAAACTTCGAACGAGGCTTGTTACGTGATTTGGCGGACCTGGACAAATACGATGTGCCGGTTGCACCTGTGCACATGTCCAATAGTACCGATGCGTTCCAGGAATTGGAAAGGCAAGTCGGGCAAACCCTTTTTGCCATGAAACAGATTCTTCGCTCTCGCCGGCGTTTTACGTCGGTTGTATTATTGACCAAAAATCCCGCGATTCCCGCGGAGCCGCAATACCTTGATATATTGCGGCAGTTAAATTCATTGCCCGGCGATCACCCGGGCAAGGCACGGTTCGAACAGCAAAATCTGCCGCCGCTACGAGTGGAGGTCTCTCTGGCATTTTGGCGAGATGAGGCCGGGGCGTTTTTCGATCCCGGAGCACCGGCGATTAGCGAACGCATAAACGCTGTACGAAAACTCACAGACGCCCGAATCCCTGTTGTATTGCGTATCGATCCACTCCTGCCGAGAAGCCCATTGCCGAACGGAAAAACATTCGCTGATTTCGATCTGCCCGAAGCCCAGCCTCTTGACGATCTTGAGCGACTGGTCGCTTTTGCCGCCGAGGTTGGGTGCATGAAAATCGTCTATTCCGTCGCCAAGATCACTCAACCGAGATTCAAACAGCTTTCACCCACAATGCAAAACCTAAAACGAGCCTATGAACAACTCTGCCATCCGCAACGATTAGATTTCCATGGCGGCTCATGGCGACTGCCACACCATATCGCCCAACATCATGTCGTAGAACCATTCCTCGCTATCTGCCAACGCTACAACATGCCAGCCACATTCTGCAAACAAAACCTCGTCTCAACACCTTGACTTAGCGGGATTATAATGGGGGCAGTCCTTAAAATATAAAATAAGGATAAACCCTCACCCCCACCCACCACTGTCATTGGAGGATCGCAGCGACGCGGCAATCTTTCCCTGTCATTCCCGCGAAAGCGGCACACGAAGCGAAGCGAAGAGCCGCGATAGCGAATCCATCTTCCGCCATGAAAGGCTTACATAATCAACCAAGTGTCTCCTGCGTGCAACGACTCGTTGTAAATCGATAATGTCTTGATGCAAAGCAGCCATATCATGACGTAAACCTGCAATGCCTCATTGTAACCTTACGAAGAGCATACTTTCTCCTATCCCCAACCTTGTTTCTTGTTCTTATCCTCTGGAGAACAAGAACTAACAAATGTTCGTGTTCGCAGGGTTGCTAACAGAAGAGCTGTGACAAGTGGTGTTTCATAGAGAATTTCAACAAGTTTTGCCAAAAATGCCGAAAATTGTGAACAAAACTGTTTGCAAGGCGTATATTGTAGGATATAGTGGTTGCTCAGTGTTGGTTTACATGGTAACGTTTGATATTGGCGGCCCAAGCGATAATTTGCCGAAAACCCAAAAGGAAACAATCATCCGTGCCAAAACAAAAGCGAAACTTACCGGATTACGACAATCCTCCCGTAACTGAGGTTGTCATCGGTGTCCAGTTTGATCGATTGGAAAAGTTCAATGCTCTCCACCCCGGAATTTATTGGCAGCGTGTAAAAGACAACTATCCGGTTTTCAAAGCTCATCCGCCTTTGGCGGATAAAGTGGAAGTATTTGACAGCCTACCGCCTCCTCCAAAAGAAGTTATGTTCTCCCAGGTTCCTCCCATACCACGTTGTTGGTTTATCGAAAACGAACAAAACCGAGTTATACAACTACAGGCAGAACATTTCCTCCATAATTGGCGTAAAGTAAAAGGGACCGATACTTATCCCCGGTATGACAAAATTCGGAAGGATTTCAAAGCTTTATGGACAGACTTCCTGAAGTTTGTCCGAGAAGAAAAACTCGGTGAAGTCAAAGCGAACCATTGGGAGGTAACTTACGTCAATCATCTGACTAAAGGAGTAGAGTGGGATTCACTAGCTGACCTCAAAAAGATATTTTCATACTGGTCGGGAAAATCATCGGAAAAATACTTGCCGGAGCCAGAAAATCTTGATCTCAATCTCAGTTATGTTTTTCCTGATAAGCAGGGTCGTCTATACATAAGCCTTGGACGTGCTTTTAGAGCGTCAGACAAAACTGAAGTCTTATTATTAAAGCTTACTGCTCGAGGAAGACTGGAATCTCCTGATTCTAAAACTCTATTGCGCAGCCTTGATCTGGGGCGCGAATGGATAGTTCGCGGTTTTACCGACTTCACAAGTAATCAGGCCCACTGTATTTGGAAACGAAAGGATAAATAACAGCATGACTTGCGATACTACATCAACTTTTGAAGATAAGATGGGCATGCAGCAACCATTTCCTGGCGAAACATGTTTTGATCAGAAGTTTCTTCCTGCTATCTGGCAAAACGTACAATATGAATGGCCTTCCCTAAAACCTACAATAGACCCGACTTTAGGCGATGCGCTTCCAATACGAAATGGTCAAAAATGGTTAGCTGAAGCCTTGTCGAAGCTGAAAACTGTTTCTGAATTGCCGAATGACTGGGATGGATATGGAAGTCCAGCGACATTAGCAGAATTGCATCAAAACGTCCTTCTGTTCTTGTATTGTCTCGAGATAGAAGATATTCCCGTACCATATATATGCCCTATTTCCGGTGGTGGCATTCAAATAGAATGGCATTTTAGAGGCCGTGAGTTGGAAGTGGAATTTATGGAGCAGGATACTATTGGATATCTAAAAGTTTTTAAAGATGAATCTATGGAAGAGGGGGTATTCCATCCCGATGATTATGATGCCGCACGCCAAATCATAAGATGGCTTGCATCTGGCAAATGATGGTGGCCTATTAGAACGGGGTAACGCTGCATGTCCGAAAATAGTCTTTATGAAAGCTACCCAAATGTAGACGAAAAAGAAGATTTATGGCGTGGTATTCACGAATCATTTGTGCGCAAAGACGCGAATGGAAAAATCCGACCTTCGTCAGCGGCATTTAAGGATGGTCGTCGCGAGCTTTCCGTTGACATTGCTTCGAAAACAACTCCTAAAAAGTCGATAGCTGGCAGGGCGGCTTTGGTAAGCTTTGCAGCGAGCATTCCTAAACAATACGGGCATAGTATTAAACATGTACCCAGCGAAGATAATCCTGCACACGCCTTGGTTCTTGGCAAAATGGGCAACCCATGTATTAGAAAGATTATTAGTACCTTCCGTTGGGTTATAAAGCCCAAAACAGTCGGGCACAACTAATGTGGTACTATGGATAATCCCCCCGGAAAAGCCACACCCCACCTCAACGTAGTATTGCCAGAACGGTCACCATGTTTTTACCTGACACGATTATTAGAATCGCATACCTTCTATCTTATGCCAAATCAGGCAGAATTAACGCCGGGCGCTCTTGTTCCTGTCCCTATTTTTCAACCTGATCCACGTCAATCCGTCGCATCTGTGCCATCCGCGTTCTATTCTTCTCAAAACCAACCACTTCTTCATCTTCCCTCCCCCGCGATACGCAATACGACATACGTATCACGCTTTCTACCACGGCCCGCCCAAAACGTCAGCAAAATCTCGACCTTTCACCCCCTCTTTCCTGCCCTGCCCTCCGACCCCTCCACCTTCTCCCATTTTCTCGCTTTCCTCCACCATCTTCCCCATCTCACCTGTCTTTCCCATCCCCCCTATCGTACCCATCTCCCCAATAAAACTCTCTCCCTCTTTTAGTGTCTTCTAAAATCTTCGTGTCATTCCCGTCTTAGTGACCTGGTGGTTGACTTGACACCAAAACTCATCAAAACATAGTGCAAAGTAGGTGCAAACATGGTACAAACATAGTGCAAAGTGGGTACAAACCACATCACTTTTCATCAGAATTCATCCAAATTTCGCCGAATTTCACACTTTTTCGCGCGAAAAATAAAGAGTTACAGCAATTCCAACAACGTAAAATAAGCACTTACATCAATTCCCCGCTACCAAAATCAAGCACTTACGTTCATTCCCGCCGAACGAAAAATAAGCAGTTACAGCAATTCAAAAACCAGCTTTTTGAATAGCTTTCCACGCTCCTGAAAGTTATTGAACATGTCATAACTGGCGCATGCCGGCGATAAAAGTACCACCATACCGTCCCTGGCGCAACCCCTGGCCGCTGCCACCGCCTGGGCCAAATCTTCCACCTGAACACATACCGGCAAAGCCTCATTTCGCCTGCGTTTTTCCTGTTCTATCGAACCCTTCAGTTTTTCACGCACCTGCCCAAGCAATACCACCGCTTCTACTGTCCCTGTTATTTTTACCGCCAACTCGTCAAACGGCAGCTTCTTGTCATACCCGCCAAGGATTATCACTTTTTTCTCGGCAAACGAATCGACCGCCGCCAGCACGCTCTGCGGCGTGGTCGCAATCGAATCGTTATAATACCGCACCCCTTCCAGCTCTCTGATAAATTCCAACCGATGTTCCAGCCCTTTGAACTTAACGAGCGCCTCCCTCGCGGCTTTCTCCTCTATTCCAAAAACTTTTCCTACCGCCAATGCCGCCGCCGCGTTGAGTTGGTTGTGTTCGCCCGGTACGCGTAATTCTATCTCCGGCAGTGCGCCGCTTTGTCCTGCGCGTTCCTGCGGATACCAAACAACCCGCCCCTTCGTTAATCCATCCCAGCCGACAAGTTCCTTATCCAGCCGATTCAAAACAGCAACATCCTTTTTGTCCTGATACCGCAAAATGTGCTGTTTGGCCCTTATATACTCATCCATGCTTCCATGCCGGTCCAGATGGTTCGGCGAAATATTAGTCACCACCGCCACCTGTGGACTGCGTTTCAACTCGGCCAGATCATAAAGCTGAAAACTGCTCAACTCCAAAACGACAACATCATCAGGTCCGATCCGACCTATTTCCGCCAGCAGGCTTTTATTACCGATATTACCGCCGACCCAAACCTTTTTCCCCGCCCCCAAAACCTCACCGATCATAGCCGTGGTCGTACTCTTGCCGTTACTGCCGGTGACTCCCACAATAGTTGCCTGGCAGTTGGCAAAAAAGATATTCATCTCCGCTGTAACGGCTGTCCCATATTTACAGGCTACCTTGAGCCAGGGTGAATCCTTGGGTACCGCCGGATTGACCACGATTATATCGGCCTCGGCAAAATCTTTTTCCAGGTGGCCTCCCAAATGAAATGTAATCGGCAGCCCTTCCAATTGTCTAAGGCTCTCGGCAAGTTTTTCCGGTCCGCTCAGATCGGTAACGGTAACATCCGCTCCCTGCTCGGCCAAATAACGGCTGACCCCTACCCCGCCCCCGAACCTGCCCAACCCCATTACCAGCACTTTCCTGCCGGCCCATTGCTTTATACGACACATATTGCTTTTATATATCCTATTTATTTGCCGTCGCTGCGATCAGTTCATTTTTCATATCTATGCACGCTTGTTCGATACACTTCTCCCAGTTATAGCCGAACTGCTCAGCGTAACGAGGTTCATTATACGCATAGATTATACTTCTGGAAGCGCTTATGATCGCGCCGGAGCCGTCTTCCTTGCAGAACTCCAGGCAATCCGCCGCACTGGCGCCCTGGGCGCCGTAGCCCGGCACCAGAAAAACAATGTGCGGATATTGCTCGCGCAACTTTTTAGCCTGCTCGGCCGCTGTGCCGCCCACCACCATTCCAATATTGCTGAATCCGGTTCGGCCGATACGTTGCGGTTCAGATGCCAGCGTTGCCACTTCCTGGGCCAACACCTCGAACCACTTCTTTCCCTCGGCGTTGGTGAAATCATGCAGCACCGCTGCCGACGGATTACTGGCCCGCACCCAGACGAACAATCCCTTGTCATCCGCCACCGCCGCATCAGCGAACGGCCGGATCCCATCGAGACCGGCAAAACCATTAACCGTTATCGCGTCAGGAGATACGATTCCATCCGTATTAACGAATTGTGGGTTCTTCAGATGTGCCGATGCATACGCCTCGGCGGTTGAGCCAATGTCACCGCGTTTGACATCGCCGATCACCTCCAAGCCCAGTTCGTCCGCCTCCTGAATAAGCGAATAGTAGTTCTCCACACCTTCCCAGTAATATTTCTCGAAAAAGGCGATGTTCAATTTAACTGCTGGTACCAAAGGACTTACAATCCTCAAAACTTTAGTACAAAATTCAAAGACCGCATCGAGCGACGCTTCCAGATCCATTTCGTCGTTAAGGTCTTTGCGTTCTGTAATTTGCCTGGGCAGCTTGGAATATACCGGATCAATACCTACGCACGCGCAGGTCCCTTTTGCATAAATAGCACCAGTCAAGCGGTCTGCAAAATGATTTGCCACGTTATTTGGTTCCTTCCATTATCAAGTTTACTTATAACGATCGAGTTTTACGGTTAAGTTTTGTCGTAATCCCTAACTATATGTGCATACGAGACAGAGTTCAAGAACTAATACCAATTTTAGTTACACTTTGCCACTTGGGCGGGTGTAACCCTTTATAGGCCAAGGGGTTGTAGAAATACAAACGGCTATGAAATTGCAGGGCGATTCTCCCTGTACGGGCGCAATAATCGGGTTCGGGCCAGGCGGCCTGAGTAATTTTCAACACCAGATCGTAATGGTCAATCAAGCGAAATTCGGGCAATTTTCAATACCAGACCGTAACAATCAAGTGAGGTTCGGATTTTTTACCCTCGACCACACCGACCGTGGCATTGGTGAACTTCACTTCAATATCAGGATTCTGGTCGATCCAGCTATTGATCTGGTCATCCATGTAGCTCATAGCATTTGCTGCCAACCTGGTATGGAAAGTGCGAACCCGTGTTGCTCCTTTGTCGCTTTTGATCAGAGGACGTTTGAATTCGTATTGACCGGTCACCAGTTTGGAATCGGTCTCAAAGGTGCGAATCTGCGTAGAAACCATATCTCCCGAAGCGTAAGACTCTTCTGTTTCTTCTATCTGCAGCGGCTCCGGCCCTTCCTCCGGGGCCGGCACACGTTCGGGAAAACGACAGTTCGGACACTGCAGCAGTTCACCTTTCATAGATTCCGGTGCTTCCATGGCTTCATTACATTTAGAGCATGTAAACTTGATCATGAATTTACCTCCTGCTTGAATCCAGTCAAATCAAACTCCTATCGCCTTATTATCGCCCATAACTCTCCATCGGCAAGCAAAATCCACCGTACCCGCCACTGGTTGGGATTACAGGTAAAACCATAGGTCTTGTGCGGACAAACGACAATGGCTCGGCAGCACTGACACGGGGATTCTTGTTTTTTTGATTGTTGACACTACCACTGCTATAATAGTGGGCGGATTCAACTGACAAGTGCAACTGATGCTAACTGACTATGCTCATATTGGATATAGTTTGTTCGATGTGCCTGTAATGTGCGTTAATGTCGAGACCATCAGGGGATTTTGGCAATGCGATACAAATTGGCTGTGCGTATCGGCAAAACGATTCTCATAATAGTGTTAGCGGGTTGTGCCGGCCTGACTGCCTGCAAGAAAAGTCCCGTGCCTTCAGAAAAACCGACCCGCGAACGGATAGGCTCTCAAATCGATGCGGATAAGCCCGGGGCCGTACAATCCACCGGACCCCAGCAGTCTGGTTCCGTCTCGCCGGAGCATTTGGCCCTGCCACCTGACGGCGACTGGCCTCGCCCACGTTCTCACGAACGTCTCGACCAGCGTCGCCAGATGGTCGAATGTATTCGCGATGTGCACGGACGGTCTTTATGATCCCAACGTACTCAATGCCTTGCTCAATGTCCCCCGCCACTGGTTTGTACCCGACCAGCAGCTGCCCTTTGCCTATGCTGATATGCCGCTGTTGATCGGTCACGACCAGACAATATCACAGCCCTTCATAGTGGCCTATATGACCAGTGCACTGAAACTGGACCGGGACAAAAAAGTATTGGAAATAGGAACCGGTTCCGGCTATCAGGCCGCTGTGCTCAACGAGTTCACCCCCCACGTTTACAGCATAGAGATTGTCGAACCGTTAGCCCGGACCGCGGCCGAAACGTTAAAGACCCACGGCTATGCAACCGTGAACCTGAAAATCGGCGACGGTTATGAAGGCTGGCCGGAGCACCAGCCTTTCGATACGATTATTGTTACCTGTGCCCCGGATCATATTCCCCCTGCCCTTATTGAGCAACTCAAGCCCGGCGGTAAGATGATTATCCCGGTCGGCGGCGCATTTAGCGTTCAACATCTGGTCCTTGTCAGTAAAGACCAGCGGGGCGAGGTGCTCAGCAAATCCATGATACCGGTCCGCTTCGTACCCCTGATCCGAAGATAGCGGTACAACCAGCCGAGCTGCGCTCGCAATGACACGCGAAAGTCCGCATGGGCTAAGAGGACAAGCCTTTGGCGGAAGGCGGATTCGCTATCGCGGCTCTGGGTTTCGCTTCGTGTCCTGCGCCCCGATCGTAGTCGGGGACAAGCTTCGCAGGAATGACAGGTGTGGGCGGGGGTGGTTTGGTTTTTCTTTTTTAAGCGGTTTCTTTTTTGCGTGGGGGTTTGGTTTTGAATAGTGTAGCTTTGAGTTGGACGACTTCGGGATTGACGACGTATTTTCCACCCGGTTCCTGGTCGGGCAGATGGTACATCAGGTCGAGCATGAATTCTTCGACTACGCCGCGAAGGGCGCGGGCACCGGTATCGCGTTTGAGCGCTTTTTGTGCAATGGTCAAAAGCGCGTCCGGTGTGAATGTCAGTTCGGCTTGTTCCATTTCGAAGAGCCGGACGTATTGCTTGACCAGTGCGTTTTTAGGCTCGGTGAGGATATTGACCAGCGTCTGTTCGTCCAGCGAGGTCAAAGCGCTAACAATCGGTAAGCGACCGACCAATTCCGGGATCATGCCGAAGTGCACCAGGTCCTCCGGCGCGACCTGCTGAAGTGCATCTTCGGTTATCCGTGCGGCGTCTTTTTCCTCTTCCTGCTCTGAGTTGAAGCCGATCATTCGTCTGCCGAGGCGTTTTTTGATGATGTCGTCGAGGCCGGTGAAGGTACCGCCGCAGATGAAGAGTATCTGGGTTGTGTCGAGTTGTATGTACTGCTGTTCGGGGTGTTTACGGCCGCCCTGTGGCGGGATATTGGAGATGGTTCCTTCGAGCATTTTTAGCAGCGACTGCTGTACTCCTTCGCCGGAGACGTCGCGTGTAATGCTGACGTTTTGGTTTGTCTTGCCGATTTTGTCGATTTCGTCGATGTAAACGATGCCACGCTGAGCAGCTTCGATATCGTATTCGGCGGCCTGGAGCAGTCTGAGCAGGATGTTTTCCACGTCTTCGCCGACGTAGCCCGCTTCGGTGAGGGTGGTGGCGTCGTTTATGGCGAACGGCACGTTGAGGATACTCGCTAAGGTGCGTGCTAACAGGGTTTTACCGCAACCGGTAGGGCCGATCAGCAGGACATTGCTTTTTTCGATTTCGACGTCGCTGTGCTTGCTTTCGGTGTGGGCGAGGCGTTTATAGTGATTGTGGACGGCAACGGCAAGGCACCTTTTGGCGTGTTCCTGCCCGATTACGTATTCGTCGAGGTGCTCCTTGATGCGGCGCGGTGTGGGGATTTCGCCAAACATCGGTTCGGTACGTGCGATTCTGCGTTTTTCCTGGTGGATGATGTCTGAGCAAAGCTCGACACAACTGCTGCAGATGTATATACTTCCAGGCCCCTCGATCATTGGGCCGACATCTTTTTCGCTTTTACCGCAAAAACTGCAATGATTCAGCTTTCTGCGACTGGAGATGGGGCCAGAACCTCCCTTTTTGGTTGCCATGTACTCTTCCTTTCGTTTTTGCTGGTCAAGGCCGATTTTCGGCTAAGTTTCGCGGTCCTGCAGGATTTTGTCCCTGAGGAGCTTGTATTCCTGCTGCGAAATCTGGTTGTCATCTCGTAGTTGGCACAACTGTTCCAGGGTGAACGGTTGCTGTTTTTGGTGCCTGGCGGAGCCGTGGCCGAAGCGCTTTCTGACAAATGCTATGGCGAAACCGGCACAAATCAGCAATGAAACCAGTATCAGCGCAGGCCCAATAAACTCGGCAACTGTGGCGATTTTACAGACTATCGCGACATCCATACAAGTCTTATAGTGCAGAAGTTTGGTTAAGTCAAGGTTTGTTTGGGTGGTGTTTTTGGGGTTTGGGTGGGATTTCAAGGCATATCCTGGGTGTTGCCGGTGTGATGGCTGGTGGGTATAATGATTTTTTAAGTTGAGCGTATCAACAAAAAAACGGCGAAAGTTAAGTAATTATAAGACGGGAGAGTTTTTATGGAACTGGCGATGGTGGATGATGTGATTGTGCCTATCGCAGAGGCGCAGATCAGCGCTCATGATCGTAGTGTGTATTTTGGGGATGGGGTGTATGAGGCGGTTCGCTACTGCAACGGGAAATTGTTTGCGATTGATTGGCATATAGACCGGCTGACGAACAGTTTGCGGAAGATGGATATGCTGGATAAGGTGGACCTGGAGTTGGTGCGCCGGCGGGTGGATAGGGCGCTGGCCCAGGCGGATATTGCCGAGGCGGTGGTGTATTTTCAGATTACCCGTGGTCGGGCGCTTCGCAGTCATGATTATAACGATGATTGGCAGCCTGGTTTTTTGCTGACGGTGCGTCAGTTTACGCGTCAGGCCGATCGGGCTACGGCTGTGACGCATCCGGACTGGCGGTGGAAGCGATGCGATATCAAGTCGCTGAATTTGCTTGCTAATGTGCTGGCTAAACATGTGGCGGTAAAAGCCGGGGCGTACGACGCTATATTGGTCGATGAAAACGGGTTGGTTACCGAAGCGACCAGTTCGTCGGTATTGATGGTGAAAGACGGAGTGTTGCGGACGGCGCCGCTGACGGCTAATATTCTGCCGGGGATTACGCGGGCGCTGGTGTTGGAATGGGCGGATAAAGTCGGTTTGCAAAGATGTGAAGAATCGTTTACGGTCGGCGAGGCCCTGGCGGCAGATGAGTTGATGGCGGCCGGGACGGCAACAGAAGTGATGGGGATAACGCAACTGGACGGTAAAAAAATCGCTGACGGCAAACCTGGAAGTTTCACCAGGCGTTTTCGTGAATTGCTGATTGGGACGATGGAAGAAGGAAAAACAAAATGACAAATCGGTCAGCTTGAGTAAGATAAGAAGAATATGAAGCATCAGGAACAATCTCAGGGGCCGATGGTGGTTAATGTGGCGGCGGATTATCGTCAGCGTCGGATTGAGCTTGGGTTTGGAACGTCGGCGGCGGGGATGGCAGCGGGGATGCTGGCTCTTACGGCGATCCAGGAGCCGATCGGCTGGTCATGGTTAGCGTGGGTGAGCCTGGTGGGGTGGGTGGTGGCGTATGTGGGTGTCAGGCGGGGCGGGCACGGGGCGGCAGTCTGCTATGCGATGGGGTTCGTATATTTTCTGGGGAATCTTTACTGGCTGGTATGGGTGACGCCGGCGGGTTGGATAGGACTTTGTTTTTATCTGGCGTGGTATTTTGTTTTATGCGGTTATATTTTACGCAGGGTGTATCTGACAAGGCGGTGGCCGTTTACGCTGGTGTTGCCGGTGGTATGGGTCGGACAGGAATACCTGCGGGCAACGCTGATGACGGGATTTCCATGGTTGTTCCTGGGGCACAGTCAACATGCAAACGCCCGGCTGATCCAGATATGTGATGTTTTCGGGGTGTATGGCGTTACGTTTCTGGTGGCGATGGTCAACGGGCTGATATGTGATTTATTGTTGCGGCCGCTACGGCAGAAACAGGGCAGTCAGGGGAGAAAGGCTTTTTCATCAGGGACGCTTGTTTTATTGACCGTTTGCTGTGTGGCAGGCGCAATGCTATACGGACGTAGCAGATTAAACCAGGGACAGAAAACCATAACCAAGGGAGCGACCGTAGCGGTTATCCAGGAAGTGATACCGCAGTATGTTAAGGAGGCCGGCGAAAGCAACGAGGAGATTTTCATGCGGCACCTAAAGCTGAGCGAGCAGGCGCTGGCGGCGGTGGAGAGTGTCGATCTTATCGTTTGGCCGGAGACGATGGTGCCAGGTTTTCTTAACAGTGAGTTTATAAATTATCCTCCAGAGGAACTGGCTGAGATAGGACAGAAAATACAGGCGGAAGTTCGATCTTATGATCGAAGGTTGCGATGGTTGGCGGCTAAAGGGTCGGCGGTGCTGGTGGGGGCGGCGGGAATAGGTTTTGATGAGCCTGGGTGTGAGTTACATTATAATAGTGCGTTTTTGTATTTATCCGGTGGTGAGCGTTACAGGGAGCACTATGATAAGATGCACCTGGTACCGTTTGGCGAGGTTGTGCCGTTCAGAAAAAGCTGGCCGTGGTTGTATCGGCAGCTTAATCGGCTTACGCCTTATGATTATGAATATTCACTTGAGGCCGGTGTCAGGCCGAGTGTTTTTGAGTTTACCGGCGGCGATGGTGTCCAAAGTCGTTTCGGCGTGGCGATATGCTATGAAGATGTCACGCCGTGGGTGCCGCGGCGGTTGGCGTGTATGGAAGAAGATCGCAAACGGGTAGATTTTCTTTTGAACATCAGTAACGACGGATGGTTTGTTCGCGGGGGTAAAGGCGAGCCTGTCAAGAGCAGTACGGAGTTAATTCAGCATTTGGTGATCTGCAAATTTCGGGCGGTTGAGAATCGTGTCGGCATCGCCAGGGCGGTCAATACCGGTATCAGCGCTTTCGTTCGACCTGACGGTTACGTGGAGTACGGGGCATTAAGCGGTACGCTACCGGAAGATCCGGCTAATCGCCAAGGGGTTAGCGGATACCTGATCGATAATGTTTATTATGATAGTCGGGTGACCACTTACAGTCGGATCGGCGATAGTTTTGCTATTTGTTGTACCGTGGTGATGGTTTTACTGGTGCTGACAGTTTTGGTTTCGGGGCGGCAATCGTTACAGAAGTCATAATCCCTATAATTGTGAAAATCGGGCATATCCCTACATGAGACAGTGAAAAATGTGTTTTCTTGCGACTGGAGGTCGCCGGCAGGATAAGTGGGGTTGTTACTGGACCGATAGGAAAATCAGCGTAACGATACATTGCAAAAGGATATGGAGAAAGAAATTGGAGAGGAAAGAACGTATCGAAAACAACCGGGCAATGAGTGCGTTGGATGGTGCGGAACGTACTCATAAGGAGATATGGCCCGTAGAGCAGGAACGAGCCGAGATAAGGTGGTTTCCAGCCAGCAGCCGGCTAATAGGTTTGGTTCGGGCCAATGTGGATAAGTTTGTATTGCCGCCGGCAGTAGTGCGTAAGGCGTGCTGGCGGGAATAACAAGGCGGTCGGTGAGCGTTAAGAGCGGCAGTCGAGCCAAAAATCATTTCTAAACAGCCGTTTCAGAACAAGTCTTTGATTTTAGGGAACCTCTATATATTTCGATCCGCCGACGGCACCTGTGATTGCTGGTTTGTTATGAGGTTTGTAAATGCGGGTTTGGATTATCTGGCTTGGGGATATTTTCTTTTATATGGATGGCGGGCTGTTTTTTGGGGGAAAAATATTATCGGTCGAACAAATTTTTTTTTGAAGTTTTTTGATAATAGCGTTTAAGTTTTTGTGGCAGGAAGTATGTGACAAAACATACAAAACAAATGTCCTTTGGTATTTAAGTGGTACCGCACGGTAAAGATGATGATATGAATTTTCTGAAACAATATTCCTATAGTTGTATGCGGGGTATAGAAACGCGGCACATAATCCGGAGCGTAAGTATCAATATCTCGGCGGGAAAGGCCCTGTACGCATAAAAGGAAGCAAATAGTTCCAGAGCGGCAAATCGGCCGGTCAACAAAAGTCGAAGCTTGAGCCGAGAAGAAGCCACGAGTAAACCGATTGCTCCCGGTTAACAACTATTCGCGTTTAATCTGTAAAGCTTTCCTAATCCGCAAGGGCCTATCAAACCATGCCGTTCGTCTATCCGGATTAACCGGAAATTCCCTCATGGCAATAGATATATGAACCGATACGCAAGTCGGGAAAGGTAGGCTTGGCAGATTTGGCGGGGGTGAATTATATGATGTCAGTCGTTGCGGATTAGAAGATATATTTTTGAGTAATAAGAAAGCACGATTATTATGGTTAAGCAAGTTTTTCTAAAAAAACGGCTTATGTTTATTTTTGCCGTCATAATAATGGTATTTATCGGCTGTTTTGGTTGTGCGCAAAGGCCTGGGCGTATTTACAAGATAGCGTATCCACCGAGTCGGGCGAGTCAGGTCAATGCGAGTTCGATGTCAGACGGGCAGTATGAAAGTCCGTATAACATGGAAAGGCCGTCGGGTGGGCAAAATAATCCCCAAATGGATGTTGGCATGGATGTTGGCCAGGTGGCTGCAGAATCAGATCAAGGCAAGTTATATGTTGCCGGGGATGAGTATCACATAGGGGCGGGAGATATTCTGGAGGTGAAGATATTTCAGCTTTTGGAGCCTGACCGTGAAGAGCTGCTGGTATGTGAGGTTGATCGCAATGGCGAGATTTATCTGCCACTGCTGAATCATGTAAAAGCGGCGGGGATGACAACAGAGCAGTTGCGCAAGGCCCTGGTTGGGTCTTTGGGCAGGGAATTTATCCGTGAGCCGAAAGTGAACGTAAGCGTGAAAGAATATCGCAGCAAGGCCGTGATGGTTATGGGTCGTTTCAAGAATCCAGGCGAGAAATATTTGAAGTCGGATACATCGACACTGCTGGATGTAATTGCGATGGCAGGTGAGATTTCCAGTGGGGCGGCGCCGGATATAGAGATTTTGCGAGGGGAGTATGATCCTTCCGGTACATTGGGTTCGAATACAAAGCAATTATCCGTTCGTCGTGAGGTAGTTTCTGTCAGCGAGCTTTTTGGGGAGGAGGGTCGCGGTCAGATCAATCCTGTTATATATGCCGGCGACGTGGTGAAGATACGTTCGGCGGATGAAGGTTATATATATTTTTCCGGTGAAGTTGTCAGCCCTGGAGAAAAGTCGTTCCGTAATCCCATGACCATATTACAGGCTTTGAGCCGTGTGGGCGGGGTTACGAACATTGCGGCGGAGAAGAAATGCAAGATTATCCGCCAGCAGGCGGACGGCGTAGAAAAAGAGATAATTGTGAATTTGAAGAAGATCCACGAGGGCAAACAGGAAAATCTGCTCATAGCTCGCAATGACACAATTATAGTTCCGGCAGATTCGGTCAAGAAGTTTTTCGACGGTTTGAATCGATTGGTCAAGCGTGGCGTAATGACGGGTGTAGATTTGACGTATAGTGCTAGTTCGGCGATGGGATTGCCCAGCAGCCAGATAAGTCAGAGAGGGATGTATTAGAGGTTATGGTAACCGAGACAGATATATAAAAAGGTTTTGAACCAGAAATCACATAAGTATTGCGGGCGCAGTTATGAATGTCACAGAAAAAAAAGAAAATGTTTCGAGGGAAAGCCCCGGCTCGCCGGAGTCGGATGTTCCGGAAGGTTTTCATCCGCTCCAGATATTAGTGCGTCGCCGCTGGCAATTATTCGCATGTTTATTACTGGTTAGTAGCGTAGCGTTTGTCTCCCTGTTTTTCAGCAAGCAGAAGTACAGAGCCGCTGCTCAGGTTCAGGTATTTTCTCAGGCGATTCCGGACGCTGCCAACCGGGGCGGTTTGACGGCGATGATGGGCGATCAGGCGGCGAGTCAGGGTGATTACTTCAAGACGCAGTGCGAATTGCTGCGGTCGCAACGTGTTTTATCGCGAGCGGCGGAACGCCTTGATTTAAAAGTGGGCGGCTGGGCCTATGGTGGTGGTGCGGTCGCGGCGATGCGAGATCGAATACAAATCGAACCGGTGTCCGGTTCACGGTTGATAAATATTGTTGGAACCGGCGACAGTGGCGCCGAGGCGGCGGCGATAGCGAATCAGACGATGCTGGCTTTTGTGGAGGTTTCAGCGGAGGCCCATCTGGCCGATAAGGTGCGTGTGATCAAACAGATCGAGAGCCAGGTTTCCAAATGCGAAGAAGATATTCAGAGTCAGGAAGAGGCTATTCATCAATTTCGTCAGGAACATCTGATAACCGGTAACAACAAGTCGATGGGACTGGTGGAAGCGCAAGTAACGCAGTTGGAACAGGAATTGACTAATATTCAAATGGAGCGATTGGCGGCCAAGGAGAAGAGTGAACATCTCAAAAAGATATTCATGGGTAAAGACAGCAGCGGCGGCACAGGTGAGAGTCTGCCGGAGGTCGAGAACGATAAGGAGGCGAATACGATATGCCAGAAGATTTGTGATTTGGAGTCCCAGGAGAGAAGTCTGGTTCAAACTTATCTGCCGGGACACAAAAAGCTGAGTGATGTCAGGTCGCAGATCACGAATTTGCAGGAGCAGTTAGCTGAGCGTAAGCGGAAGATACTGGAGACTGTTTACGAGGCGGCGGTGGAGAGCTATACGGCGATGGGCAAGCGTAGTGAGTCACTTGAAGCAATGCTCAAGCAGCAGCAGAACAAGGGTGTGGAACTGACGCGGTGGCATTATGAATATCTAAGGATGCAACAAGAGTTGGAGGTGGCGTATCGGCTAAAAAGTGAGAGCATGGCACAACTGCGGCAGTTTTCTCTGAAGGAAGGTATGAACGACACCCCGGTGGTAGTGGTGGATTCGGCTCTCGTCCCGAGCAATCCGGTCGGAATGAGCAAATCACATCGGGCGTCTTCGATATTGTTGCTTGGCTTGTTGTTTAGTTTGTTGCTTGTTTTTGCTGTGGATAAGTTTTCGACAGTTCCCCAGGCGTCATCAAGTCAATCGATGGGGGCGAGCGGGCCTGTCGGCATGGGGCAAATGGGGCAATGGGCAAATTGGCCGCCGGTAATGTACTGGCCGGTTCCGTCGCCAGGGATGGCGGTTCCGACGGCGGTAGCCCAGGGAATTGAAATCGACTCACCAGCGGAGGTTTCTACAGGAGAAGAGATAGCAAAGACGGGGTTGGCACTTGGTCGGATCGGTAATATCAGTCTTGGTGGAGACAGTCGTGAGGATGTGGCTTTCGCGGCACGTTGTCGGATAGTACACACCGATTCGAGCAGTGTTCAGGCAGCGGCGTTTCGTGAGATAGGCACCAGTCTTTTGAACCGATTCGGCCAGACCCCGCAGAGCGTGGTAATAACCAGCAGCGGTTGGGCCAGCGGCAAGAGCACATGTGCGTGTAATTTGGCATTGGTGCTGGCCCAGGCGGGTCGTGCGGTGTTATTGGTGGAATCCGACTTGCGGCATGTGGCTCTGAATCGTGTTTTTGCCACAGACCAGGGCAATCCGGGTTTGATCGATGTTTTGGCGGATCGGGATATGCTGGACGAATCGCTGCAGGAAACAGATGTGGCTAATCTGAGTGTATTGCACTGCGGAAATACAGAAGATCGGGCGAGCACACCAAGTGCGATGGATCTGACTCAACTGAACCGGGATTTGGCGGATCGATTTGACTGGGTCATTTACGATGGTCCCGACCTGGAGGAACAATTGACCTGTGATCTTCTGCAGGCGGTGGGCAGGGCATTGTTTGTCAGTTCGTCGCAGGAAAACGATACGAGTCAGATCAATGATGCAATTGAGCGAATAGAGCATTGTGGAGCGATTAACATAGGCTGGGTAGAGAACAGTCCTCTTGTCACTAAAGTGCCGGGGGAGGTTGCCTAACTAGGTATGGTTCGTTTTTTGTCGGGCAATTTTATACAGGGTTACAGGGGTAGAGAACGTGGAAAAAAATTTGGAATGTAAGATAGCACTAATAATCGGTGGGTTGGTATTTCTGGCAGCGTTAACAGGGGGAACACTTCTGACTTCGTTTATGTGTCGGTTAAGCAGGCGCTTGGGTGCGGTGGACAAGCCGGACGGGGATTTGAAATGTCATAATCAAGCCACGCCGACACTGGGAGGAATACCTTTATTCCTGGCAATGGTGTTGGGGATTTTGTCGCTGTCGGTTCTGGTTTGGGTTTACGGTTTTTCCTGGGCGGTTATCGGTTGGCTGGACTGGAATTTGTTCACCGGTGGTATGTTCGTGGGCGGGCTGATAATTTTGCTGCTGGGGGCCAGCGACGACCTGCACCACGTGATGCCGCATACAAAACTGCTGTTTCAAATCATAGCGGCAATGGTGCTTATCGGTTCCGGTTTGGTGATAAATCACTGTGATTTTTTTGGGGTATTTGGTTTATCGCTGGGGGCGATGTCGGTGCCGTTTACGTTGTTTTGGCTGATAGGCAGTTGCAATGCGTTCAATTTTATCGATGGAATGGATGGCCTGGCATCGGGAATTGGTATAGTAATAGCCCTGGTACTGTCGCTGTTGGGTTTTATGACCGGACACTATGGTCCGGCGATAATAGCGCTGGCGCTGGCGGGCAGTCTTATGGGGGTGTTGTTTTTCAATCTTCGTCCGGCGCTCATTTTTCTGGGTGACAGCGGATCGCAGTTGATCGGTTTGATACTGGGGGCACTTACAATAAAGATTGCTTCGGTGAATGGTGTGTTTGCTCTGCCGAGTGCCGGTCTGATATTGAGTGTGCCGGTGCTCGACGCGTTGTTGTCGATATTACGGCGGTACAGCATGGGGAAATCTCCGATTCGGGGAGATCGCAAGCATATACATCATTGTCTGCGTCGTTATGGTCTGAGCGTTAACCAGGTATCGATGACTTTGTGGGCGGTGGTTCTAGTTACCGGGGTGATGGGGATAGTCTTTTGGTTTGCCGATGGCGTGCAGGCCGGTTTGGCGGCGTTGACGTTTGTGGTTTTGCAGTTGTATGTGGGATCGCGCCTGGGCTGTCTTGAAGGTCGGCGTCTGGCGGGGCGACTTGTCGGAAGCACTTATCGCTGGAAGGATGCCAAACAGACAAATAAATCACAACCTGTCGCAAAGCTCGAAGTGCTTTGGGAACGTATGGAACCACTGTTCGAAAAAATGCAACTGGATCGGGCTATTTTGACACTGGAAGGCGTCAGTGCTGACGGTCGGACTAAATATGAAACTTATCAGTGGGTTCGTTCGGACGGTCTCATGGCGGAGTTGCTGGGCAGTCAATGGACCAAACGATTTGCACTGGAAGGTGATGAGCCAAGGGTGGCAACGCTTCGGTTGGAATCGGCGGAGCAACTGTGGCGAGATGAGGATCGCATCGATTGGCTGCTTCAGCAGATTCGCAACAATATGCGGCAGGCCAGCCGCCTGGGAAACGAACAAATGGCAGAAGTGAAAATGAAAATCTGAAGCCGCCATATACAACAGAGATACATAACTCCCGCATTTGCAATGAGATAAAACATTCCGCTTCAGATTGAAACTCACGAGTGGGGAAATTTTTGGCGCATAAACCCGCTTAGCCCAACTTTCGCAGTTGAGGCGGGGAATTGCGATTTTTTTAATTTTTTCCCCGCGTAGCGTTTCAAAATCGCCATAAGTGTTCCAAAACCCTGCGTGGTGAAGACCTACCCT
>Ga0315276_10000283_pt1 | contig 42798 bp, 38 predicted proteins | sample YL17G05_0_MG_FD_204542 | JGI IMG/M metagenome (GOLD analysis project Ga0315276, IMG submission 204542) | Sediment microbial communities from Yellowstone Lake, YNP, Wyoming, USA - YL17G05_0 | ecosystem: Environmental > Aquatic > Freshwater > Lake > Sediment | place: USA: Wyoming | collected...
CAAAATGGTGTCCGACACCAACAGGGTGGCAATGGCCATTTATCTGGGATCGTCGTCACCGGCGACCTCAAGCCCCTCGACTATGCTCGGGGCAATAGCGACCTACCCGCTATCCTACTGCCATGTATAGCCAATCTTGAGCGGACAACTCTCGTGGCAATATTTTAATACCAAGGACAGCTGTTTGGTCTTGCTTTCCATGGGGTTTTCCTGATTTCACTACAGCGGCTCCCCTGGGCCACGACAGCCCGGGATCACTGCCCTGTACATCCTTTCTGTTGCACTTTCCGTCCCGATCTTCCTCAAATTTACCGCGCACTAAGTAGGTGTCCGACTACCTCTTGAGGTGTCGGACTCCTGCTGAGTGCGCGGTGAACCTCGGGCCTGGGTGTTACCCAGCATGGCGTCCTGCAAAGCTCGGACTTTCCTCTGTAGCCCCAAGGCGTCGGACACCGAAGTGCTGGTGTCCGACGCCTTGGGACTACAGCGACCATTCGACCTGCGGTTTTTCAAAGATCGTGCTCATCGATTGCCCGGTTGGCAAGACGATCTGCGTGGGCATTTCTCTCACGGGGCAAATAATCGATTGAATACTGGCTGAAACTTTTCAATTTCCCCTTAGCCAACTTAAATAGCGGTTTTAGCCCGTCGTTTCTCACGTAATATTCGCCTTTCATTTGTTTTACCAAAAGCTCTGAATCAGAATAGATGTTCAATACAGTTGCACCAATCCTTCTTGCCTCTTCAAGGGCCAGTACGAGCGCCTGATACTCTGCCTGATTGTTTGTTGTCTTGCCAAGATAGCGCGACACTTCCGCAACGACAGAACCGTCCTCGCCGATCAAAACAGCACCCGCGCCCGCCGGTCCCGGATTTCCGCGGGCTGCCCCATCTGTATAAATGATTATTCTCTTCACGTTTTTTCAACGAGACCAAAGGCCTCAAGCAGAGTCTTTTCCTCGTGGGGAGAAAGATAGGATATGATGTTCTTTGTCTGCGGCGACAGATGACTATCCTTCTTTATGTCATACTTCTTACTTTTCAACTCCTGTGCGACACTTCGAAGCAGCTCAGAGGAAAGCTCCCTGAAGAGGGCACGCACTTCTTCTACTGTAACACCGTCACCCAATAACTGGTATACGGAAGAAAACTCCTCATGCTCTGCCAGAAAAAGGAGGAGCTCGGCTGCTGTTTGTTTTGGCATCGATGTTATCTTCATCATTTTCTTCCTTTATGTTGCTGGTAATACATTTTCAGAATTCATTGGCTCTTCTTTTATAATATAAATAAGGCGGTGGCACGATGGACAGTTCTTGAATTCGCTGTACTTGAGCATCTCATTGTACAATTGCGGAGGAATATTCATGCTGCATCCTTGACAGACACCCTTGTCAACATGAACAAGGGCATCGGCGTATCGCTGCCGCACATAATCATACTTCTGAACAATCTTTTTATCAAGCTGAGCAATAATCGCGGGACGTCTCGCTTCATAAGTCGCCTTTGTTTTGTGAAGCTCTTCTTCGTCCATTTTCACCTTTTCGCTCTCCGTCCTGTAGGCAGCCTCTTTATCGGCAAGATCCGTATCAAGTTGCGTGATTTTTTTAGATAGGGTCTCAATTTGTTCCATAAGCCCTAAAATGCGGTCTTCCCGCTCTTTATTGGCCTTTTTGGTCTCCGCTATTTCTTTCAATGCCGCCTGATACTCCTTGGTGGTTTTGATGGCATAAAGCTTAGCCTCACGCTGCTTGGCATGCTCCAATGTCGCGGCAAGCTCCAATTCCTCGTGACGCTTCACCTTTTCGGCATCCGCAACGGCCTGTTTGGTCACATCATGTTCTTCTTTAACCCGATGATAGGAACTTTCAACCCCGGCGATGCGTTCCGGCAGGGCTTCCAAATTGATGCTTATGTCATGAAGGCGGAGATCTATTTCCTGAAGTTCTTTAAGGAGTGTAAGCTGCGCTTGAAAGTCGATTTTCATAGTCGGCAAAAAGTGGTGACTACTTACGCCCAAATTTCAAATCTTGTCAATGGCTTTAATTATATTGATCTTTATAGGCAACATAGTTAATATTTAGTTCGATTTTTTATTGAGCTTTCAACTTTACACTTTAAACTTTCAACTGTTTTAGGGCCCTTAGCTCAATTGGCAGAGCCTCCGGCTCATAACCGGGTGGTTCCCCGTTCGAGTCGGGGAGGGCCCACAAAATTTTGCGCAGCAAAATTTTCCTCTATTCTCTAATGCTATTTTCCAGTGCGCAAAATTTAGAAAATAGCATGAGAAAATAGAGAATAGAGGTAATTGAGTTATTATATATGAGCAACTTCAAAACGCTAAAAAAATATCACGCCTATCTGCTTCCATTTCTCCATTTCTTTCTGATCGCCGTCACATTTGACGTCATCATCACGCTCCTTGGCCTTACAAACCCAATGCTGACAAGGGTCTTGTTTGACTATGCCTACCAGTACAAGAATTTAACGCTTTTGAACGTGACCATTATCGCCATCGTGGTCACCTATTTTCTCTACTTTTTCCTCAATATCGTTTCTGATTATCTGCAGATATACATAGGCCAGGAGGCCAACGCGACGCTGACCAGCGATGTCTTTTACGCCATCCAGTGCCTCCCCTTGCGCTTCCATCAGGAAAAAAGCGCGGGCGATCTTTTAATCCGCATAACCGATAATGTGGGCAGCACTATAGGCATGGTGATGGGCATCCTTCCGACACTAATCATTCAGGGCGGCAAGTTTGTCATCATCTTGCTCATCGCGTTCCATATGAATCCTATGCTGACGTTTCTCGCCCTCCTCTCGATCCCCCTGTACATCCTCGAAACCAAATTCTATGCAAGCCGGCTTCAGGATGTTGAGCAGGAGTCAATTGACACCGATTCCAAGATCTTCTCAAGAATGCAGGAACGCCTTGCGGGCATTAAGCTGATCAAGGCCTTCGGTCAGGAACGCGCAGAGACGCTCTCATTTGGCAATCTCATCCGCCGTCGGTACCGCATTCACGTCAAAGGAAAAGTGCTCGATGTCCTGAGAACCTTCACCAATTCCATAACGCTTCAGATGTGGAGCGTATTCTTGACATGGTATCTCGGCTATCATGTCGTTCAGGGCAACCTGACGATCGGCGAGATTGTCGCCCTGATGCTCTACCTCGATCAGATGGGCGAACCCATCGGCGCCTTTGCTGGCCTTGCCACATCATGGAAGACGAGTCTTGTTTCGATGAACAGGCTCAACGAGGTGCTTGATTATCCATCCGAGGCAGCGCTTGAAGCCGGCGGGAAAGAATTATCCCTCGCGGAAGGTAGTGTTAAAACGGAGCATTTAACCTTTGCTTATGGACCCGACAACGAGATATTGCACGACATAGATGTCAAGTTCCCACCGCATTTTTTAACTGCGATCGTAGGTGCTTCAGGATCCGGCAAGACCACATTGGCAAACCTCTTGTTGCGTTTCTTCGATGCAACCAAAGGAGTGATCTTAATCGACGAACAAAACATATCTGAGGTGCGAATTGGCTCACTTAGAAATCGCGTTGGAATGATTGCCCAGGAATATGCTCTCTTTGACGGGACAATCCTTGAAAACATATTATACGGGAATCCGGACAAAACATTTGAAGATGCTGTAGAGGCTTCAAAACTTGCCGCGGCATACGATTTCATAATGAAGTCTCCGGAGAAGTTTGATGCACAGGTCGGCACGGCAGGTTCATTCCTCTCAGGCGGGCAACGTCAAAGGATCGCAATAGCAAGAACTCTTCTCAAAAATCCTGAGATCATCGTATTTGATGAGGTAACAGCGGCACTGGATCCCGAGAGCGAATTTCACATCCAGGAAGTAGTGAATAAATTAAAAATGACAAAGACGATCGTCATTATCGCACATCGCCTGTCAACCATCAAAACGGCCGACAAAATAATGGTTTTGGAAAGCGGGCGTTTTGTCGAAGAGGGGAAATTCGAGGATCTTTTGGAAAAGAAGGGGGCATTCTACCGTTACTACTGGAAACAATTCGGCGGGCTTGCTATCTTCCGCCAGCAGCTTGCACTGGAGATGGAACGCGCTGCCCGTTACCAATCGCATTTCTGTATTTCCGTGTGCAAATATCTGCCCTATGAAACGATTGCGAAAAAAGAGGGTCTTGAGGCGGCTGATGATTTTATGGTGGAACTCGACTATGCCATCAAAAAAGCGATGAGGCTCGGTGATAACAGTTCAGTGCTTGAGAGCGACACCATCCTTATATTATTGCCGGAGATCACAGAGGACCAGATGCATTTATTTTTTAAACGACTGATTGGCGTTCTTACCACGCAACCGGTAAATAAACGCTCAATTGCGGAAAATGATATCATACTTATCGGAACGCGTATCTCGAAAAAACCATTTAGAACGCCCGAAGAGCTTGTGAATGCACTAATAAAAAGGCTTACAAAGTTAAAACAAGAAACCGCAGTATTTGATGAAGAAACACTATTATAAAAGACTATGGAAACATTACGGAAAAATATTCTGGACCGCCTCATAGATGAATTCTCTTCAAAGGATCTAAAAAAACGCGTGTTGGTTGTGACGCTTTTGGGATTTGCAATCTGCGTCGCAATAGCAATTGGTGGCTATTTCTTTTTGAATGCCAGCTTCACCGTCGAGGCAGGTTACCCCAAGGTTCCTTTCTGGCAGCTGCTCTGGATGGGAAAGTAAAGATTCACCGCAGAGACGCAGAGCATTTTTAAACGTGGAATTCCAGGGCCCAGCCGTCTTTTAGCACATGATCTCTAGCCACTTGTTGACCGTCGTGCATCCCCTCACCCCAAACGCGCGCGTATTTCAATTTTTCCGCAATCTCCTTGTGCAGCCCATGGGCTGCATCTATGACCGTGCTGCCAATAGGTAGGACCAAGGGGTCCTGCTTTTCCAATTTTTTTCCCGGCGCCTTTGTGTAGGTTCGAATGATCCGGAGCTCTCCAAAGAGATACTTGGGAATTGTGTCTTTTATGGCTGCATCATTTGCAGAGATTTTTATCAGTGGAAAACGCCCTGCAAGCCATTCTTCAAAGATAGGTACATTATCGCCCGCCTCTGGAATATCCGATTTATTACCCAGCACAATGGTTCTAAGATATACAGCCCCAATTTTTCGCCGCTCAGCCTCAGGGATTTCCCTCACAAGAAAGATATAATGTTTTTCCATCTGTTTTAGGATAGCTTCAGTCGCATCCAAAATATCCGGGGCACCCAGATCAACAACGATAACTGCCAGATCAGAATTTCGGACAATATCGGGGACGAATTGTTCCATTGCCGTATCGGTTATTGCCGGAAGTTCCACGAGCTGGATTCTAATGTCTTCGAATTGCATCATCCCGGGCACAGGCATCCTTGTTGTGAATGGATAGGCAGCCACCTCAGGCGTTGCATTGGTTAAAGAGCAGATGATTTGTGATTTTCCGCTGTTTGGCGGTCCGATCAGGACAATCTGTCCCGCCCCCTCCCTTGGTACGACAATGGCCTTCCTCACACCCCCTTTTTTCTCTTTGTCGGCCGATTCTTTCAACTTCTTCATCTTCTGATTGAGTTCCATCCTGAGCTTGTCGGTCCCCTTGTGCTTGGGCATGATCGCCATCATCTCTTCCATGATGACAAGCTTCTCCTCACGCGTCTTGGCCTTCCTCAAACGCGCCTCGGCTTCGTAATATTGTGGGGGGACATTAGTAGGCATTCTAACCTTTTAGCGGTTCATTTGATATTTCGCAAGACCCAACTCCTTGAAAATCCTAAATTCGAATATCTTCAGCCAAAGGCCGATCCGCCTCCGGCGGAAAATCCTAAACAAATTCAAATGACCAAAATTCAAAACTGCCGCTTTTGAACATTTAAATTTTGAGAATTTGGATTTGTTTAGAATTTAGGATTTCGTGCTTAGGATTTGTCGTTCAAGTGGCTTGACAAAGTTAAGCCTCGTTAGAAATTTTTCATTAGACCTTAAATGACTCATAAGCTATATATGGATGCAATAATATCTCTTCAGTAATGTTTTTTTAAAATTTCTAACGGGGCAAGCAGTCAATCGTAAGAATAAAATATGATAAACGCACAGGAACTCCGCAAAGGTCACGTAGTTAGTCACGAGGGTGTACTATATAAGGTGATTAGCGCAGATTACCATACGGGCGGCGGAAAGATCGGCGGACTAGTCCATGCAAAGATGCGAAATTTAGGTACCGGCCATCTCACAGAGCATCGGTTTACATCCCATGACAAGCTTGAGGATATGGACGTTAACCGCCAGACTATGGATTTTCTATATTTAACAGCTGATGAATGCTGCTTCATGAACCCGGAATCCTTCGAGCAGGTTTCGCTTCCAAAAGCCGGCCTTGGTCCCATTGTCCCCTATCTTAAGGAAGGCATGAAGGTGCAAATGGAGTTTCTCGAGGGCAGACCCATCTCCGTTGATTTTCCGCCTTGTGCAGAGGTCACAGTCACAGCGACCGCGGCAGGAATTAAAGGTGATACCGACAGCACATATAAAACGGCGGTTATTGATAACGGCATGGAAGTTCTGGTGCCACAGTTCATTAAAACCGGGGATACCATCAAAATCGAAATAGAATCTCAAAAATATCTGGAAAGGGTACAAAAAGAGCGTAAAGCGTAGAGTGCAAAACGTAAAACTAAAACGCAAAATTTTGAAAAATAGTTTTCAGTTTTGAATTTTAGTTTTTCGTTTTTCGCTTTGAGTTTTTAGTTTTTGAACGGTTATGCCAGGCTTGTTCTTATGCCACCCAGACCGCAGGGTCTGGGTTTTTTATTTTATTCCCCTCCTTTGTAAGGAGGGGACAGGGGAGGTAGACCGTGGCGCGACATTTATCTCTTTCTTCACCGGCGCTCATTGTCATCGATATGCAGCGATACTTTTTTGATCCCGAAGCAGACGCCTTTCTGAAAGATGCCCCCCCTATTATCCCAAATGTCTCAAGACTTATTGAAGGCTTCAGGTCAATGAAATTCCCAATCATTTATACAAGGCATGCTCATCGCAAAGGCGATCCCACAGGCCAGATGGGACGGTGGTGGAATGATGAGCTTCCATGGGAGAAAGACTGGCAATCAGATCTCATTGCCGTATTAAAACCAGATCATGAAGAACCCATTATCGTTAAAAGCCACTACAGCGCCTTCATGAACACAGATTTGGAGACGCATCTGAAAAAGAAAGACGTAAGAGGCATCGTACTGTGCGGCGTAATGACACACCTCTGCGTCGAAACAACCGCGCGCCATGCATTCATGCTGGATTTTCAGCCGATTATTGTTTCTGACGCCTGCGCATCAGCATCCAAAGCGCATCATGATGCAGCCCTCTTGAATCTGGCACATGGGTTTGCACATATTTGTGAGACAAAAACTATAACCCACGCCCTCTCCCCTTGTGGGAGAGGGTCAGGGTGAGGGGGCCATGGTCACCCTCACCCCTCCTCCCCCATCGAGGGGTAGGAGAAGAGGAAACACAACCGACTTTGAGAATTTTTGAGGCTGCGTTTCATAAATGAGATCAACCGAAACAATATATTTTGATTTTCTTATAATTGGCGGCGGTCCTGCCGGCATGGCGGCTGCAATTCAGGCCGCAAGACTTGGACTTTCCACGACAATTATAGAGCGTGATCGCCTCGGCGGTCAGGCCCTTGCCGCGCCATGGATCGAGAATTATCCGGGGTTTCCGGACGGAATCTCCGGCAAGGATTTAATGAAATTATTTGAAGCGCAGCTTAATACGTGGTCGGTTCCCGTCATATATAATGAAGTATTAGATATCGAAATAATCCCCCCTTACCCCCCTTTACAAAAGGGGGGCGTGGGGGGATTTAGAGTGAACAACATCGAAACGAGATGTCTCCTTCTCGCAGTCGGTCTTACTCCCAAATTAGTCGGCATCAGAGGAGAAATCCCTTACGGCGACCCTGCGCGACTTGAGCACGCTGATAAAGATGTATTGGTAGTTGGTTCCGGCGATTCGGCCTTTGACCTTGCTTCATGTTTTGCGGAAAAGGCGCGAAAAGTCACCATCGGTATGAGAGACGAAACTCCAAAGGCCCTTCCAAAACTTGTTGAGCGCGCTCTATTCAGAGGTGTTCAGATTCAGGCCAACTGGTCACACAAAGAATCATCTTATGATGTTCTCATATCGTGCGTCGGCAAAGAGGCACGGCATCCATTGATTGATAAATTAAGTAAAGATTTAGGACCACTTGAATTAAGGCCCGGCGAAGTCACTGATATCCCGGGGCTCTTCCTTGCGGGAGATTTATGCCGTGGTCAGGACAGACACATAGTAATTGCGGCAGGTGACGGAATCGCAGCGGCCCAAGCCGCACACCGTTATTTAAGCCCGCCACAGAGACACAGAGAACACAGAGAAAAGAAATAATTTTTATAATTCTCTGTGCACTCTGTGCCTCTGTGGTTATTTTTTATGAAGATCATTTCAAAAAATGGCGACCCGAATATTGCCGAGGTGTTCGTTGCCCAATTTCGCAACGACCCCCAGTTGCTTGCAGAATTAGTCGATGCAAAGGACCCCAATCTTCCGCGCAGCGACAAATGGGTCATAATCGTCTCAACCCAATTCGGATGTCCGGTGGAATGCCTGATGTGCGACTCGGGCGGTGACTATCGTGGCAACCTTTCTGCTGAGGAGATATTGGCACAGATAGATTATGTAGTCAGTCTTCATCCATCGGGGCTGGCAAATCACTGCAATAAATTTAAGATACAATTTGCGAGGATGGGCGAGCCGGCATTAAATCCTGCCGTGCCTGAAGTATTGCGTGAACTGCCTCATCGATATGATAACCCGCGTCTCATACCATGTCTTGCAACCACAGCACCGGCTATGAGCTCAGATTGGTTTGAAAAGCTGCTGAAGATTAAGCAGACAATATATCAAGGAAGAACTTTTCAACTGCAGTTTTCAATCAATGCAACGAATGAAACAGAGCGTGATCGCCTCATGCCGATCCCGAAGTTGACGATGAAAGAGATTGCCGAATATGGAAATCGATTTGTCCAAAACGGTGACAGAAAGATTGGTCTCAACTTTGCGCTGACGGACGGTGTTTCATTAGATTCCGATATCATAGCACAACGCTTCAGACCCGATAAGTTCTGCATAAAAGTCACACCCCTCAACCCAACTGATGCCGTGACCAGTTCTGGCCTAAAATCGGCCCTTTATTCCGAGGCGTCCGACGCCTCGGGTATAAGGGGTTATAAAGGTCATTTCCTCAATTGGTGTCCGACACCAGATGCAGAACGTTTCATCTCAGATCTTCAAAAATTCGGCTTCGATGTCATCATAAGTATCGGAGAACCAAAGGAAAATGAGATCGGATCGAACTGCGGCCAGGCAATACGGAAATTAAGGGCTTTACCGCATTCAAAGGCCCTCCGATAATAATGCACGCAACATTTTTGGCCAATTGAGGATAATAAATATAGACGAAGAGAATAACATTGTATTAGGGAGAGTTCATGGCTGATGGAATGATACGGGTTTGTCAGGATGTAATAATCGGTGGCGATCGGCTTATAAGGTCCGTGAGATCCGATCCCTGGGCAGCCCTTTTTATACGCAGGGTAGAGCCATACGAGAAAAGAAAAGAAACGATTTGCGTCGATTCTTATGGCGAATACGAAGCAATGATAAAATTGAACAATCTGATCGAAGGTTTCTGCAACCCTTACAAAATCGCGAATTGCACTTACGAAAAAACGGGCGATGTGAAGATCGAGGAAGTCAGGGAGTCTTTCAGTGCAAGCAAAGTCCCCCCAAGTTTATGGATTCCCTTAATTTCTATGAAAATTACATTTGATCTTCTCCATCACAAATCTTCGAATCGTTGATTTCATTTGAATGAGGATAACGCCTTTTCCAGATCGATTGTCATCGGCTGGACATGCCTTCTGAAGAAACGTTTGATGTCTTCCCATTTGGAGGATTGCTTTTCACAATAGAGCGGTTCCGGATCGGCATCCGCATCATCAAAATAGACAAGCGACTTAGCAATATGGACCGGATTGATCCTTCCTCTGCCAAATCGCCTCACCAGATTTTCGGCAATTTTCCAAAATGGCGCGTCCTGCAGGACGAAATAGAGATCCACAAAATCCCTTTTTGCACCTCTCTGGCTGATGGTCATAAGTTTCATGGATGCGATGTCCGGCACACCGGCGACTGAACACCGATATCATCCTTTTCCTCCAAAAACGGATTCGGAAACAGCCTCGTGTCAAGGGAGATGGAATTGATTCGCGGGGGATTCTTCGCTGCGTTCCGTAATACGGGGCCTCACCTAGAATGACAAAATGACTTTCCCGCTCCGGACGGAATGTACTATTTTTTACTTGATTAATTTAGATACCAGTGTAAATTACTCATGAGTAATTTTGGGGGCTATAAAAATGACACGGGTTCTCGGAGATCGCTATCTCTCATCGCATATCCGCTCCGATCTTAAAGAGAAGATGGTTTTTGTGAGCGGCCCACGCCAGGTGGGCAAAACAACCATGTCCCTTCATTTGCTTGGCGGCGATGAAGACGACCCGGCATATTTCAACTGGGATGATGTTGATGATCAGAAAAGAATCCTAAAACAGGAGTTCCCACCGGGTCGAAGGCTTCTGGTCTTTGACGAAATCCACAAGTACAGTCGCTGGCGAAACTGGCTGAAGGGTATCTACGACAAAACAAAATCGAGGAGACAGTATCTAGTCACCGGCAGCGCGCGCCTCGATATATACAGGAGAGGAGGAGATTCGCTCACGGGCCGCTACCATTTCTATCAAATGCATCCATTCAGCCTGCGCGAGTTCGACAAAGACTGCAATCGTGATGCGGTCACAGCCCTTATGAAGTTCGGAGGTTTTCCGGAGCCGCTGTTCGCCCAGTCGGAAAAGCGTCTGAGGCGCTGGCAGCTCGAGAGGAGCCGACAAGTCCTGCGCGACGATCTGCGTGACCTAGAGAAAGTCGATGAACTTGTCCTCATATCGAGGCTGGCGGAGCGCCTGCCGGAATTAGTCGGTTCGCCCCTGTCAGTCAATGCCCTGCGAGAGGATTTGCAGGTCGCACATGCCACCGTGCAAAACTGGCTTAATATCCTTGAACGACTATTCATCCTGTTTCGTGTGGCGCCTTTCGGTTCGCCCAAGATAAGGGCGGTGAAAAAGGAAGCGAAGGCATATCTGTGGGACTGGTCGACAGTGGCAGATGAGGGAGCGCGTTTTGAGAATCTGGTAGCATGCCAGCTACTCAAGTATTGCCACTTTATGGAAAATGCAGAGGGCTATCCAATGGAGCTCCGGTACATAAGGGATACCGACAAACGCGAGGTTGATTTCGTCGTTATGAAGGAAGGACGTTCGTTCTTCGCAGTTGAGTGCAAGGTGGGCGATGCGTCGATCCCGCAGTCACTTCCCTATTTTGCCGAACGGCTTGACATACCGCAATTTTACCTCGTTCATTTGGGCAGCAAGCATTTTGAACATGCCACCCTTCCGCTTCGCGTCCTTCCATTCCACAAATTTGTGAAGGAATTAAACCTTCCATAGGAAAAACCGGCACAGCTGCTACCAACATCTGGCACCCCGATTCCTTCTTGGGTCAGCAGATGAGGTGGTAGAATATATCACCCTCACCCCGTCCCTCTCCCGTCAAGGGAGAGGGAATGTAAATTGGCGGGCTTAGAATGACAAAACAACCTTTCCGCTCCGGCCGGAGCGCATGGTTTCCATGGCGACGAAGAAGTCGTCAAATTTGAAGCGGTGGGTGATGATTGTTTCAAGATCTTTTCGTATGCCCGGATTTTTCAGAAGGCCTTTCATCCGGTACCAATCGTCAAACATCCTGCGGCCGTAGATACCCTTGATCGTCGCACATTTGAAGACGATTTCTTTGGTCACATCAATCGTCACAGGTTCGGTGTAGACACCTAGGACAATCATCTCACCGCCGGTCCTTAAAAGATCTAGTCCGTGCGTCAGCGCAGTAGGGGCGCCGGACATCTCAAGCACAACATCGGCGCCCTTTCCACCGGTCAATCCCATTATTTCCTTTTTGAGTGCGGCGTTCTCCCCTTCACCAAAGACCTTCGTCGCTCCAACTTTCTTTGCGAGTTCGGCGCGATACTCATTTTTCTTTTCTACCGCGAAGACCTGCGCTGCGCCAACATGCCTGCAAAGTGAGACGCACATGATGCCGATGGGTCCGAGTCCCAAAACCACGACATCTTTGCCGACAACATCAGTTGAGAAGACCGAATGAACCGCGTTGCCCAGCGGATCTTGAATCGAGCAGATCTCAGGCGGGGTTTGTGAATCGTTTTGCCAGACATTAGTGGCTGGTATGCATGCATATTCCGCAAATACTCCGGGCACGTCTATCCCGAACACCTTTATATTCTGGCAGACGTGTGCGAGCCCCGTCCTGCACTGATGACAATGTCCGCATGCGATGTGACACTCGCCGGAGACATAATCCCCTTTATGTATATGATCGACATGACTTCCCACTTCCGCGACCTCGCCGGCAAATTCATGTCCGTAAACAATAGGCGGCTTGATGCGATCCGCCGCCCAGGAATCCCAGTTGAAGATGTGGACATCAGTGCCGCAGATGGAGGCGGTCTTCACCTTGATCAAAACTTCATTCGGTCCCGGCTTCGGAACATCGACTTTCATAAGCTCAGTACCGTTGGACTCACCCTTGATCTTCACAACTGCCTTCATTTTACCGGACATGAATACCTCCAATCAAAAACAAATCCGAAATTCGAAATCCGAAATCCTAAACAACATCCAATTTCAAAATTCAAATGTTCTAAACGCCTTCGTTTTGAATTTGGAACATTCGAATTTGTTTAGAATTTAGGATTTCGATATTAGGATTTCATTCATTCAATGACCTTAAACTCCTTCCCTATCTTCACAAACCTTTCTATTCCATAATTCAGATCATTCTTTGTGTGTCCTGCGGAGAGCATGCAGCGGATCCTTGCCTTGCCTTTGGGAACTGTTGGATATCCAAGCGCCATAGCAAAAACCCCTTCTTCATAGAGGCGCTTGCTCATGCCGTGCGCGACACCGGCCTCACCCAGCATGATCGGCGTGATCGGCGTCTGGCTGATGCCGATATCGAATCCCGACTCCTTCATCGCCGACTTGAAGTATTTACTGTTGTCCCAGAGTCTATTCACCAGATCCTCACTCTTCTCCAGAAGCTCAATGGCCTTGAGACAACCGGCCGCTTCAGAAGGCGACAGCGCATTGGAGAAGAGGAACGGGCGGCCGCGTTGTTTGAGCCACTCAATCAATTCTTTCCGTCCCGCCACGAACCCGCCCGCGCACCCGAAGGCCTTCGATAATGTGCCCACTTCAATGTCGATGCGCTCTCCCAACCCAAAGTAATTCACGACGCCTCGGCCGCCCTTGCCCAGCACGCCCTCGCCGTGCGCATCATCGACCATTGTGACACAATTATATTTCTCGCCCAGCGCCGCAACACTTTTGAGATCAGCAATGTCGCCGTCCATCGAAAAGACACCGTCCGTGATGATATACTTCCTTTCGTAGTTCAGATTTTCCTTAATGATGCGCTCAAGATCCGCCATATCATTATGCTTGTAGCGCAGAATCGGCGCCTTGCTGAGGCGGCAGCCGTCGATCACGGATGCATGATTGAGTTCATCAGAAAAGATCACATCCTCTTTGCGGATAACGGCGGGAATTACACCGGCATTTGCCACAAAACCGCTTTGGAAGGCGATGCACGCCTGCCTGCCCTTGAACCGGGCCAGCGCGTCTTCCAGTTTTAAGTGGAGGTCCATCGTACCAGCAATTGACCTGACAGCGCCGGCTCCCACACCATACTTATCGATAGCATCCTTGGCCGCCTTGATCATTTCTGGATGGCTGGCGAGTCCAAGGTAATTGTTGGACGAGAGATTTAATAATTTTTTACCGTCGATTGTGACCCACGGCGAATTTGCGCTCTGGAGCGCTCGGATCGTGTTGTAAAGACCCGAGTCCTTGAGTTCCTTGATGTCGTTTAACAGAAAATCGAGTTTTGGCATAAACCCTCCTGAGGTCCGTGACTTGTAACTCGTTACTCGTAACTCGTTAACGGCATATGTGTTCGAAAGAATCGAGTCACGAGTTACGAGTTACGTTTCTATTGTCAAACCCATAAATATCCGTTATTTATTACAGGTCAATCAAATTTATCTCATATGAGTTCTATACTCCTTATAGGCCCTGATCCTGAAATCATCGAGGTCTTGAAACTTCGCCTTGAAGTGGATGGCCATGAAGTCATAACCGCCTTGGGAAAAGATGATTCCCTTTCGATGATCAGGCATGCAAAACCAATGGCAGCTGTGATCGACATGATAGGCTATGATGCAGATGAGCTAAGGGAGATAGAGGCCATTACAAATGTGCTGAGCCGCACCAAGGTGCGTTCAGTCCTTCTTTTACCGAGGGGGCTTCCTGCAGACATTGCAACTTGTGTGAGGTTTCCTCAAAGTAAAAAGGCCGAGAAGACAAGCGAGTACAGAGACAGCACTGAAATTTGGAATATACCCAAAAACGATCTCGTTGTACGAAAGCCCTATGACCTGAATAAACTGATAAAGGAGATCTACCGGTTAATTAATAACCCCAAAACGTCTTTGACATCTCGTAGAGATCCTCGTCGACAGTCTTGATTCCTTTGGTCACCTGCGAGAGCGGAACCTCGACAACATCCTTCCCATTCAAGGCAACGAAGACACCAAAACGTCCGGCATGAACTGCGTTCATCGCTGCCACTCCAAAGCGAGTTGCAAGCACTCGATCATGGGCAGTGGGCTTGCCGCCGCGCTGGATGTGACCCAGCACCGTGACGCGTGTTTCGTAACCGGTCTTTTTCTCAATGGCCTTGGCCAGCTCCTGCCCGACACCGCCCAGTTGCACGTGGCCGAATTCGTCGATGCGGGATGATGAAGTAACTTCCTTCTCCTTGGCACCGATTATGATCTTCGCCCCCTCCGCAACCACAATGATGCTGAAGTATGCGCCACGTTTATGCCGCCGCTCGATCACGCCGCAGACCTCATTGATATCGATGGGCTTTTCCGGAATGAGAATGCAATCTGCGCCGCCTGCAATGCCCGCATAAGTTGCGATCCAGCCGGCATGCCTGCCCATGACCTCGCATACAAGCACGCGGTTGTGCGATTCAGCGGTTGTATGAAGGCGATCAACAGCATCCGTGGCGATCTCCACCGCCGTGTCAAAACCGAATGTAAAATCGGTTCCGTTCAGATCGTTATCGATAGTCTTTGGAACGCCTACAACATTGATCCCCAAATCTGTGAGCTTCTTGGCAACTCCAAGCGTGTCTTCACCGCCGATTGCAACAATACCGTCCAATTTGAGTTTTTTGATGTTGTCAATGACAGTTTTTGTTGTCGCTTCATCTTTAAAGATATTCGTGCGCGACGTCCCCAATATAGTTCCGCCGCGATAAAGTATCCCCGTAACATTTGCACGATCAAGCGGCATCGTCTGAAGGTCAATCAATCCTTTCCAGCCAGACTTGATTCCGATCATTTCATAATCGTTCAGCACAATCGCACGCCTGACGACGGCGCGGATCACCGCATTTAACCCCGGACAATCACCACCGCCGGTCAATACTCCGATCCTTTTCGTCATATTTTCTCCATTCAATTTTTCACCACAGAGACACAGAGCACACAGAGGAAAAACTAAATTGTATTAATTCTCTGCGTCCTCTGTGCCTCTGTGGTGATCAGTCAAACTATTTTTTATTCTCGCCATGAAACACATCCCAGCTCTTTAGGTAATCCAGCGCGACACCTACCTGATAATCTTTCGTCACGCCCTCCTCGGCTTCCTTTTCGACAATGCGCTCCTTTGGCGCCTCGAGATGGCCTGCGAGCGACTCTTCACGAACGGAGGGTTTTTTCTCCTCAACTTTTGGCGCCTCCGAAGAAACCATAATATCCGGCGTGATCCCCTGCGCCTGAATCGAACGACCGCTCGGTGTGAAGTAGCGTGCTACCGTCAGTTTCAAGCCGCTCCCGTCGTCGAGCTCAATCACTGTCTGAACAGAACCCTTGCCGAATGTCTGCGAACCCAAAACCATTGCCCGCTTGTTATCCTGAAGTGCACCTGCAACAATTTCAGAGGCCGAGGCAGATCCGCCGTCAACGAGGACAACCATAGGACACTTGACCTTTTCCCCTTCTGGTTTTGCCTCTCGCCTGTCTATCTCCTGGCCGCGGCTCTCCGTCGTCACAATCACACCCTTGTTGAGGAAGAGATCTGCAACCTCAACCGCCTGATCGAGAAGCCCCCCCGGATTTTTGCGCAGATCAAGGATCAGACCATGCAGTGCATTTTTGTCCTCAAGATCCTTTACGGCCTTCTTTAGGGATTTTGTGGTATCTGATTGGAATGAGCTCACCCCAATGTAGCCATAGCGATTATCAAGCACCTCGTACTTGATTGAAGGGACATTGATCGCCTGCCTGACAAGCGATATTTCGATGGGTTGTTTCACATTTTTCCGCACAATGGTAAGGGCAACCTTCGTGCCCCGCTTGCCGCGCATCTTAGTCACTGCCTGTGAGAGATCCATCCCCTCCGTTGAGACGCCGTTGATTTTTAATATACGATCGCCCGGCTCAACGCCCGCTTTATCCGCCGGAGATCCTTTGATTGGCGCCACTACTGTGAGCACGCCGTCACGGATCGTCACCTCGATGCCCACCCCGTCAAAGCGCCCGCTGGTATCAACCTTTAGCTCCTTGAAGACGGTCGGTGACATATAGACCGAATGCGGATCAAGTGTCATGAGCATGCCTCGGATGGCCCCGCCAATGAGCTTTTGTTCGTCAACCTGATCAACATAGCTGTCCTCAATGTAACTTAAGACCTTTGTGAAGACGTGTAGGGATTTAAAACCCTTGTCAGTGAGGGCATGCGATGACAAGGGAACAGCAAAACATATCAGGAATGCAAAAACAGACAGGCGCATGATCCTCTTCAAATGCATCTTATGCCTCCAATTTTTGTGGAAAAACCGATATAAACCGCTGAAAACCGATGATTTTCTAACATGGGCTTGGAAAAATGCAATGAGAATTTGAACGCTCCCCGCCATACTCTGCTCGCCCCGTAGAAGGCCTTCGGCCTTTGTACGGGGCGAGCATGCAGGGGAGCGTTCTGTAGAACGTCGGGGATAAAGTCATCTGAATAGTGGAATTATGCTTCTTTGATGATTTCCGAATCAGAGTGCCACGTGTCTCACTTGAGGGATATCGTCGCCAAGGAAACGTCTGGCGACCGTCTCAAAGCGGGCCGGGAGGTCGGTGACATAAAGTTGATAGGTGGGACCAACCCCCCCCTTACCCCCCTTTGATAAAGGGTGGAAGGGGGGATTTTGAATAATTGATTCTAAAACCCTTGCAGTCGCTTCTGCAGAATCGATTAAAGAGATATCGCTTCCCAATGTTTCACGAATAATCGGTTTAAGTAGCGGATAGTGTGTGCATCCCAAAACTAAGACATCAATGCCTTCGTCTTTCATTTCGGACAAATATCGTTGTGCGGCGGCACGTGCAACTTCATTATCAAGCCACCCTTCTTCTACCAAGGGGACAAAGAGCGGACAGGCCTGTGAGACCACACGGACATTTCCGTCCAGTTCCTTTAAGGTGCGTGCATAAGCATCACTGGCGATGGTGGCTGTCGTGCCAATAACACCGATCACTCTTTTTTTGCTTGTTTTAAGGGCCTCTCTTGCCCCCGGTGTCACAACACCCAAGATGGGCAGATCAATTTTCGATTGAAGCGCGGGGAGTGCCAATGCCGATGCGGTATTGCACGCGACAACAATTGCCTTCACGCCGTGCTCAACCAAAAACGCTGAATTTTCGAGGGAATAACGTACGACGGTCTCCGCAGACTTCGTGCCATAAGGAACGCGCGCGCTATCCCCAAGATAAATGATAGATTCATTTGGAAGACGCTTCTTTATCTCTGCAAAGACGGTGAGCCCACCGAGACCGGAATCGAAGATCCCAATGGGTCTATTGATCTGGGAATCAACCATGTGGCGCGCTATAGCGGATAAAACACCACTTCGCAACTTAATAAATATGAAGGCAATGCCAGCAAGGCAAGAAAGGCGAGAAAGGTCAGCAAGGAAAAACAGTATTTGCCTTGCTGGCATTGCTGGCTTTGCAGGCCTTACTCGCTACCCTTGACATATCCTCTTTACAATCGTTATTATCCGCAAAATTTTCAAAGAAAGGGGTTTTTATGGGTTTGCTGGGACTTTTGAATCTTTTAGGGCAGGTTGAAACGACACCACTTGAGACAGGCGATCACAACTTCATTTACCTAGTCCTTCATGCCAATACCGTGGTCCAGTTGACACTCTTGCTGCTCTTCATGTTTTCCATTGTCTCATGGGCCATTATCGGAAGCAAGCACCGCCAGCTCAAAAAGGCAAAGGAGGGCTCCGTTAAATTTTATCAGTCCTTCTGGCAGGCAAAGAATCTTGAACAATTCATAAGCAGGGGTGGTTTTCGCAAGAACCCTGCCTTTAATATCTTTAAGACTGGAGTTGATACGCTTCGGGAGAATATGGAGCCGGAGAACGCCATCATTGTAGAAAAGGAGATCAGACGGGCCGCAGAAGACGAGATTGAGCAGATGGAATACGGCGTTCCGTTCCTCGCAACAACCGGCAGCGCTGCACCATTCATCGGTCTGTTCGGCACTGTGTGGGGGATCCTCAATGCCTTCTGGAAGATCGGGCGGACGGGAACCTCGAGCCTTGCCATTGTCGGTCCGCACATTGCAGAGGCCCTGATTGCAACCGCCATCGGCCTTGCAGCCGCCATACCCGCGGTGATCTTCTATAATATCTTTATCAACAAGATCAGGCTCATATCTAAAGACTTGGATAATTTCACCGATGATCTGGTCGGACGCATCAATCGGGAGTATTATAAATCGGCTTAAATAGTTTGTCATTGCGAGCGCAAGCGAAGCAATCTCCGATCTTCTTGGGATTGCTTCTCCGCCTTAGGCGGACCGCAATGACAATAAGATGGAGAATAAATATGATGATTCACAAGGGAGGGGGACACCATCGATTGGTCTCCGATATCAACATCACCCCATTTGTTGATGTAATGCTCGTCCTCCTTATTATCTTCATGGTCACGGCCCCCCTGCTCCAACAGGGATTGCCGGTGAACCTCCCGCAGGCGGCGGCTCCGGCGCTCAAGAGGACCAAAACCGACGTTGTTGTGACCATCCAGAAGGGCGGCCAGATCTTTATCGGAGACGACCAGACGGTTATTCCTATAAATCAGCTTGAAGAGCATCTTGCGGCGATTTACGCCACAAAGATGCAAAAAGATCTCTTCATCAAGGCAGATACGGATCTTCTCTACGGCACGATTGTAAAGGTCATGTCAATTGCCAAGAAGGCAGGTATCGACAGAATCGGCATGATCACTCAACCGGAGGCCGAGGGAACTTTATAAAAAAAGAAGTGTGGAAGTGCAGGAGTGTTGAAGTGTAGGAGTCAAAAACATTTCTTATTGGTCTTCGACTTAAACACTTCTACACTTAAGCACTTAGACACTTACCATGGGTGCCAAGACACAATTCTCAAAACCACCGTCCCTTAAAAGGCCCATACTCTATTCTGCCATTTTCCATGTCATTGTCTTTATCACGTTGTCTGTTGTGCCCGGCATACGCCTGCCCCTGCGAGAGCATCCGACGAGGATCGTTTGGGTGGAGCTGCCCAAAGGTACAAGCGATGAAATTGGATTGGGGATTAAAAAATCACAGGGCCTCCCCAAGAGCACGATTGAAGAGCAAAAAAAGCTCCTCACAGAGGAACAAAAACCGCTCCCCCCTGAGATGAAGGCGCCGCCACAGGCTGCCCGGAAAGTGCCTCAGCCACCGGAACAGAAGATGGTGGAACCATCAAAGACCAAAATTGCACAAAAGGAACCCCCAAAAAAGGTGATTTCGTCAACGGACCGCAAAATTGCAAATGCCTTGGCGATGATCGACAAGCAGCTGGCTGATCGTACAATCACACCTGAGGCGGCTCAGATAAAAGAGAGTGGTGAGGGTTACAAATATGGAACCGGCACACAACCGCTTAAAGTGCTTCCAAGCGATCCTGAATACCTAAAATATCAGGCGATGATCCGCGCAAAGATCATACGGGAATGGGTTCTTCCGCTTCGATATGTGGAGGAAGCTGGGGAGCGCCGCCATTGCGCACTTGAAGTTATGATCAATGACGATGGCGAGGTCATCTCAACCAGATGGGAATCGCCATCCGGCGATCCGACCTTTGATTCGTCCGCTGTTAGGGCAGTACGAAAGGCATCGCCCCTTCCCAAGCCGCCCGACAGGCTCGCATGGGAGGCATATAATGAGGGGTTCTTGATTGAGTTCGATCCGAGGCTGAAGCCGCAATAAAACAGCAAGCAAGGCCAGCAAGGCATGAAAAACGGCGAGGCATACGCTGCTCGCTCCTCTCTGTAATTTGGGTAAACTAATGAGCTTTTTTACATGCCGAGTCGCTGTGCGAGCATACCTCGCCGTTTTTCTCAATTTTTTTGCCTTTCTCGCCTTTCTCGCTTTTTTTGACTTCGAACTCCGGACCTCGGACTAACGACTATATTCGCCTTGCTTGCTTTTCTTGCTTTTCTTGCCTATATTCGGAAATCAAAACCTGAAGGGGTATACGGTGAAAAATCTTGTTCGAGGAACGCTATCTGTACTGATTCTATTTTTAAGCGTGTCGGCATATGCCCGCATTTACATCCCGATCGATCAGCCGTCCGACCAGAAATTCCCTATAGCAGTCTGCAACCTGACAGGTGGTGGTCCTTCAAAAGACATTCCCGATATAATACGCCATGATCTCGAACTGTCGGGATATTTCAACGTCTTGCCTTTAAACGCATTTCAAAATCAGGCTGAGCGGGAAGGGATTACGGCCGATTCCATCCGTTTTAGCTACTGGACCTCCATTGAGGCACAGGCCCTTGTGAAGGGCAGCGTCGAATCGCAGGGCGGAAAGTACGTCGCAACCCTGCGCGTGTTTGACCCCTACATACAAGAAATGCTTGTCGGAAAACAATACACCTTTACAAAAAAAGAATTGCGTGAGGTAGCGCACCGATTTTCCGACGAAATCATGGAGGCCCTGACGGGCATCCGCGGTGTGTTCAACACAAAAATCGCTTATACGGTGGTGACGCGCAGGGGCGGCAAGGACATCTACATCATGGACATGGACGGCGAGAACAACGCGCGTGTGACAGATCTTAAATCCATAACCCTCTCGCCGGCATGGTCGCCGGACGGCACAACACTTGCCTTCACATCATACACACGCGGAAGCCCCGACCTCTATACAATAAACACAAACGGCAAGGGGATAAAACAACTGGTGGGAGGAAAAGGGGCCAAGATCACTCCTTCATGGGCGCCCGACGGTTCGCGCATCGCCTTTTCATCGTCAATGACGGGCGACTCTGACATCTACATAATTTCACCAACGAGCAGCAAAGCGACGCAGATCACCAAGGCTCACGGGATTGATATAGCGCCGACATGGTCTCCTGATGGCGGCGTGATTATCTTTTCATCGGATCGAGTCGGCGGATTGCATATTTACCGCATGTCGGCTTCAGGGGGGGAGTCAACACGGTTGACATTCGTCGGTTATCAGAACGATATGCCAAACTGGTCTCCCATGGGTGACAAAGTCGCCTTTGCGGGTCGCGACATGGGGACCTTTGACATCTTCTTAATGAATCCTGACGGATCCAATATTCAGCGGCTTACGGTCGGGACAGGAAGCAATGAACATCCAAGCTGGTCTCCTGACGGGAGATTTGTCGTTTTTAGCTCGACACGCAGTGGAGAACCGGCAATATATCTGATGCGGGCTGATGGGAGCAATCAAACCAGGATCTCCAAAGGCAACGGGATGTTGCCTGAATGGGGACCGAGGATAAAATGAATCGCGAGATAGTGATATTGTGAGATGGTGAGATTGCACCACGACGAACCCACGATTTCACGATCTCACGATCTCACGAAAAAATGTTCGCAACTATAGACATCGGCACAAATTCCATCCTTCTCTTGATCGGTCAGTCCCTACCGGACGGTAGGGTGCGCATCATTGCAGATGAGGCGAGGATTGCGCGGCTGGGCGAGGGCATTGCGGATCATGAAAACCTTTTGCCCGACGCCATCGAAAGGACCATATCAATCCTTGCGGATTATCGTCAGCTCTGCGAAAAGCACCATGTCTCTGCAATCTCAGCGGTGTCGACCGAAGCTCTAAGACGCGCCTCAAACGCAAAAGAATTAATTGAGAAGGCCAAGGAAAAGCTGGATATCAATATTGAGATCATTTCCGCGGAGCAGGAATCATGGTTCACCTATCGTGCATGTGCACATGACTTCGGGCCGGACATTCTGGTGTGTGACGTCGGAGGCGGATCCACAGAACTCATCTGGGGCAAATCAAATCTGAGCGAAATCAAAGGACAGCGTGACGCAGGCACGGGACACCAATTCCTCTCCATCCCCATGGGCGCCGTTGTCCTTACGGAACATTTTATAAAATCGGATCCAATTACACCCGAAGAGTTTCATGAACTTGTACTGATCATCGACCAGCATCTGGCGCAGACGCTTCACTCATTTTCTCACCGGCATGCCGAAAAACTTGTCGCGACCGCCGGCACGGCGACGACGCTTGCAGCCATGAATAAACACATGGTTTCCTATGACCATAACAAGATTCACGGCACCATTCTCGAAATGCTGGACGTTCAGGTGATCATCGACGAGCTTAAGGCAAAATCGGTTGCCGAGAGGCGAAAAATTCCGGGGCTTCAGCGCGGCCGCGAAGACATCATCCTTGCCGGCGCCGTTATCCTCGACAGGATTATGCGGCGATTGGGATATGATGTGGCGACTGTTTCGGATCGCGGTTTAAGGTGGGGCCTGTTTTATGAACGTTTCACACAACGACCAATCCGCTAATAATGTTAATCCCTTCTTCCCACCGCAATGTATTGGCGCGTCATGCCGCTATGGTCCTTGATGCCAGACGCACAAATCCGTTGAGACTCGCAATAAACCGGGTTGTGAAACCCGGCAGTATCGTTTGCGACATCGGGGCTGGTCTGGGTCTTCTTACCTTTTTTGCTTTATCGGCCGGGGCCAGACACGTCTATGCAATTGACTGCGACAAAGAAAGCCTAAATATCGCAATGGATCATGCAAGAAGGCATGGTATCCAAGACAGGATTTCTTTTATTGAGGGACACTCCTTTGATGTGAAAATAGGGCAAAAAACTGACGTCGTGATCTGCGAAACGATTGGGAGCGCTGCATTTGATGAAAATATACTTGCAACACTGCAAGATGCAAAACGGCGCCTCTTAAAAACCGGCGGCAATATCATTCCCGCCGTTATTGAACTCTGGGGCGCGCCGGCAAAGTTTCAGGCGAGCAAGAAAGCAAGCCCCCTCATCGAAACCGCTGCCATATCACACCGCAACCTCCTCGATGAGCCGCGCTGCCTTGCCTCAATACAAACAAAAGGCCGCTTTGCCAGCGGCATCCATTTTCGCAAGCTCTTCATCGCAAAAAAGGACGGGAAACTCTCGGGAATGGCCGTATGGCCCCGCATTGAATGGGCAAGGGGTATCATAACTGACGCCTCACCATTTAAACCAAGAACGCACTGGAAACAATGCATCCTCCCTTCTAAGACCTGTTCAGTGAAGGCTCAGGATCATATTAAATTTGAGCTGATTATCAGGCCTGACCCACAAAACCCAAAAGAAGGGACCGAAATCCTCTGGAAGCTCAATGTCGTATAACGTCTGTGTCCGACACCAAATGCCTATTTGGTGTCGGACACAGACGTTATACGACACTACATATGATCTTTGATTGACTTCAAGGCGCTGATAGTGGGTTCAATAGGTTCTGGGATCTTGACGACCCTTGACGCGGAGGCGATATCCTTAAGACCGGAGCCGGTGACGAGAACTACAACAGTTTCATCATGTGACATCCGTCCTTGAGATACCAGCTTTTTTAGGGCCGCAACGGGTGCGGCTGCAGCCGGTTCAGCAAAAACGCCCTCCGTTTCGCCCAGAAATTTGACGGCGGAAAGGATCTCGTCATCCGACACAGTGACACCGAAACCGGCGCTTTCGCGAATTGCCTTGAGCGCCCATCTGCCGTTTCTCGGCGCCTCCACAACGATTGAATCGGCAATACTTTCGGCATGCGGGTGCGGCGCCACATCGTCCTGACCCGACTCAAGGGCCTTAACAATCGCGCAGGAACCCTCGGCCTGGCAGGCGACAAGCTGCGGCATCTTTTCGATCAACCCAAGCATCTTGAGATCGGCAAACCCCTTTGCAATTCCTGCCAAGATAACGCCGTCCCCGACGGGGATGAGGATTTTATCCGGCGTTTTGTATTTCAAATCCTCCCAGATCTCCAGCGCCGCGGTTTTTTTGCCCTCAATGGTGAAGGGATTGTACGCTGTATTCCGGTTATACCAGCCAAACTCTTTTGTCGCTTCAAGCGAAAGATCAAAGGCCTGATCATAAGTGCCTTTGATAGGCAAAAGTGTTGCGCCGTAGACAGCGATCTGTGTTAGTTTTGCTATCGGCGCCGAGGCCGGGCAAAATATAACGCACCTCTTGCCGACGGAAGCGCACATCCCTGCGAGCGATGATGCCGCGTTTCCGGTCGAAGCCCCGACAATAGTGTCTCGCTTCTCCTCATGCGCACGCGCCACCACCAACATCGATGCGCGGTCCTTAAAGGAAGCCGTAGGCAATACGGTATCGTCTTTGAGATACAAAGTCTTAATATCAAGCGCGATGCTCAACCTGTGTGCCAAACGAAGTGGTGTGCCGGACGCCATTAGCGGCGGAATCGAACCACGCTCCATGATCGGCAAAATCTCCCGATAACGCCAAGCCCCACGGCTGCGCCGTCTTTTCAAGCGATCAACGTAAAATTGCTTTTTCAGACTTTCATAGTCATAGAGAACTTTAAGGACTCCCAAAAGCGGCTGCATGGGTTTTTGGTTGGAGCTGCAGCCCGGGCAGAGATAGGTCACCTCATTATCCAGATAGTGTTTGCCGCAATCGACGCACTCGTAAATGAATTTTGCCATATACACCTTACCAAAGCGCTGCGGCATTCTCTGCTCGCTCCCCTCTGTGGCTCAACAAATCTTGCGGATTTGATTGCAAGCCGGGTCGCTGTGCGAGAATTCCGCATCGCTTTGGTTAATTTCTTTTCTCATTCATGTCAAAGATGTCATCGCCTAATGAGTTTTATACATTCTTCAACCGGACAAATTGCACTGCATAAGCCGCAGCCCACGCACTTCTCCTCGTCAACAACCGGATAGCGCTCGCAATCGACCGTAATTGCGCGATGTCCCCCATCGCGACAGGCAATCATGCACAGATCATCACGGATACACTTATTTCGATCGACAGAGGCGCGGATCTTGATCCCGCGCCGGAGTTCTTCATGCGAAACGATGTGTTTCAATGACAGACCCACAAGTTCTCCAACAGAAGAGATCCCGCGCCCTTCGAGATGAGAAGAAACCCCTTCAATCAGGTCGGTAACGATATCAAAACCATAATGCATGACTGCGGTTGCGAATTGCACAACATTTGCCCCGACGAAAATAAATTCCAAGGCGTCCCGCCATGTCGTTGCCCCGCCGCTTCCGGCAACCGGCACGCCCGCTGCTGCAACCTTTGCAATACAGCCAAGGGAAATCGGCCGGATTGCCGGGCCGGACAGTCCGCTATAAGTCGATTTGTCTTCGATGTTTGGATAAGGCACGCCGTTCATAAGATCGATTCCGGTAAGCGAGGGTATGGTGTTCCCGACACAGACCGCATCGGCACCCGCGTCACGAACCGCCCTTGCAACCGCCGCAATATCATTCACTATAGGAGTAAGCTTAATGACAACCGGACACCTTTTCGCAGCCGATTTGATCCATGACGTAACCCGTGCAGACGCATTCGCATCCTGCGCAAGCATCGCACCGGGTGACAAGCCCATCGTCCCCTGAGGGCAGGAAAACGAGGCCTCGATCATGTCAGCACCGGCGTATTCAAGACGCTTGACCAGGGCAATCCAGTCTTCTTTGGTTTGTCCGGTGACGCTCCCGATAACGATCTTTGCAGGAAACTCTTTTTTGAGAAGTTCGACACGTTCTTCAACGACATCGACATTATGGTAACTTATAAGATCGATGTTGGTAAGCCCCATCGCGCGCGAGCCTTCATAATCAATCCCCGCTATGAGCGGATATACAAGATCAACCGGAGTGCCCGGCATTGCAGTCGTTTTCAAGACTGCACCCGCCCAGCCGGCGGCAAAACCGTCGCGGACCATATCGAGCTCATCCGTCGGCGGCGCGGCAGCGAGGACAAAGGGATTCTCAAAATGCACACCGCAAAAATCGACCGAAAGATCTACTTTTGATTGAGGATACATCTAGCATCTTTCTCCCCTTTGTAAGGGGAGTTGGTGGGGCAGAACCCTTCAAATCCTAAGCACTAAATTCTAAATCCTAAACAAATCCAAAATTCAAATATTTAAAACAATTTGTTTTGAGTTTTGATATTTGAATTTTGATATTGTTTAGAATTTAGATATTAGGATTTAGAATTTGAATTATCTACCTCCCCTATCCCCTCCTTACAAAGAAGGGGAATGTTTTAAATAATCATCTATCTTAATAGCCGCCTTCTTGCCCGCTCCCACCGCGGCAGCGGCTGTGCCGCCGCCTGTGACAATATCTCCACCGGCAAATATCCCTTCAACGGATGTCATCATTGTTTCCTTGTGAACACCGATCAGGCCATTTTGTGAAGTCCAGAGTCCGAAGTCGGATACGGGACCCTGACCAACGGCATAGATTACTGAATCGCAAGGGATAACAAATTCCATTCCTTCAACATCGTACCCCCTGCGCATACCCGGAATCGGGTCGTGCCAGCGTATCCTGACACAGCGAACCTGAGTCACACGATCGGAACCGACGATCGACCGCACAAGGACGCGGAAATAGAACTCAACGCCCTCATTCCATGCGGCCTCAATTTCCTTGGGATACGCCGGCATTTCGCGCTGTGTCCGGCGATAGAGTATAAAACACTCCGCACCGGAGCGTTTTGATACCCGCGCCGCATCGAGGGCCGTGTCACCGCCGCCTATCACAACGACGCGCCTTTGAAGATCGGGCATCCTCCCCTGTTTTGACAGGCCAAGGAAATCAAGCGCCTGATAAACCCCGGGCAACTGGCTGCCGATGATATCCCCCCCCCGCGGTTTCCACAATCCGGTGGCCAGAAAAACGGCCCCATAGCCGTCTTTCAACAATCTCCGAGGATCATCAATGGGCGTTAGACAGTGAAACTCGACACCCAGTCTGCGGATAAACTCGATTTCGAAGTCAATGACCGCCGGAGGCAGGCGAAACGAGGGGATGGCCTTTCTTAACATGCCGCCTATCTCAGGCTCAGCCTCAAAAACACTGACCGGATGACCGCGAACCGCAAGCTCGGTGGCACAGCTGAGTCCCGCCGGGCCCGAACCCAAGACGGCGACCTTTGCGCCATTGCGCCTAAAGGGGGCGGGATCGATCATCCCCCGCTCCCGCTCGTAATCCATTACAAAGCGTTGTAATCCTGCAATGTCTATGGGTGTGGTCAGGCCTGCGGCAGAGCAACCCTTCGCACATTGGGAGGATGTGGGGCAGATATACGCACAACTTGCGGCAAGTACATTGAATCGCTTGAGTAATTTGACTGCCCCGTCAAAATTCTCAAAACGGATCTTTCTGATAAATCCGCGGGCATCCACACCTGCCGGACAATCGCAGGTACACGGGGCGTCGGCACACATAAGACAGCGCGACGCCTCGATAACGGCCTGCTGGTGTGTATAAACCTTTTCCAAGTGTACTCCCTAAGAAATCCCCCCTCTCCCCCCTTTAGTAAAGGGGGGTTGGGGGGATTTAAGACTTATGTATTCGATCATAGTTAGTTTTTTTTATCAAGTAATGTTGCTTTTTTCAAAAAATCTGATATAAGCACTCGCTAAACCAACCCTTCAACAAGCCCTGACTTAAGCCCAAGGCTTGCCGGGGGATTAACAACAGGCGACGAAAGGAGAAATAATATGCCGCCAAAAGCCAAGAAGACGACCGAACTATTCATCATGACGCCCAACGCGCTGGGCTGCCTCACAAGTATTACAGGCCCCCTGCAAAAGAATGGCGTCAACATTGAGGGATACTGCGCCTATGAATGGGGCAAAGAAGCCGCCTATCGCATCATCACCGATGACAACGCCAAGGCGCGTCAGGTGCTGTCCAAGGCGGGTTATTGCGTTGAGGAAAATCCAACGGTTCTATGGGAAACAAATAACAAGCCGGGGATGCTAAAAAAGGCGACTGATTCACTTGCCAGCAAGAATATCAACATCTATTGCAGCTACTGCACAACAATGTCCGCCGGCAAAAAGGCGGCAACCGCATTCACCACGAATAACGCGGAAGTCACATTCAACACGCTGCTGAAGCTGGAATAAAAAAGAAGCAAGAGGCTAGAAGTCAGAAGTCAGAAAAGAAAACCCTGTCAAGCAACGACAGGGTTTTTTTCCGACATCTGGCCTCTAGCTTCTGGCTTCTTATTTCACTCCCCCCATCGTCAGCGCCATTACGGCCTTTGCGGTATGCAGGCGATTTTCCGCCTCGTCATAAATGATGGACCACTTTTCGTTGTCGATCACATCGTCTGTCACCTCTTTGCCGCGATCGGCAGGCATCGCATGCATGTATTTGACATCCTTTGACGCAAGTTTCATGCGCCTTTCATCGCAGATCCAGTCTCTGTGCCTTTCAAGATTTGCCTTCATCGCCCGTTTGTGCTCCTCGTCATCCTGATAATCCTTGAAATACGCAAAGCCGCCCCAGTTCTTGGGGATTACCACCTGCGCCCCCTCAAAGCCGGCATCCATATTGTCAACAAATTTAAGCGCACCGCCGTTTTCCGCGGCATTTTTTTGAGCCTGCCCCACAAGGTCAGGCAGGAGCGGAAACTCCTTCGGATGGGCCACGGTCACATCCATTCCGTAGCGCGTGAAAAGCATAATCTGGGTCTGGGGGACCGAGAGGGGTTTGGCGTGAGATGTGGCATATGCCCAGCTGATGCATACCTTGAGTCCCTTTAAATTCCGACCGAATTTTTCCTGCATCACCATAAGATCGGCAAGCCCCTGCATCGGATGATAAAGATCGTCCTGAAGATTTAGGATAGGAATCGCAGACCAGTTCGCCATCTCCCGCAGATATTTATTGCCGATGCCATAAAAGCAGTTGCGGCAGGCGATTGCATGCCCCATGCGCGACAGCACAATTGCCGTATCCTTTGGGCTCTCGCCGTGAGAAAGCTGCATCTTGTCTGATGTCAGATCATGCGCATGGCCGCCAAGCTGCGTAATACCCGCTTCAATGGAGTTTCGCGTGCGCGTGGACTGCTCGAAAAATATCATGAAAACCGTCTGATCAGGCAGATATCTTGTCGGAATTCTCTTCTTGAACCGATCCTTGAGCTCATACGAGAGGTCAAGCGCACGATCGATCTCCCCCTTTGACCATTCCTGTTCCGTAATGAAATGCCTGCCTGCCAAAGATGCCATAGACGCCTCCGTATCTTCAGCTTACAAAACTCGTTGCCGGAGCATAATCACCGGTCTACGCCGCCAGCATATTATCCAGATTGGAAAATAATTGGTTTTTTGAAATCGGTTTTTGAATGAAACTTGCGCCATCAATTTTTTTGAGCTTTTCCAGAAGCTCATCCCCAAGGACGCTCACAACAAGGACGGGGATATTCTCCGTATGTTTACTGCTCTTGAGATAAACGAAGAATGAATCACCGGCGATGGGCGACATGATGATATCCAGAATGATCAAATCGTAGGGACGATCATTCAATTTTCTTGCCGCAGGGAGGGCGCCGTCGACTATTTCAATGTCGTATTGCGACTGGTCTTTGAACATGTCTTTGTAGATCTCCTGCATATCCTTCTCGTCTTCAATTATCAAAATGCGCTTCATAAATCCTCCGCAAAAAATATTACATCGGCCTTTGACGCCGCCAGAGAGGCAGCTTGACTGTTATCGTCGTTCCTTTTCCGGGGCCTTTCGAAAAGGCTTTAATCCCTCCGCCATTGTTTTCTGCAAGTTCCCTGCAAATTGACAATCCCAGACCTGTTCCACGAATGGATGGAGACTGCTTAAAAAAGGGATCAAATACCTTGTCTATCGCATCCTTTATTATACCCGCACCTGTGTCTTTAATTTTTACATAAATCCATTTATCTTTCAATCTCGATGATATCGAGATGCTTCCCCTGTCTGTAAACTTGACCGCATTATCAATAATATTATTGAACAAAACCGTCATCTCTTTTTCATCGGCCAAGATTTCATCCGCACTCTTGGGCAAATTCAGTTTTATTTTCAGACCCTTGTCTCTGACAATGGAATCCATATTCTTCAAAATGCTGCCCGTCATTTTGCTGAGCGATACTCTCTTTTTTAAAGTGGTTTTTTTCCTCTCCAATGCAAATGCCGTCAAAATGTTATCTATATCCGTCCGAACCCTCTTAATATTATCATAGGCTATTTTGTGAGCTCTCTTAATTTTTTTGATATCATTGCTCTTAATGGCGCGGTCACACATTTCGTAGGCCATTTCCGTCACGGCAATGGGGGTCTTTAATTCATGAGAGACATTGCGTATAAGATTGTCTTTCATTCGCTCTATTTTTTTTCTTTCGGTAATGTCGCGCACAAACCCGAAATCCAGTTCCTGATCGCCGAATTTAAGGTAATTTGCAGTGATTTCAACGGGGAAGGTCGTTTTGTCTTTCATGTAATGTTCCGACTCAAAGGTGATGTGTTTTACACTTTTGAGGCGTTTCCAATATTCCCGCCACCTTTCATCAGTAAAGTACACATCAATATCAGAAACACTGAGGGATTTAAGCTCTTCGCGGGAATATCCCGTAATCTTGCACAATTGATCATTTACATATAAGAAACGCCCCTCCGGCGTCACCCACGCGACGCCTTCGCCGACATTGTCCACACAAAATTGCGTGCGTTTGAGCGCTTCAAGGGCCTTTTTGCGTTCGGTAATATCGCGCACGATCCCCAATTCCCCCACGATCTTTCCATGTTCAATGAGCGGCGTGCTGACAAATTCTCCCACGAGATAATCGCCGGATTTCGCACGAATGCGAAGCTCGTACAGCGGAGTTATCTCACCATTCAAGGCCTGCTCAAACGTTTTAACGGCGATGGGTATGTCTTCGGGGTGGATCAAGTCTGAAAACTTTTTACCGATCCATTTATCCCGCGACCAGCCGGTGATCTTTTCAAACACGGGATTGAGGGACAAAATGGTTTGATCATCAGCGGAAATGCTGTAAATGACGTCTGGTGCGCTGTTCACGAGGGTACGATAACGCTCTTCACTTTCCCGCAAGGCATCTTCCGCTTTTTTGCGCCCCGTTATGTCGCGGGCATATTCGATAACGCCTTTTAATTTACCTGTCTGGGCATCCACCAACGGAAAAGAATATAAATCCAGCCATCCAACAATTTTTCCTGCCACCCCTCCCATCGGTATTACTGCATGAGCCGCCTTTCCCGATTTTAAGGTTCTATATGTGGGGCAAATTTCACACCGCTTTGTTCGTGAATGAAATGCCTCATAACATTTCTTTCCCACAAGCGGCATATTATGGGCATGCCATTTCTCTCCCGCCAGATTGACGCTTATAATATTGAAATCTTTGTCAAGAACGCTCACGCCGTCCTGAATACTTGAAAAGATATCCGTCAGGAAACGCTCATTGGCCTTGAGTTCCGTTTCCACCCGCTTGCGTTCGCTGATATCAAGTCCCATGCCAATCAAATATTTCCGGCCATTTGAGAGAAAGCGAAGCCCTGTGAACAAATAGGGAGTGCTTTTTTTGTCCTTCGATAAAAGATTCGCTTCGACCGTCGATTGCCCCTTCAAAAACACTTCCTTGATTGCTTCTTCAACAACGACTCTGTCTTTCGCGGCAAAAAAATCAAGCACCGTCAAGTTTGGGACTTCCTCAGCCGAATAACCGGTGACCGTTTCCGCGTTTCGGTTCCAGCGCAGAATATTGCCGTTCTCACCAAAAAAGTAGAAGATTCCCGGAAGACTGTTGATCACGGAGTCGGTCAGGTTAATCTCATGAAGCAGGCTTTCCTCTGCCTTCTTCCGGTCGGTGATATCGTTAACGACGGCGAGATGGTATTTCTTTTTTCCACATTCAAAATAGGCTATAAAAACTTCGACCGGAAAGGTTGTCCCGTCTTTTCTTCTTGCCTCAGAATAGCGAAGGATTTTATTTGCTTTCTTGAGTTTTCTCCAACTTTCCCGCCACGTTTTAAAGGAATACTCGGGGGTCAGATCAAACACGGTCTTTGAAAGGAGTTCATCGCGCGAATAGCCAAACAATTTGCATGCAGCCTTGTTCACATAAATAAATTTCCCGTCTCGATCGGCCAAAAAAACCGCAACATTTGCATACTCAAGTGAATGCAAGGCGAGTTGATACAGCTCTATTTTTTCTGCCGGGCCTGATGGCTTGATATCCCGTTCAGTTTTTTTTCTTTTACCGTTGTTCATGTCTTTGAACGCAAATATATATTTGGAAATGCGGCATAAAAAGCTGCCGCCTTTGAAAGATGCTCAACCAAAATCCATTCATTTGGGGCATGCGCCTGCTCCTCAAAACCGGGTCCAAAACCCACACATGGTATGCCGTGCATCCCGCAGATCGCAACACCATTCGTTGAGAACGTCCATTTGTCAATTTGGGGGACATCCCCGAAGATTTCCTTACATGCCTCAACTGCAGCACAAACAGCCCGGCTATTTTCCGGAATTGTCCAAGAAGGATAGTATTTTTCTGCCGGATACGTTTTACTGGTGTATGCGGGCTTATTATAAACCGGAACGGTTAGTTCACCCTCTCTCCCGAGTATCTTTTTGATCTCATCGATTGCAGAATCTTTCGTCTCGCCTGCGGTAAGACGCCTGTCAAGGTAAACAGAGCATTTATCCGGCACCGCGCATTGCGAAGGGCCAACAGATGAGATCTGACTTACCACGACCGTCCCCTGCCCCAAGAAGCGATCGTAACGGAGATTTTCATTCAACGCGGCGATCTTTTGTATAATCGGAGCCATTTTATATATGGCATTGTCACCCCTTTCGGGTGCCGAACCGTGTGCGGAAAGGCCGCGGACGGTTATCTCCATCTCCATTCTGCCCCGCTGACCGCGATAGATCTTAAGTCCTGTCGGTTCGGTGATGACACAGACTTCGGGGCGTATTTTCTCTTCCTTGATCAGGTATTGCCAGCAAAGCCCGTCACAGTCCTCTTCCATCACCGTGCCTGTCACCAAAAGGGTATAATCGCCTTCAAGACCGAGATCGTGGATCAGTTTGCCGGCATAGACTATCGAGGCCATGCCGCCCTTCTGGTCCGCGGCACCCCGTCCCCACACCTTTTGATCCTTCACAAAGCCCCTGAATGGATCAAAGTCCCACAGATCGCGGTTTCCTGCGTCAACCGTATCAATGTGCGCATCCATGGCTATGATCGTCTTGCCGTTGCCGATTTTTCCGATGATTGAGCCCAGACCATCGACGCGCACCTCGTCAAAACCGGCCAAGTTCATCTCATCGCCGATCCTTTTGACCACATCGCGCTCACAACCTGAGAGGGATTTAATGGATATAATATCGGCAAGGAAATTGGCGATTTTTGATTCGTATGATTGAGCGTGTTTAAGAATGTCTTTTCTCATCTAATTACCATGAAATCCCCCCTCGCCCCCCTTTAGTAAAGGGGGGATGGGGGGATTTGGGATTGCTACGCCCCGCCTTCGGCGGGGCTCGCAATGACTTCTTCTTGCTTCTTGCTTCTGACCTCTGGCTATTTAAAACATCGTCCCGGGCCTTATCCAGCGCCCAAAGCCCGCTTTTCCGACAATACCACTTCCATCAAGATAAACCGTCTGCCCGCGAACCATTGTGCGCACGATCTTTCCGGTGAACTCATAACCTTCAAAAGGAGTTGCCTTGCCCTTCGACTCAAGCTTCTCTCCTATTACTTTCCATTTTCCTTTAGGATCAACAAAGACGATGTCTGCATCGCTGCCCGGCGCAAGTGTCCCTTTGCGGGGATAGAGTTGAAATCGCTTTGCCGCATTCTTTGACGTGACCTCAACTAATCTGGCAAGAGTAAGCCTTTCCTTCTTATAGCCTTCGGAGAAGGCAAACGGCAAAAGCAGCTCCGTACCGGAAATGCCGCTGTAATCAGTCCAGATGCTGCCGGTCTGTTTGTCCGGTTTGGGACACGGGGCGTGGTCGCTGGCCAGAAAATCTATGGCTCCGTCGCGAAGGTCGTTCCACAGTTTCTCGCCGTCTGCCTTCGTCTTCACAACTGGAGCCGTTTTCAAAACACTCCCAAGCCGGCCAAAATCCTCGTTGGAAAAATTTAGATAATGAGCGCAGGTCTCCGCGGTGATGTTCAATTGATCCTGCTTTGCCTTGGCAATCGCAGTTGCCGCACTGCCGGAGGCCACATGGACAATATGCAAAGCGGCCTGGGTCTCATTCGCAATCGCAATCGCCTCCTTTACTCCTTCTTCTTCTGCAGGGTCTTTGCGTGCTTCGTAGTAGGCGATGGCATCTCTTTTTCCCGCTGTCTGCGCCAGCGCCTGCCGGCTCACGACCATCGCCCGATCCTCGGCATGGATGCCTACAAGCGCGCCCAGTTCTCTCGCATAACGCATGACCTCAATCAGATCGAGTGGCATGAGGTGTGTGAATTCTTTCATGCCGGATATCAGATAACACTTGAATCCGACGACGCCCGCCGCCTTGACATCACGCATGGCCTTTTGCCAAGTTCCCGAATGATAGACGTTGCCGGAGACACCGCCCCAGAGCGCATAATCGGTGACTGCCATCTTCTCAATCACTGAAAGCTTATTATCCAGATTTCTTTTTTCAGTCACGGGAGGAATGCTGGTGTCCGGCATGTCAATGACAGTGGTCACGCCACCCGCCGCGGCACTCCTAGTGCCGCTCTCAAAATCTTCGCGTTCTGTATAGCCCGGCGTATTGAAATGGACGTGAGGATCTATGGCCCCCGGGAGGACGATCTTGTCCTTGGCGTCGAACAACTGCGCATTAGCCGGAATTTGAGCAGAGGCCGGCAGAATTTCGCGGATTTTCTCGCCTTCGATAACGATGTGACACAACTGCGTCTCGTTTTCCCTGCCCGTCGAGATGGTGGCGTTTGCGATAACGATCATCAAATTCCTCTTCTTGATGTGCTGATATAGCATCGCCATCGAAGAATTCCAGAAAAATATCATTAATGGATAGTTGCCTTATATAGGTGATTGAGTGTAAAAAGGTTTTTATAAGATTGATAAGGGAGTGAATTTAATCGGCGCTTTTATACGTTAGGGGGGAGAAACATGAGACGATTATTTATAATCTCCCTGCTTTTATTTGCAGCAGCAGCTTATGCGGAAGAGAAAGCTTTGTCGCCTCTTACGCTCCCGAATGCCATTGAAAAGGCATTAGCGCACAATCCAACGATCGCAGCAGCCAATCAGGACATGATAGCCGTCAGAGCCAGGGCCCCGCAGGCCGCAACACCTCCCGACCCTGAATTCATGGTCCAATTCACACAGGTTCCCATCAACACCATCGATGTTAGTCGGGGGATGACGGAATACATGGTTGAGCAACGGGTCCCCTTCCCGTCGAAACTCGTCTACGGTTACAAGGCTCAAAAACGCGAGGCCGAGGCCAAAAGTTCCCGCGAAGTTATGACGGCCCATGAAATCGCTCGTCAGGTCACGCATGCATATCTCGATTTGTGGCGCCTGCAGGAAGAAGAGAGGATAAATCGTCAAACCCTCGCCATCTACAAACAGAACAAGGGATCGGCTGAAACTGCCTATGCAACGCTTCAAAAGCAGATTGCCGATCCAGTGCGGGCATCTGTGGATTTGGGCGAAATTGAGGGTCAACTGGCCTTGATTGAACAAGGCCATCTGGAGGCAATCGCACAACTCTCCAGTCTCATTGCGGAACCACTTGAGCCATCTATGAGGATGGCAGCCCCTCCCGGCAATCCGCCTGTCGCAAAACTCGATGACCTGATTGCAAGGGCGAAGGCGGCAAGGCCTGAGGTAGCAGAGGCTTCAAGCATGGTGAAATCAGAAGACGCAAGGCATGCACTTGCCAAGTCGCAATATGGCCCTGATCTGACGTTCAGATGGGGATATGTCGATATGCCCGGCAATCAGGAAAACGCATGGACCGGCAGGGTTGGAATTTCAGTGCCGCTCTGGTCGCTCTTGAAGCAGCGTTATGGCGTTAAGGAATCTGACGCGATGCTCAAGCGCGCCCAGTCATTAAGGGAAGAGACGGAACTGGAAACCATCGCCGAGGTCAAATCCAGCTATGCGCGTCTCATGGCTGTAAAAAATGTCATCAGGGTTTATTCGGGTACTGTGATCCCCCGTGCACGCCTGCTTTTGACATCCTCTCAGGAGGCTTACAAATCCAGCAAAGGCGATTTTCTTGGCGTCGTTGATGGCATCAGAAGCCTCAACAATGCAGAGCTGATGCTCGTGCGCGCGAAGGCCGATGAGGCATCGGCATATGCCGACCTTGAACGCGCCATCGGGACGAGCCCGGCAAAGGAGTAATGAACATGAGACGATACAACCTTTTCATTATTATAGGCATAATACTCCTGGTCGCACTGATTACGGGAGGGGTGTGGTACATGACCAAAACCACGGGTCTTAAGGCCACAACACCAATCCATTCTGAAGTCAAAACAATCTACTACTGTCCCATGCATCCAAACTACACTTCGGATAAACCCGGGCAGTGTCCTATCTGTGGAATGAATCTCGTGCCAATGAAGACCGAAGAAAAAACCCCTCAACCTGAAGGGCAGACGAATCAAGGTGCGCCGGGAGGAATGGAAGGTCAAGCGACAGTGACAATTACGCCGGAGCGCCAGCAGCTAATTGGCGTCAAAAAGGCCGTAGTGAAATACGAAGAAGCGCAAAAGACTATCCGAACCGTCGGCAAGGTTGCATTTGATCCGGATCTCGCCGTGGCGCAACGCGAATACATCGAGGCGGTCAAGTTGGGAGACAAGGCTTTGGCCGATGCTGCAAGGCAGAGACTCACACTCATGGGAATGGATGCAAATGAGATCAAGGCGTTGGGGCGCAGAGGAACGGTTGATAAGAATCTTTATCTGCCCGGCAAGACCGCCTGGGTTTACCCCGTGATTTATGAAAATGAACTGCCCTTTGTGAAGAAGGGAGAATCGGTGAAAATTGAACTACCTGCCGGCGGCAACCCTCGGGAGGGGGTAATTCGGGCAATTGATTCTGTGATAGATCCGGCTACGCGCACCGCAAGACTTCACATTGAGGTCCCAAATCAAGACGCAACACTTCGCCCCAACATGTTCGTCAATGCAACAATTCAGAGCGAACTTGGGAAAAAACTCCTTGTGCCGAAGGATGCCGTAATCGATTCGGGTCAGCGAAAGATCGTCTTTGTTATACACGAAGGAACGCAGTTCATGCCGCATGAGGTGAAATTGGGCGCAGAGCTAGCCGATTCATATGTGGTCGAATCGGGTCTTAAGGAAGGCGATGAGGTGGCAACCGCCGCCAACTTCCTGATCGACGCGGAATCAAGGCTCAAGGCGGCGCTTGGAGGCATGGGCGGTATGGAAGGAATGAACGGCCATAAGCATTGATACCCCTCCTTTGTAAGCCTGCCCTGAGCAAGGTCGAAGGGGAGGGAAGCCTAATATGATCGAACGCATCATAGAATTTTCGGCGCGAAATAAATTTCTGGTGCTCGTCCTCACTGCGGCACTTATACTCATTGGTGTCTGGTGCATCAAAAATGTTCCTCTCGATGCAATCCCAGACTTATCCGATACACAGGTCATCATTTATTCCCGCTGGGACAGAAGCCCGGACATCATTGAAGATCAGGTTACCTATCCCATTGTCACGGCAATGCTTGGATCACCGAGGGTCAAGGCGATCCGCGGTTTTTCTGATTTCGGCTTTTCCTATGTCTACATAATCTACGAAGACGGCACCGATCTTTACTGGGCGCGAAGCCGGGTGGTCGAATATTTAAATAAGATCCTGCCGCAGCTCCCGCAAGGTGTCCGCACCGAAATAGGCCCGGATGCCACAAGCCTTGGCTGGGTCTTTCAATATGCGCTGGTAGATGAATCGGGAAAAAACAGCCTGGCGGATCTGCACTCATATCAGGATTGGTATCTCAGGTATTATATTGAAAGCGTCCCGGGCGTCGCCGAGGTCGCGGCGGTTGGCGGTTTTGTCAGGCAGTATCAGGTGAATGTCGATCCCAATAAACTTGTGGCCTACAACGTCCCGATCGACAGGGTCGTCGAGGCAATACGCACCAACAACGAAGACGTTGGCGGAAGGTTAGTTGAGCTTTCAGGCCGCGAATACATGGTCAGGGGACGCGGCTATGCGCAATCCGTAGAAGACATCGAAAATATCGGCGTCGGTGTTGATACAAAAACGGGAACACCGATAACAATAAAACAGCTAGGAAATGTGGAATTGGGGCCTGATATCAGGCGGGGCATCACCGATCTTGACGGTAAAGGAGATGTCGTCGGCGGGATCGTCGTCATGCGCTACGGTGAAAACGCGCTGAAAGTAATTAATCGCGTCAAGGACAAATTAAAAGAGATTGAACCGACACTTCCAAAAGGCGTGAAAATCATCACCACATACGATCGTTCCGACCTGATACTTAGATCCATCGACACCTTGACACAGACGCTTATTGAAGAACTGATCATCGTGTCGGCAGTCATCCTCTTCTTCCTGTGGCACATACCGTCTGCGATCATCCCCATCATCACGATTCCAATTTCTGTGCTCCTGGCCTTCATCCCCTTCTATCTCATGGGCCTGACCGCAAACATCATGTCACTCGCCGGCATTGCGATATCCATCGGTGTCCTTGTTGACGGAGCAATTGTGGAAGTTGAGAACGCGTATAAAAAACTTCAGATGTGGCGCGACAAGGGCCGCAAGGGTGATTTCCATGAGGTGCGCCTCAAGGCGCTCAAGGAGGTCGGCCCCTCCGTCTTCTTTTCACTGCTCGTGATTGCGGTGGCCTTCCTCCCCATTTTCACTTTGGTTGATCAGGAGGGCCGCCTCTTCAAGCCCCTCGCATATTCAAAAAACTTCGCGATGGCCATCGCAGCATTCCTTGCCATCACACTTGATCCGGCCATTCGCATGCTCTTCAGCAGAGTCGACTTTCGCGAATTCAAGCCGCGCTGGCTTTCATGGATTTATAATCACTTTGCAGTGGGACGGTATTATCCCGAAGAAGAGCATCCCATCAGCAAAAGGCTTTTTCGAATCTATGAGCCTGCGTGCAGGTGGGTTCTTGCGCGCCCCAAGAAGGTGATTCTGGCGGCGATCCTCCTTTTTCTCACGGCCATCCCGCCATTCATAATGTTGGGAAGTGAATTTATGCCGCCCTTGAACGAGGGGACGATCCTTTACATGCCGACGACGCTGCCGGGCATTTCGGTAACAGAGGCTCAAAAACTTTTGCAGACGCAAGACAGGGTCCTAAAGAGTTTTCCGGAAGTGGAGAGCGTCTTCGGAAAGGCCGGCCGCGCCGAGACCTCAACTGATCCCGCGCCCTTCTCCATGATGGAGACAACCGTCGTCCTCAAGCCTGAGAGTCAGTGGCGGGAGAAGAAACGATGGTTTTCATGGATGCCCGATTTTCTAAAGAGCCCGCTTTTGAGCATCTGGCATGACCGGATCTCATGGGAAGACTTGATAAACGAAATGGACAAGGCGATGCAGTTCCCCGGTGTTACCAACTCTTGGACGATGCCAATAAAGGCACGCATAGATATGCTATCGACCGGCATCAGGACGCCTGTCGGCATCAAGATCATGGGATCGGATTTTACCCAATTGGAAAGAATCGGCAAAGAGCTGGAAAATATCCTGCACGATGTGCCGGGAACGAGGAGCGTTTTTGCTGAGCGGGCGGCAGGCGGTTATTTTGTGGATTTCGACTTGAAGCGCGATGCGCTCGCGCGGTACGGCATCTCGGTTTCGGATGCCGATATGGCAATCATGTCTGCCATTGGCGGCGAGAACGTCTCTACAACCATTGAGGGCCGCGAGCGCTATCCCATCAATGTTCGCTATATGCGTGAACTTCGGGATGATATCCCAAAACTCTCCCGCGTCCTGGTTTCAACGCCAAGTGGCGCCCAAATCCCTATCGCCCAAGTCGCGGATATTCATCTTTCGTATGGCCCCAGCATGATACGAAATGAAAACGGCATGATCGCAAGTTACGTCTTTGTGGATATGGCGGGACGTGATATCGGCGGCTATGTGGCGGCTGCAAAGAAGGCAGTTGCCGACAAATTGAGTTTGCCGCCGGGATATACGATTCAGTGGAGCGGGCAGTACGAAAACATGATGCGCGTGCGGGAACGGCTAAAAACGATCTTACCACTCACATTCTTTATCATCTTCGTTTTGCTTTACATGAACACAAAATCCGCGGTTAAGGCTGGAATCGTATTTCTGGCCGTCCCATTTTCCGTCATTGGCGCTGTTTGGCTGTTATTCATCTTGGGATACCATATGTCGATTGCCGTCTGGGTGGGTTTGATCGCGCTCATGGGTTTGGATGCGGAGACGGGTGTCTTCATGCTCTTGTTTTTGGACCTCGCGCATGACGAGGCAAAACGCGAGGGTCGTCTTCAAAACAAGGAGGACTTAGTTGAATCCATCATTCACGGCGCAGTGAAGCGCGTGCGCCCAAAGATCATGACGGTCACCTGCCTCTTTATGGGTCTGTTGCCCATCATGTGGTCAATCGGCACTGGCGCTGACATGATGAAACGTGTAGCCGCGCCGATGGTGGGGGGAGTTGCGACATCATTCATAATGGAGCTTCTTGTATATCCGGCGATTTACTTTTTGTGGAAGAAAGGGGAATTGCGGGGCGCCTCCCCTCCTTTGTAAGCCTGCCCTGAGCAAGGTCGAAGGGGAGGGGTAAGGGGAGGTGACATCGAAGATGTCATTCTGAGCGGAGCGAAGAATCCCATGGGATCCTTCGGCTACGCCTCAGGATGACACCCAAAGAGTATCTCGCCCTCCCCTTTCGCCCTCCGGCTCTCGCCTTCGGGCACTTCTTCGCGCACCCGCTTCGCGGGTACCCGCGCTCGGTCGCAAAGGGGAGGAAAAGGAGTGATTAATATGTTCGAAATCATTTGGCATCACATCATCGGCGCCCTTACCGCCTCCTGGCAGGTACTTCTGGATGCCAGCATCTTTATTCTCTTCGGATTTATCATCGCGGCACTGATAAGGGCATTTATTTCGAGTGAACAGATAGTCAAATATATGGGTGGAAACAATTTCCGATCCGTTTTTTATGCCGCGCTCTTTGGCGTGCCACTGCCGCTTTGTTCATGCGGTGTCGTGCCGACGGCCATGGCGCTTCGAAAACAGGGTGCCTCGCGCTCAGCAACCCTTTCTTTTCTTATATCAACGCCCGAGTCCAGCATCGATTCGATTGCGCTCACATATGCGCTCATTGACCTCCCGATGACTATTTTTCGCCCGATTGCAGCATTCATCACGGGATTTGTGGCCGGAATCGCGGAGATAATATTTGGAATAAGGGAAGAAGTAAAAAAGGCATCCGACGTTATATGTCCACATTGCGAAACTGAAAATCCCCCCACCCCCCCTTTAATAAAGGGGGGTGATGAGGGATTTGAACAACACATTCACGGAATAAAAGACCGCCTTCGCTCAGGCATGCACTTTGCCTTCGTTGAGCTTCTAACCGACATCAGCCGCTGGTTCTTGGCGGGCATGCTGATAGCCGGTGCCATCACTTATACAGTACCTCCAAGCTTTGTAGAGAATTATCTGGGGCAGGGCTGGCTTTCGATGCTCATCATGCTTGCAGTTGGACTTCCGCTCTACGTCTGCGCAACCGCATCAACTCCCATTGCAGCAGCGCTTTTACTTAAAGGCATGAGCCCCGGCGCGGCACTTGTTTTTCTGCTCACCGGCCCTGCCACGAATGCCGCATCATTTACGGTTCTCATCAAGATGCTGGGACTGAGGACCGCTATCATTTATATCATTTCGATTGCCGTCTGTGCCGTTCTTCTAGGGATGGGGATTAATCAATTCTACACACTGATGGGGATTGACCTTCAGGCCTCACTCGGCCACGCGCATGAAATGATACCCCTCTGGCTCAAGTGGGCCACGGCCGTCCCACTCACGCTCATTATGATTTTGGCGGCGATAAGAAAAAGGTGAAAAGTCAAATT
>Ga0315276_10000284_pt1 | contig 42683 bp, 37 predicted proteins | sample YL17G05_0_MG_FD_204542 | JGI IMG/M metagenome (GOLD analysis project Ga0315276, IMG submission 204542) | Sediment microbial communities from Yellowstone Lake, YNP, Wyoming, USA - YL17G05_0 | ecosystem: Environmental > Aquatic > Freshwater > Lake > Sediment | place: USA: Wyoming | collected...
AACCCCTCTCAGTTGAATTGCTGTTATTACCGCTGCCCTCAGGGCAGTTAGTGTCAAATCCGTCAGTTAAAGAATCGCAGTCATCATCCAAGCCGTTGTTGCAGACCTCAGCAACAGGAGCAACCTGGCCAACGCAAACGCTCCAAGCACTCCAAATACTGCTAGCAGAACAAGTCCTAGACTGAGTACCAGAAACGCAAGCTCCTACATCACTGCCGCAGCTCCTGCTCTGAGAATCACCAGGAGTGCATAAAGAACTGCAAACACCACCACTACAACTACCAGAACAAACATTAGAAAGATCGAATTTACATGTATCGCAGTAAGTGCATATTCCTGTTGATGGATTAGTATAATAACCAACGGAAAGTTTATCATAGCATCCAGAGTCGCAAGGTCGGTTGCATGTGCCTGTTAACGCGTTCCATTCGTATCCGCTTGGGCAGCAGCATCCGCTGTTGCAGGTGTTTCCTGTGCAGCAGTCGCTGTTCTTGGTGCATCCGCATTTTCCTTGTGATACGCATCCTGCGCATTTCCATGTTACGCTGTAAGTTCCGTCTGTTGGTAATGGTTCTGTGTCGTCCACTAATATGTATGTTATGTGTGGTGTTGGGCTTGTTCTTGTTGCTTCTCTTGAGCATTTTCCGTTATTGCACTCACAATCCTTTGTGCATCCTGCATTGCTTGTTAGTGGTGTTTGGCATTTTCCTCCTAGGCTTGTTTCTACGCATACGTTGCTTCCTCCGCAAGTCAATGCTGGTGTGAATGTGCTTATATCGGTCTTGCCGCTTCCTGCTCCTATTATGTAGCATTCGCTTACGCTTAGGCAGTTAGCTGAGCATACGTCTCTGAATGTTTGGCTTCTTTCGTCGTTGTAGCATGTTCCTGCTCTTGTTATGTAAGTCTGAGATACTGTGTCGCTGCTAGCCCTGAATACGTTGTATATTCCGTCTTCTCTTTTGTAGTCGTCTTCATCCATAAGATATACTTTTAGGTCTGTTAGTTTTACTCCGCTGTTCTTATTGTTGACGTAATCTATGCATGAAGGGTCATTAGCAGCATCTACGCATACTCCTCCGCTGCAATAGGCGTCCATGAGAGTGGTTCCTGAGCAATAACTGTCACAAGTTATGCTGTCGCAAGGATCTCCTCCATCTCCTATATCAATTATTGGTGCGCCAAAAACGAGCGAAGAGCACAAAACAACCATAAAGACCAAGATTAATAACAGTTTATTAGCCATGATAACCCATCACCTCATAAATATCACTAATCCTGAGAAAAAGGGTTTAAATAATTATCGGAAAAAAGAGAAGAAAAAAGAATTTATATTTATGCGGGTAATTTATTGTGTTAGCAGTCTTTGTTCTACTAATACTTTGCTGCCGTTTATATCCATTATTACCGCTCCTGGAGAATAACGATAGATGTTGCTTAAGAGCTTAGCATATTGATCTTGCAATAAGTAATTTTCGCCTTCGTATAAAGCAGGCGGATTAGCACGATCTTTAAACCCATCACCATATACTCCACTATTAAATTCAGTTGAAATAGATGGAAGTTTGGTCGGAGTCCCATTCTTACCGGTGGGTGTAAGTCCTATTGCTATGTAATATATATTGTTGTTTATATCCCAACTCATGCTTAAATCCGATCCGTATATGGTGTTTTCGATATCGCAAATTAGGAATGTTCCGGTTTGTTTTCCTATGGTGTTTATTTGTTCTGGTGTTATGTCTCCTCTGCTTTCTATTAGTATTTGCGGTGAGAATTGGTTTGCTGTGCATGATGGGATGCTGTTTATTAGGTTGTTTATTTGTTCTACCCTGTCGGAGTGCATTTTGCCGTCTACTACATCGTAATTGCCTGTTGTAACTGTGCTGTATGCGAATCTTGTTTTGTCGAAGAAGCATATTCTTTTTATGCTGTTTTTGCAGGTTAGTGATCCGTTGCGGTGGTTCATGATGTTTTGTAGTAGTTCTATTCCTCCGGTTATTCCTGTGTATTGGTCTTTTCTTAGTATGTTGATGTTTCCTCCTTCTGCTACTTTTCCGGTGTTTTCTTCTACTGCCAGTAGTGTTTTGTATTCTATTCCTTCGTCTGTGTTGTAGATGTACATTTCTGCCAGTCCAGGTCTTATTTTCATGTCTTCGGTTAGTGTTGCTAGTCCTCCGCTTATGTTTCCTGAGGCTCTTGCTCCGTCTACCCTGCTTACTAATTCGAATAAGCCATGGTTTACTGGTTGTTGGTTGTCCGCGTATAGTGCGGGTATTTGTGCTTTTGAGTATGTTACAACGGGTGGTGTGATGTTGTCTTGGCACCAGGTGATTCCAGGGTAGGATTTTAGTGTTTGTGCGATTTCTGATTTCGGGTTTATTATTCCTGTTTTTACTAGAGCTATTTCTATTGGTTGAAAGCCTAGCGATAAGAATGAGATTGTTCCTCCTAGTAAGATTCTGTTAAGTAGAGGTGCTTTCTTGTTTTTTTGTTCTCTCATGTATTCGTCGTTTTGTATTGCTTCCTCGTATGTAGTTCTCTTTTTTATGAGTGATTCCAAGTTTTGATCAGTTTTCATCGTTGCTGTCCACCTCATCGTGCTTTTTTATTTGATTATTTATCCTTCTTATTGGTGCTTCTAGTATTTAAATCTTTCGGTTTTATTGCCACTTAGGAGTGGTGACTTTCTCATTTCTTCTTCACAACACTTCCTTGCGGCGTGTCTAGCACTTCGTATCCTTTCTTCACGAGGAGGTTTCTTATCTCGTCTGATTTCTTCCATTCCTTTGCTTTCCTGGCTTGGTCTCGTTCGTCCTTGAGCTTTATTATCTCGTGAGGCAGCTCTTCTAATCTCTCCTTCTTGACTTTGTCAAGCCCGAGCCCTAATACTTTGTTGAATTCCAATACCAGTGCATGCTTTGTCTCTGAGCTCATCTTTTCAGAATTCATGACTTCCCAGAGAACAGCCAATGCTTTTGGAGTGTTGAGGTCATCGTTGATTTCTTTCCTGAACTTCTCGACATAATCTTCAAACGCCTTCTTGTCAACCCCGTCCTTTGCTCTGAGCAATGACTGCATCTTGCCCTTGAGCCTTGTCATGGCGTTCTTTGCCCCGTCCAATGACTCGAATGTGAAGTTCAATGGGCTCCTGTAATGCGCTCCAAGCAGGTAATATCGGTAATCTTCAGGTGCATAGCCCTCGTCGATCAAGGTCTTCAACCTTAGGAAGTTGCCTGCTGACTTGGCGACTTTCTCATTGTTGATTATCAGCCAGTCGTTGTGAAGCCAGTAATTCACCCATTTGTGGCCGAAGGCTGCTTCGCTCTGAGCTATCTCATTGGTATGATGGACTGGTATGTGGTCTATCCCTCCTGTGTGTATGTCAAAGTTCTCGCCAAGGTATTTTGAGCTCATCGCTGAGCACTCTATATGCCATCCAGGGAATCCTTTTCCCCAGGGGCTGTCCCAGAGCATCGCATGATTCTTCCATTTGTAGTTCGTGAACCACAGCGCGAAGTCGAAATAGCTCTTCTTGTTCTCATCATCACCGACCCTTGACTTCCTATGTTCCTCGTCCAGATTAAGCTTCGCCAGCTTTCCATAGTCCTTGAACTTCAAGGCATCAAAATAGACATTGCCGCCTGATATGTAGGCGTACCCTTTATCCTCGAGCTTCTTGATTATCCCAATCATATCTGCTATGTGCTCGGTCGCCTTTGGCAGCTCATCAGGCCTTATTATGTTGAGGTCATCAAGGTCTTTCAGGAAAGCATCAGTGTAATGCTGAGCCACCTCCCAGACAGTCTTTCCTTCCCGGGCAGCTCCCTTCTCCATCTTGTCCTCACCGTCATCAGCGTCATCGCTAAGATGGCCTACGTCGGTGATGTTCATGACGTGCTTTACATTGTAGCTGTTGAAAAGGAACATCCTTTTTAGCGTGTCAGCGAAGACATAAGCCCTGAGATTGCCTATGTGCGCATAGTTATATACGGTCGGCCCACAAGTATATATTCCTACCTTTCCTTTCTTTATCGGCTTGAAAAGCTCCTTCTTGCGTCCTAGCGTATTGGTTAGTTTTATGTCCATTTTATTCTCCTATGGTTTGTACCTCATCGGTGTTCTTGGGAACGGTATAGCGTCCTTTATGTTGTCGAGGCCGCAGATCCATGATACCAAGCGCTCCACTCCCATACCATAGCCGCCGTGCGGCACGCTGCCGTACTTCCTTGTGTCGAGGTAGAATGTGTAGTTCTCTGGCTTCTCGCCCATCTCCACAAGGCGCTTCTTCAGCTTCTCTATGTCGTGCTCTCTCTGGCTTCCGCCGATTATCTCTCCGAATCCTTCTGGCGCTATAAAATCGCAGCCCTGTACAGTCCTAGGATTCTCAGGGTCTTCCATCATGTAGAAGGCCTTGACCTCCTTAGGATAATGCGTGCAGATTATCATAGTATCAAACAATGATGAGAGCTTATCCTCCTCTATTGTCCTCAGGTCTTTACCCCATTCCACTTCCATCTCGCATTTCTCCTTCAACAGTTTCAATGCCTCGGTGTAGGTTATCCTTGCAAAGGGTTTCTTCAGGCTCGGCTCAAGCTTTTTTATGTCACGCTCCAGCACCTTCAGATCGTCCTGGTTCTTCTCGAGCACGCTCTTGATGATGTGCTTTATGCATCCCTCGCCGATATCCTGTATGTCCTTGAACGTGCTCCAAGCTACCTCCATCTCTGCATGCCAGTATTCTGTGAGATGCCTTGACGTCTTGGATTTCTCTGCCCTAAAAGAAGGGGCTACGGTGTATATCTTCTCAAGAGCGAATATTGCTGGCTCTGCATATAGCTGCCATGTCTGGGCAAGGAACACATCCTTCTTGTCAAAGTACTCTGCCCTGAAAAGTGTGCTTCCTCCTTCGCATTGCACGCTCTGGAATATGGGCGACTGATACTCAAAGAACCCTTCGCTCCTGAAATAGTCGTGGATTGCTCCGAAAACAGTACTCCTTATCTTTAGTATGGCAGTCATCCTCCTTGTTCTCAGTGTAAGGTGTCTGTTGTCGTCAAGGAATTCCCTGCTCTGGTCTGATTTGATGGGGAAACTTTCACTCCAGCCTACCACCTTGAAATGATCAACATCAATCTCATAGCCGCTGGGAGCTCTCTTATCCTCTTTTATGGTGCCTTCCATCTCCATGCTGCATTCGAGCTGGAGCTTGTCGGCGTCTGCGAACATCTCCTCAGAGAATTTCTCCTTCTTAATGATGCACTGTATGATCTCGCTGGCATCCCTGAGAACTACAAATTTCATCTTGTTGCTGCCTCGCTCCCTATACACCCATCCTCTGACAGCCACCTTTCCAGTGCCTTTCTTCATCGCTTCCTTGATTGAAATGAACTTCATGATTTTCTCCTCCGATTGGTTGTTTGGCTTTGTTGGTTAATATATTTTTCCACTGCAGTTAAAAAGCAACAAGAATTTTATCGAATTATTATATTTTAATCCTAGAGAAGACAGCGACAGCTATTAATGATCTTCAAATGGAACATCTTCTTAGGTATCGCTTTCATACGCCAGCGTAAATCCAATGGGTATATAAAATTTTCTAATAAGGCAGCCATCACCCAAGACGAGGCTCTGCTTTTCTCTCATTAGCCCGTTTCCTTAGAAGTATTATTGTGCAGGCAATTATCCCTCCAAGCATGTTGAAGACAAGATCAAGGGCATTGTTCAGGTAGTCTCCCACCCTCTCGCCTGCGTTGAGGAAAAGGACTGCTATTAGCTCCATTATCTCATAGAATGCGCCCAAGCCGAGCACTATGATGACTATGACAGTCCCATAAAGCAGCTTGTTGTCCTTCAGTTTCTGGTAAAGATGAGGCTCCAGCAACGCGTGTATTAAGAATCCCATCACGAACATCGTGACCAGGTGCACGAGGTTGTCATACCTGAAAATATGACCTATCAGCCAGGTGTTGTAAAGCCTCACTCCCCCGAAATAAAGGTTTCCTCCGAGGTTGTGGAGCACCAATGCGAATGTGAGGCCGAGGACTATCGCCCCTGAGATCTCATGGCTTTTTCTGTAGACGGCGATGAAGAGGTACATTATCGCCAAGGTGGCTATGTTGTAGTAGAGGAACTCTGCGTTCTTGAAGAAGCCGGCTATGAGAGCGAAGACGATGAATAGTATGGATGTAAAGATGATGTCTTTCCTTATCCTCAGCCTTGCCATAGGCTACACTATATCTGTGGCGTTTATAAAAATTGCTGTCTCTAAGAGGAGAACTGCTCAATTCTGGGGTTCAAAAGCTGCACATAGTTATGCGTCAGCATCTTGAATGATTTTGTTCTCTCACCTGCGTTGAAGGCCATATGCTCATTCTCGATGACGCTCTTGTCGACGATAAAGTCAAGGTCAAAAAGGTTGGCGAAAGGCGGCACTCCTCCTGGCAGGCAGCCTGTGAGCTTCAGCACTTCCTCTGCTGTCGCGAATCTAAGGCTATTCACACCTAGCAATCTCTTTACTTTCTTTGAATCAATCTTCTTAGCGGCAGATAGGACTAGCATGACGAACTTCTCGTCGCACTTAAGGATCATCGCCTTTGCGCCGATCTTTATATCCTCTCCTCGGGCTTTCGCAGCCTCTTCACTAGTCATGACAGGCTCATGCTCCTTGTACTCATAAGAAACCTTGTGCTCATCAAGGAAGCTTTTCAACCTCTGGAAAACAGGCATCATCTCACTCTAAGGGGTAATTCTATCTCTGTCTCTCGGAAACATCGTCGCTTCTTTTATGTTGTCAAGGCCACATATTATCTGAGTAAGCCTCTCCAAGCCTATGCTCCAGCCTGAATGCGGCGGTGCACCAAATCTAAAACTATCAATGTAGCTTTTGAAATCATCAGGATTCAATCCTTTGGCTTTGAGGCGCGCGATGAGCAGTTCTGGCAGGTGGATTCTCTGCCCTCCTGAGCTTATCTCGATCCCGCCATAGAGCGCGTCGAATCCCTCGCTCATATCAGCATCAGGATCCATACCTTTAGGCATTATATAGAACGGCTTTATCGAGCTAGGCCATGAATGCACAAATACGATGTCGTCAGGATACATCGCACAGAGCTTTTTCTCCTGTTCAGGCGTCAAGTCCTCTCCTGCGATTCCATTAATTTTTTTCACGGCTTCGACGTATGGCAGGTACACTCCTTTAGGAATCTTGAGCTCTTTCACTCCCAGTATCCCAAGCTCTTTCATGCAATTTTCCAGCACTTGCTGCACTATATATTTTACTGCCTTCTCGAGCTCATTCATTATTTCAGTCTGGTCTAGGAATGCCACTTCAATATCCATCTGCCTTATCTCATTGATGTGCCTTGGAGTATTATGCTTTTCAGCCCTCCAGACAGGAGTCACAGTCACTGTCTTGCCGATTGAGCAGGCCAGCATCTGCTTGTAGAGCTGAGGACTCTGGGCAAGGTATGCTTTCTTCTCAAAATACTGGACTGGGAACAAATCAGTCCCTCCCTCAGAAGCAGCAGATATTATGCAGGGCGGTTGCATCTCAACATATCCTTCTTTGTAAAAATACTCCCTGAAGGCATGGGCTATTTCGCTTTGGATTATGAATATGGCTTGTGTTTTTTTCCTATGCATATCAAGGAACCTGAAATCAATCCTCTTATCCATGCTGGTTGTTGATTCATCTGAAAGGTCTATTGGGAGAGGGGCTTCTGCCTCTGAGATGACCTTTACTTCTTGCGCTGAGAGCTCAATTTCTCCTGTCAGCATATCCTTTCTCACTTGATTATCAGGGCGCTTCTTCACTTCTCCTTTTATCTGGAGCACGGTTTCTCGCCTGAGCTCGCCCAGCTCCTTTGTCAGCGTAGGGTTGACGAACACCTGTGTTGTTCCGTATCGGTCCTTTAGCAGTATGAAGCTCAGCTTTCCCTGTATCCTGTGGAATTCCAACCAGCCACAGAGCGTGACGTGCTGCCCTGCATGCTCTGCTCTCAGCTCTCCGCAATTATTAGTCATTAACATTAATATCCTCTAAAAACGCCTATTGAACCGTCTTTATCTTTTTAGGTTCACATCAATATCTTGACTTCGCAGCCAGCGTTCTGCTTGAAAGTCTCTGCGTCGCTGCCGCTGCCGACGATACTGCCGTAGTGAATAGGGATGGCTATCTTGCATCTCTTGAAAGTCTTTGTCGCCTGAGCCGCCTCCTTGGCGTTCATGGTATAAGTCCCTCCCACTGGCAGGAGCGCGATGTCGACATCTATGCTCTTCATCTCAGGGATAAGGTCTGTGTCTCCTGCGTGGTATACTCTGACACCATCCATCTCTATTATGAATCCGACCCAGTGGTTCTCCTTTTGATGGAATGACTTGTTGATGTTATAGGCTGGCACTGCAGTCACTTTCTCGTCGCCGAGGCTTATGGTCTTGCCCGGCTCTATCAGCGCTATGCCTTTCACATTGAGGTGGTTGAGCTTGCTCTGGCAGTCAGCCACTGTTATTATTATGGTCTCGGGCTTGACGATCTTCTCAATATCCTTAGGGCTGCAGTGATCATAGTGCTCGTGCGTTATTAGGATTACGTCTGCCTTCTCAAGGCCTTTACCTCCCTCGATAAGCTCGAATGGGTCTATGTATATCACCTTTCGATTCTTGATCTTGACAGATGCGTGCTTAAGCAATTCAATATCAAGTTTCATGATCTTCATAGTATTCCCCTCCACTTGCACTTCTGCTGCGCTAGTGTTGAGCGTCTCATCCACAGCAGGGCTATAGTTGATATAACTCGTATCATTATTTAAAGTTAATCCTAAATCAGCTGTTTTCTTCTCTGAGCTACTGCCTGTGCAGCCTGACAGAATTATTATCATGGCCAGCAGCCATGCAAATAGTATGAACTGGCTTTTCATGGCCTGAGGTAGTGTACTGCTTAATAAAAAGTTTTATATATCCTCCAAGCCATCCTTCCAAGAGGGGTTAGCAGAGTGGGTTTTGTCAGAAATCATCAAGGGTTGAGGTTGCCAGCCAGGACGAGAATGGGCACCGAGTTGAGCCGGCATAGGATTCTTATAATCTGCCTGGCGTTGATAATTGTGCTGTTGCTTGGTGTGGAACAAGCATATTCTGAAGTATGTACCTTTTGTGCTGAGGAATATGGCTTATATGCGTGTGGCGGGGAAGGCCGAAAGTGGACTATACAAGGAATTGAAGGCACGTGCGAAGTAGGCGGTTGCTATAAAGCAGGCGGTCTTTGCAACACTCCTGATTGCGGAGCTACCTGTGACGCAGCCGATGATTGCACTGGTTCCTGCGACGGTTCCAACTGCCAGAGGTATACGAGCTGTTCTTCGACAACCTGCACCTGCAGCGGCCTGACTGACTGCGGATCATACACCTGCTCCAGCGGCAGCTGCACAACCACCTGCTCCCAGACTTGTGGCGCTACCTGCGATGCGAACGGCGATTGCACAGGCAGCGACGGTTGTTATGGCAGTGCAAGAGCCTACATTTATAGGTCTTATTATTGCACCCTTGGCACGACATGTGTTTGCGACTACGACAGCCTTGACCCTGATTCTCTCTCATCATACTGCACCTCTTGCAGCGGAACCTCTTGGAACAGAGGAGGAGAAACAGACCCTACAACTTGCTGCGGTGACGACAGTGGCGAATACGCTAAATCATGCACTGATTCCTCGGCTAATGGCGCTTGTGGCGGAGATACGACTGCTTGTTGCACTGCCAACACGAAATGCGTCGACCATAATGGCGCTTGTAAGGCCACAGGATCATGCTATACATTCGGCTCTGGAGGCTTGGCCTCATACTGCAACTCAAATTCATGGGAAGATCCTGACGAGTCATCCTCTTATTGCACTGCGTCAGGCTGCGCCTATACATGGATGGCCAATGTGCCGACTGGTGGGACTCAGTGCTGCGGAGATGACACTACAGGCGATGATTCTTATTACTACAACTCCACACCTACATCAGCAAAGACAGTCAGCTGCGAGAGATGCCTCGACGGCAGCTATACCTCTGCAGTGACCTACTTCGGCAACGGCTATTATACAGATGACTTGGCAGCAGACACAAGCATCAACTGCTATTACGGAGACATAACCTGCAGCGCAGCCTCTGGAGCAAACGGAACAAACCAGACCAGAGTGGGCAATGGCAACATATCAGGCACCACATGCTATCACGGAGATATAGCCTGCAGCGACGGATCGTCTGGTGACGGTTCTTCATGCACCCTTGATGCCAATGACATCTGCGGCAACGGTGTTGCCTGCACTGACTGCACATTAACAGGCTATCTTAGGCAGAGCATCACTGCCTGCTACACCAGCTGCACCAACGATACTCAGTGCGCTCCTGGCTATAACTGCAAGGCATCGAGCACCTGCGAGAGCTCCAGCGTGACCTACACAGAGTTCTCCTCGGGCTATAACACAACCAACCTGTCGTTGGTAGGCTCTTCCACTTCCAACATCAACCTCACGCTCCAGGTCAATGACAACACGACAACAGTTCATTGGAGGAATTCAACCCCTATGAACAGCTCATGGAACCTTGATGCTGCTGTCGATCTCAGCCAATGGTTCGCCTATGTCAACGGATCAAAATATTCTGATCTCAATTCAGTTGCAAACATCACAGTCTATAATCTTCCATTCACAAGGATGCCGACCCTTATGAAGGATGGCTCTTTCTGCACTGATTGCCAGATCCTTTATTGGAACACCACAACACGGACTTTGATGTTCAATGTCACAGGTTTCTCTAATTATACTTGGATAGAGGATTCGCTGTACTGCTTCTTCGTCGAAAATGTTAGCTGCCCTTCAAATGCTATAAAGTTGATTGGCGTGAAGAACGACACCGCAGGCTATGAGAACTCCCACGCACAGAATTATTCCATCAACACATATAATTATTCGTTGTGCTGCAACACCACCAATTCATCCCACGCGCTCGGGACAGGCTGCAACCAGCAAGTCGTCATCAGGCTCTCTGCAGAGGACAATGCTCATGTCGAGCTTGGAAATAAGTCTGCTTACACATTCACTGCCTGCTACAACAGCAGCTGGGGCTCTTTCGAGTGCGAATATCATACGGATTCCTGCGATGCAAACCAGACCTGCCTCATGAGCATAGCTGGCAGCGAAGGGGATAACACCACCAATGCTCACGTCGGTAGCTGCGATACCTATAACCAGAAGGTTTGCTGCGGCATAGTGCAGACCCCCAACTATGCGCCTTCAAAGCCCACGCTCTCCTATCCTGATAACAATAATATGACTGTGTTCGAGAGAAAGCCTGCCTTTAACTGGAGCAACAGCACCGATCTAAATGATGACTCAATCACCTACACGCTCAACATCACCTGCGGGCCATCATGCCCTGCTGAGTGCGAATTCGGCTCTGCCTCAGACATATCTGAAAGCACTTACACGCCAAGCTCTCCACTATGTGTTGATAGGGTTTATAACTGGACTGTGTCTGCCTGCGACTATGCGTTATGCAATGCCTCTGACCAATTCAATTTCACGATCAAGAGCTTCCTGAGTCTTGTGCTCACTGTAGAAACTGTTGAGTTCGGCTCTGTCTCAGAAGGTGCTAACAGGATCACAGATGACCTTTCACCATTCCCGATGGTCGGGAGGAATGATGGTAATGTACTGATCAATTCGACGATAAACGCCACCGCTCTGTTCAGCAGCGTAGGCATGAATGACTATTATTATATGTTCAGGTCAGTGGACAACGAGAGCGGAAGCATAGTGTCGGGCTGCTCTCAGACGATCTACACCGGCATGGATAATGCTTCGCAGAAGGATCTCTTCTGCAACCTATCATATGATGATTCGAATGATGAGGCAAGAATACATCTTAACATCACTGTACCAATCAATGAGCCTCCTGGAGAAAAACAGAGCTACATAGACGTGAATCCGAGCTGCGTCGACTGCTGATGATAATAGAATAAGATGGAACCAATGGTTGAGCGAACAATAGAGGATCATAAGCCCAAAGCAGGAGCTAGCGCTATATTCCTGCTGATGGCATTGCTGATCTTCGCAGGGTCTGCCGCAGGTTTTGGCGTGAGCCCTGCTGCCAAGACAGTTGACTTCACACCCAACAAGACAGTGGTTATCGACTTTGATGTGATTAATTCAGAGGCGCTCAATCTGGAATTAGGCATCGGAGTTTCAGGCGAGCTCGCCAGCTACATCTTTGTAGATAATCCGACCATCTCTTTCAACAGCTCTGAGATTAGCAAGAGCTTCAAGGTTATGATAAGCATGCCTGCTAAGCTTGAGCCTGGATTCAGGCAGGCTGTGATAAGGATAAGCCCTGAGAACAAGGATTCTAAAGATATGTTCGCTGTGCGCATATCGCCAGAGATACCCATTCGCGTGAGAGTTCCTTATCCTTCATTGTATGTTGTGCCAAGCCTGGCTGTGCTCCAGGTGGATGAGGGCACACCAGTACCTGTATTCATAGAGTTTGATAATCTTGGCTCAGAAGATGTCATTGGCGCAGGAGGCCTTGTCAGGGCATATTCTCCTGATGGAACGCTCCTGGCAGAGGCCAGCACCAATAGGCAGACCATACTTAAGAACTCATTCGCAAAAACCCAGGCAATGCTCCCCCCGATGAGGAAAGGAGCTTACCGTCTTGAGGCAGAGGCAGAGTATTCTGGGATTAGGAAGCTATTGGAGATGAATTTCTCATTGGGCAAGCCTGTGCTAATGGCAAGAGAGTTATCATCGCGTGAGCTGGTCGCAGGAGAGATAAACAAGCTCTCCTTCAAGGCAGCCAGCGATTGGAACATCCCCTTGGATGTGAAAGGAGTTGCTCTTCTTGATGAGAGTAGGAATGAGCTCGCTGATTTCAGGATAGGTGCCGGTGAGGACAAGGAGATATTAGCATTCATTGATGTAAGAGAGGCTCTTCCTGGAAAGCACAACCTCACAATAACCTTGCGATACTCAAACCAGGCCAGATCATATCATTTTGATATTGCTGTTGTTGAGAAGAAGACAAAAGTTTTGCATATGCTCACCAACTCCCTGCTGATCGCCTCCATAGCATTAGTGATAGTTATGATAATATCGGCAATCCTGATTCTCAAACCCAAGAAGAAAAAATAAGAGTTCATACAAATGGAGCTGTATGGAGTTGGAATAAGCCAGATGCGTACGTCCAACATATAATGTTAATCAAAATTTTTCAAATTTTGTGCGAAAGCTTTAAATAGCCATTCCTCTGTAGAATGAGTAACATGATGTTTGAGATAGCGGCCATGCCAACCTCTACTTTCAGGGGCACTCTTGAGTTCTTCAACAAGCTAGGGGTCTATGATGTTCTCCTACCTTTCATTCTTGTTTTCACAATCGTCTATGCCATAATGGAGAAGACAAAGATCTTCGGTACAGAGAAGGCCGGCGACATAACTGTAACCAGGAAGAACCTGAATGCCATGACTGCCTTCGTCTCTGCATTCTTTGTAGTGGCCTCTACTCAGCTAGTGGCAATCATAAGCGAGGTATTGGCGCACACAGTGCTGCTCCTGCTGCTCTCGATATGCTTCCTCATCCTTGTCGGAAGCTTTCACAAGGGTGACAAGGAGTTCGGGCTCGAGGGCAAGTGGAAGACCACTTTTATGTGGATAATGTTCATTGGCATAGTGGTGATATTCCTCAACGCCATGGGTTTGCTGTCCATTATCTATGAGAACCTGTTCTTCAAGTTCGACTCCGCCACAGTATCTTCCATAGTGCTAATAATTGTAATAGTCGGTTTCATAATGTACGTCACCGCCAACCCTGCGAAGGAAGACAAGAAGAAGGAATGAGGCGGGGCACCAGCAGATTTCATTTTCAAAACATATAAAAAGGGCTTAGAAGAATAAAGATGCATAATTGGGAAGGAGGATGAAAAATGATATTTCAAAACTTTATAATGCAGCTCGAGGCGTTGGGCATAGCAGATGTGCTCCTGCCTTTCATACTTGTGTTTACCATAGTCTATGCTGTCCTGAATAAGACCAAGATCCTTGGTGACGGCAGGAAGCAGTTCAATGTCATAGTTGCTTTGGTAATGGGATTGTCAGTTGTCATCCCTCACGTTGTCGGCAGCCCTATTCTCGGCTTTGATCCTGTTGTCGCAATCAACACAGCTCTTCCCCAAGTCTCTGTCATTGTCGTAGCCATATTGATGATGCTTGTCATTGTCGGGGTATTCGGTAATGAATGGGACATTGGTGGGTCTTCGCCTGCAGGATGGGTGGTTATATTCGCTTTTATTGCGGTGGCTCTCATCTTCGGATCCGCGGTTAATCTTTTCACCATGCCTGACTGGCTATATTTCCTTGAGGATCCTGAGATACAGTCTTTGATTGTGATGATACTTGTCTTTGGCATCATAATATATTTCGTGACAAAAGAAGATAAGAATGACAAGAAGGATTCACTCACAGAAATCCTCGGCAGGACAGTGAAGCCGAAGTCATCGAATCATAAATAAATTTTTTTTTGATGCTTTTTTTTTTGTTTAAGCCATAGTGAGGTTATTCGGAATCAAATGGTGCGTTCATGGCAACATTCCTCGACATAGGGATATTGGAGCATTTCGGCAAGATATTCGTAGTCCTGATAGTGTTCCTGATAGTCTTTGGCCTCTTGGAGACTGTAAAGGTCTTTCCTGGCAAGAAAGGCCTGAATGGACTAATCGCCCTGATAATAGGACTGATGTTTCTTGTCTCCAATGTCGCCACCAACATGGTGAAGACCATGGTGCCGTGGTTCATTGTAGGCATATTGTTCATTTTCTTTGTGCTTTTCATGATAAGGATGTGGGGCCTTGGGGATGCTGACATCAAGAATCTGATTGGAGATTCAAACGTATATCCTTGGCTCATAGTCCTAATGATTGTGATACTCCTAGGCACCTTGTCTACTGTGTTTGGTCAATCGTTACTTGAGAAGGGCGAGGGTTCTTCTAATACTGTGGTTGTAGATGCCAATGGCACATATGTCGGTGTTGATTCCAGCGCTGGACTGCCAGGCCCTGGCATGCCCGGAAGCACAACCACCTCTAGCTTCTCGACCAACATGCTGAACACGTTGAGGCATCCGAAGGTGCTTGGCATGATTCTAGTGCTTATCATCGGAGCGTTCTTGATGCTCTTCCTGACAAAGGTAAGCACACCTTAGCTAGAGAGCAATTCTTAAATAGAAAATAATATAGATTAGATCAGAAAATATATTATGATATTATATGACTTGATATTTATGATTCAATCATTCTTTCTTTTGGTAAGAGTCTGAGTGACCCTGCTGAGCTCATTCACATTCTCTGTGAATATAGGCAGCACTTTTGAGAATACCTTTTCCATCGCCTGGATCTCAGCCCCTACTGTGAGTATGTTCTTGTCATAATCTCCGATCTTGCCGATTATTGCCTGATGCAGCTTGTCAAAGTCATCCTTTAGGCTCTCGAATTTCTGGTCGAGCTTCATCAGCCTTGCCTCAATCTCATTTTTCCATTCCACGATCTTATTTATGTCCTTTGAGAGCTCGCTCCATTTCTCCTCGATGATGCTCTCCACTAGCTGCTCCACTTCTTCTGTGCTGACGCCTGCTCCGACAGGTTGGTAATCCTGCTGCTGAGTCTGCTGCTGTTGTTGCATCTGCTCCTGCGGACTAGCTTGTTGCTGATAAGAATTATCCATCATGCCTGGGGCTCCGCTCACAAGGTCTGCCTGATTCAATGCATCGAATATCTGGCTAGAGCTATAGCCGTTCCTTTGCAGCGCCTGGACGATCTGGTTATTGTCAAAGCCTCTGGCGCGCATGGCTTTCACTTGATCTGTTGGCAGATCTGATGGTTTGCTGAACAAAGCCAAAATCTAACACCTCTTTGACTCTTTTCCTGAGAAGAGCATGATAAAGCCAGGTATATAAATCTTTTCATGATTAAACTGGATGCTATGGCTGAGAAAAATCAGGTGAGCATCATGGCTTCTTCTGTTGCTTGTCAGCCAGCAACTTGTTGAGCTCATTCCTTGTGACAAAGCTCATCGGCTGCCACATGTCGACGTAGCGCTCGATCACCCTGAACTCATTCTTGTCAACCAGGTTGCGCATCTCCTGGTCTATCAGGCGCACCTTGTCCATTATGTCCCTGAGCTCATGCTTGAGCTCTGTCATGTCATCAGATAGAAGTTTGATGTCATTAGTCATTCCTCTGTCAAGGTCGATGATGCTCTGTTCAGAGAGCTGGCTCTTGTTCCTCATCAATGCGTAGCGCTCCTCCATGATCCTGAGATTGGCTGCTGTCGTGTTCACGTCCTTGGCCAGCTTCTCAAAAAGCTCAGGAGAGACTGGCTGTTTCCTCTGGTGAGCCTGCGGGGCCAGTGGTTTTTGGAACAATGCTGATCCTGTCATGAGATAGGAACTTGTCATTATACTATTTAATGCTTTTGGTGCTAGTTTGGAGGCCTGGAAAACGACAACAAGGCTTCTGATACCTCTCGAAAGAGGTAAAATATATAAATAAGAAGCCTTTCTCAAGGGCAAGGAGGCGCATAGCATGAACCTTGCCAAAAATCTTGCCGATTATGTTAGTGCTGGAATATCTAATCTTTTCAGGGTTAATATATGGAATAGGATGTTCTTTCATCACTTCAAATATTACGGGCTGTCTTTTAATGACGTCCTTGTGAAGCCGAATCACGGCAAAATCCTGCCTTATCAGGCGGATATCAGCGCTTATCTTACTAATCATATCAAGCTCAAAATCCCTTTTGTGAGTTCAGACATGGACTCAGTCACCGATGCTATCATGGCCAAATCCCTTGCCAAGCTCGGAGGATTGGGATTCCTCTACAAGACTAATGACATAGCGACACAGGTAGGATGGGTTGCTGAAGTCAAGTATGCTGTTAATGGAATGATATCAAAGCCGATAACAGTAAGCCCTGACCAGACATATAAGGAGGTAAAGGAGAGGCTTGAGAGGTTCGGCAAAAGGTTCTCAACACTGGTCGTTGTAGATAAAGATAATGCTGTTCTTGGCCTTGTCACAAAAGAAACATTTCCGGAAAAAAATCTAGAAGCAAAAGTAAAGGATTTCATGATAAAGGAGAATCCTACCACTTTTAAGAAGGAGTTTGACGAGGAAGGCAAGCCCCTGACAATTAAAAAAGCTTATGATCTTATGAAGGCACACAATATAGGGAAAGTGGTTGTGACTGACAATGAAGGAAAGCTTGCAGGCCTTTACTGCAAGAGCGATGTCACTGATATTGTTGATGGCAAGACACCGACTTACAACAGGGATTCTGAGGGAAGGCTCAGGGTCGGAGCAAATGTGGGAGTGATTGATTTCACCAGCGGAAATCCTGATGATTCTGATGTTCTTGAAAGAACAGAGGCTCTTCTGAAGGAAGGCTGCGATGTCATTCTTGTAGGCGCTGCTCACGGCGATTCTAAGAACGTTATTGAGACAGTGAAAGCCATCAACTCTAAATTCCGCCGGTCTTATAAGTTCGGGCTTGTGGCTGGCAATGTCGTGACCTATAGAGGAGCCAAGGCATTGTTCAAGGCAGGAGCTGATGCTGTCAAGGTAGGTCTTGGCCCTGGCTCAATATGCACTACCAGGGAGATGAGCGGATGCGGCAGTGGTCAACTAAAGGCTATTTACAATGTTGCCCGCGCTGGGCGCAGGTATAACAAGCCGGTAATCGCTGACGGCGGGATCCAGTATTCTGGGGATGTTGTGAAAGCATTGGTGGCAGGAGCTGATTGCGTGATGATGGGCAACCTATTCGCTGCGACAGACCAGTCTGCTGCAAGAGTAGTAATAGATCCTGACACTGGAGAGGTTTTCAAGGTATACCGCGGGATGGGTTCCTTGGAGGCTATGAGGGAGAATAAGTCTTCAAAGTCAAGATACGGCGTGATAGAGACCCAGAAAGCCGTTCCTGAAGGAGTGTGTGGAGTATTGAAGCCTTCAGGACCGGTAGGTACTTTTATCAATAATTTTGTTGGCGGCCTTAGGTCAGGGATGGGTTATATGGGTGCAAAGACCGTAAGGAAAATGTCTAAGCGAGGAAAGTTTGAGTTTATAACAGACCAGGGCTTGAGAGAAAGCCGTGTGCATGATATTATAATGACTACGCAGCCAGCAGATTATTCTGTGAACAAGTGATTATAACATAGGTGATAATAATGGACGCTTCAGTTTTTGATGCTATCAGGAAGACGCCGAGGATTGACGTGCTTGATTTTAAGAGTTCTTTGGATTTCATGGTCAGGTCTTTTGATGGCGTTCTCGGAAAGATCATCAGAGATAATGACGTTCTCGTGGTAGCAGGATCATATTTCGGCGACGAGGGTAAGGGCAAGGTTACTGATGTCATCGCAAGGAATCCTCTTATTTCAATTGTTCTAAGGGATCTTTCCGGTGAGAACGCAGGGCACACAGTGATTATCAATGGCGTGAAATACATATTCAACCTCACTCCTTCTGCGATAGCAATCCCTAGCAAGATTTGCCTGATAGGGCCTGAGTGCGTCATGGACCCTATTAATTACATGGAGAAGGAGATCAGCAGCCTCATATCCGCAGGCATTGATTATAAGGACAGGCTCTTTGTAGGTAACGTCCACATAGTAGGGCCTTATCACAAGATACTTGATTTTGCCCTGAGCTCTCCGAACTCTTCGACATTGATGGGCATGTCATATGTGCATGCTGCAAAGGTGAAGAAGAAAGGCTTGAGGCTTGACGACATATTCAATGAATTCCCAGAAGATTCCATCAAGAGGCTCAATAATGATCTTAACGATTATCATGCCTTGCTGAATTATCACTGCAAGGATGAGAAGCAGATATTTGAGGATCTAAAGAAGCTCAGTGATTCAGGAAGAGCAGTCCCTCAGCACTTGTTTGATTTCCTGGAGGCAGAGGATAAAGTAGAATATCTTAAGAATCTCTATCGTGAGAAGGTAGTGGATAATCCTGCTTTCCCAAAGAGGGCTGATGTGCTAAGTGTGGTCGGGGAGGGATTGAAGTCAGGCAAGAAAGTGCTCATCGAATCCCCGCAAGGCTACTGGATATCTAATGCCACAGAGAAGCACTGGGCTTCATCCACCTCTGCGCAGACCCATGCCGCAGGAGTGGTCGCAAGCTCAAAGATAAATTTTACGAAATACAGGATCGCTGTCATCAACGTCGCCAAGACTCCTGGAGACTCAAGGGTGGGTATAGGAGCCAACCCATCATCATTCGTGCCGCAGGATTATTTTTCAAAGAAAGGAATCTCGAGCTTGGAGCAGCTCAAGGATACATGCACTGATTTTGATGAAATCCAAAAGGAATATTTCCGTTCTATAAAAAAAAACGGAATCCTTGAGCCTAGCACATACCATGATAAGAATACCAACAATGATTTCCTGATATCAGAGGCTATGGCAATATCATCTGCAAGGGCATTGAATGAGTGCGGCTCAACCACTAAGAAGCCGAGGGTCACAGGTCTTTTTGACTGCGTAGCAGCCTACCAGGTGAACGAGGATCAAGGCCCTAATCTTATCATCTCTGCAATGGACCGAGGCGATCTTTTCGACCATGTAGGATTGACAGTCGCTTACGTGTTCCACAACCCTTCTGGCAAGCAGGTCACATCCAACGGAAAATCTTATAGCAATGGCGACATAATAAAGATAGGTGACCAGTATCCCTGCGACAACGTCCTGAAGCACTGCCACCCAATAATAAAGGTGATGGACGGCTGGAAAGACAATCCTATCGGTGGCCGCACATGGAAGCCTAGCGAAAGGCTGCCTGACAGCGTTCAGAACTTCATGGGGACCTTAGAGGGCTTGACAGGATTCAAAATAATAGGGATAGGCAACGGCCCTGATTCCAAGGACATGATATACCTGAGTAGGGATGCTTTCAAGGAGTGATCGGTTTCTTTCTGGAAAGATTTAAATATCACTAAACCTCCATTAAGGCTTAATAATAGTTCATAGTGAAAAAGGGGTGTGGTCTTTGCTTTTTGATAATCCTAGTAGCGTTATTCCTTATGAGATAACCAGGGAAGGCGAGGATACTGTTCTAAGAATCAATTGCGAGAAGCTCACCACAGTCCCATCCATTGAGGACAATCCGACCTTGATGTCATTCATAATGGAGAAGCTCATCGAGAACAAGGCTGCCACCAAGATAGTCTTCATCCAGAAGCGAGACTATGAGTATGATTATCCTCAGACAAGGATGCTCTCTGAGATAGCTATTCTTTACAACAAGCTGATAAAGCAGAAGGAGCTGTTCAGCTACAACTCCATCAGCGCAAAGCTCAACGCCAAGTTCGTCGGAAGCATCTACACCCAAATCCACAATCTGATATTTGATACATTGAAGAAGGATCCCGTCACATGTTTCGTCGACCTCAAGCGCCTGCTCAGGCATGAGAGAATTCAGCTTGAGACAGGCCTTGTGGAAGAGGCCCAGGCTCATAATCTTCTGATAAGACTCATGAGCTATATTCTCGGGGAGCTTGACAAGACTCGCCTGATCACCATAGTCAAGCCTTTCCTTTCCGGCTACAAGCCATTTGACCGTGAGATATACCGTAAAGTGTTTGCTCCCAGCATCAAGCCTGACTTCATGTTCACAAAGCTCATGGCCTCTTTTCCCAAGGGCGGAGTTGAGATTGACAACTACAAGATAGGCCAGACAGAAGTGGTGATCTTTGAGATGGAGGATGAGGTGCAGAACCTTTACCATGTAACTCCTCCTGAATTCAAGATTAGCGAGGAGCAGTACGAACTCCTTGACCTGGCAAGGAACATCATAGCAGAGCATAAGCCTACCAGGCAGGAATTCGTTGACCCTGCGAGGATGAGAGAGGTGTTCTTCAATGTAGGATTTGATCTTCTGGAGGAATTGGCTGGCTACAGGAATGTCAAGCTTTCAGAAGAGGAATTGAAGAGCCTTACCATGATCCTGATACGTTACACAGTCGGCTTTGGCCTGATAGAGGTCCTGCTGGAAGATCCTAAGATACAGGACATAACCTTCAACAGCCCTGCAGGGCAGGCGCCATTGTTCATCGTCCATCAGGATTTCGGCGATTGCAAGACCAACATAATACCGAGCATCGCTGACAGCGAAAGCTGGGCTTCAAAGCTCAGGATGATCAGCGGCCGACCATTGGACGAGGCCAATCCAATCCTTGACACAGAGATTTCTATCCCTGAGGTGGCCAGAGCAAGAATAGGCGTGATAAGCCCTCCGCTCAACCCATTTGGAATAGCCTATGCTTTCAGGAGGCACAGGGATAAGCCATGGACCCTTCCATTGTTCATCCATCTGCGAATGCTTAACCCATTAGCAGCAGGTCTGATCAGCTTCCTTGTCGATGGCAACAGGACTCTGCTAGTGGCAGGCACTAGGAGCGCAGGAAAGACAAGCCTGGTGGGAAGCTTGCTTGTAGAGATAATGAGGCGCTACAGAATAATAACAATAGAGGATACTCTTGAGCTGCCGACAGAGAGCCTGAGAGGGCTCGGCTACAACATCCAGCCTATGAAAGTGGCCTCTGCATTCAGCAAAGGATCATCAGAAATTGGAGCTGATGAAGGCATAAGGACCACCCTTCGTCTTGGAGACTCTGCTCTGATCGTCGGAGAAGTCAGGAGCACAGAGGCAGCAGCCCTCTATGAAGCCATGAGAGTAGGAGCCCTTGCCAACGTGGTCGCTGGAACAATCCACGGCGACAGCCCCTACGGAGTGTTCGACAGAGTCGTCAATGACTTGAAAGTTCCTAGGACCAGCTTCAAGGCCACTGACATAATCATAGTTTCAAATCCCATAAAAAGCCCTGATGGCATGCATAAATGGCGTAGGGTCACCCAGATAACAGAGGTGAGAAAGGAATGGGATGATGACCCGCTTAGGGAGCATGGCTTTGTGGATTTGATGAAGTACAACTCAAAGACCGATGAGCTTGAGCCAACCGATGAGATGATAAACGGAGACAGCGACATATTAAAGGCTATCGCTGGCAATGTGAAGGAATGGGCTGGCAACTGGGATGCTGTCTGGGATAACATACTGCTGAGGGCAAAAATCAAGGAGGCTGTCACCAATGCTGCTGAGCAGGAGAAAGACCTTGATATGCTTGAGGCAGAATTTGTGATAAGGTGCAATGACAAGTTCCATAAGGTCTGCGAAAAGGTAAGAGGAAAAGTCGGAAGGCTTGATTCTGATAGGATATTCTTTGATTGGAATGAATGGCTCAGGAAGGAGATTAAGAAGAGGAAGAGCAAGGACTTCGAGAGCCAGTCATCAAGAAGTGAACGCTGATGGCAAATGATAATCTTGACGAGATAAAAGCGAAATACATGACTAAGTTGAAGTCGAGCCTGGGAGGCCCGTCCGAGAGCGCTGGCAAAAGATCACACTCTAAAGAAGCCGGCCAGGACGAGCCCCTTGTCTCGACCGATTACACTCACTTCAAGAACGAGAACATGCCTCTTCATCTCTCGACCTATGAGCAGCTCTGCAACCTCTCTGAGAAAATATTCAAGATCTCTCCTGACAAGGCAAAGCTTCCGGAGATAGAGGAGGCCATAAGGATATGTCATCTCCAGGCGACTCCTTCAGGAGTGGCCAGCTTTGCGATATTGGCTCCGATACTGTTCGCATTGGCTGTGATTTTTTTTGCCTTTGTCCTTCCTGTGATGCTCAACCTAGGAAAAGGAAGCATCTTCTTTGTGTTCTTCGCCATATTCGCTGCGTTGGCCATGATAATACCTCTCCAGAAGCTGCCATTCTTCCTTGCGAATAGCTGGAGGATGAAGGCAAGCAACCAGATGGTCCTCTCAATTTTCTATATTGTGACTTATATGAGGCATACAAGCAACCTTGAGAGGGCTGTGAGCTTCGCGGCAGAGCATCTGACCCCTCCACTCTCTTTGGATTTCAAGAAGATCCTCTGGGATGTTGAGTCAGAGAAATATGATTCATTGAAGGAGAGCCTTGATGATTATCTCCAGAGCTGGAGAAAGTATAACATGGAGTTCATAGAGAGCATGCACCTCATAGAATCATCGCTCTTTGAGAGTTCTGAGACAAGAAGGCTTGGCGCCCTAGACAAGTCATTGAGCGTAATACTTGACGAGACTTATGAGAAGATGCTCCATTACTCCCATGACCTCAAGGGGCCATTGACAGCCCTGCACATGCTAGGAATAATATTGCCTATACTCGGGCTCGTGATACTGCCATTGCTTGTTAGTTTCATGCCAGAAGTCAAATGGTTTCATCTTGCTGTGCTCTACAACATCGTGCTGCCTGTCGGAGTCTATTATCTCTCAAGGAACATATTATCGACCAGGCCTACAGGCTATGGTGAGAGCGACATCTCAAACAACCCCGAGATAAGGAAATACAAGGACGTGATAATACCTCTTGGCAAGAAAGAGATATTGATAAGTCCATTGGTAATAGCAATCTTTGTGTTCGCAGTGATGTTCCTAATAGGAATATTTCCCCTAATCCTCCATGCGACCACGCCCAATTATGATATTGTCTGGACTAATGAAGGATTGAAGATAATAAACCAGATATCAGACCCTGAGGCGATCTATTACTTCCTCGGCTACAGGCACGAGATCGTCGATGGAGTGACCCAGGACACAATAGTGGGTCCTTTCGGAATTGGGGCTATGCTCCTTAGCATAGTGTTTGTGTTCTCGTTCGGGATAGGCATAGGCCTCTATTACAAGCTCAGGAGCAAGAACGTGATAAAGATTAGGGAGCAGTCAAAGGCTCTTGAGCAGGAATTCGCCGCAGCGCTGTTCCAGCTTGGCAACAGGCTCGGAGATGGGTTGCCTGTCGAGATAGCTTTCGGCAAAGTCTCTGAGGTGATGGAAGGGACGCTGAGCGGAAAATTCTTTGAGCTTGTGAGCGTCAACATATCAAAGCTAGGGATGAACGTTGAGTCGGCGATATTTGATCCCAAGAGAGGAGCCCTTGTTTATTATCCGTCAAACCTTATTGAGAGCAGCATGAAGGTCTTGGTTGAGAGCAGCAAGAAAGGGCCGATGATAGCAAGCCAGGCAGTAATCAATGTCTCTGAATATATCAAGCAGATACATAGAGTTGATGAAAGGCTGAAGGATCTGATGGCAGACATAGTCAGCGACATGAAAAGCCAGGTTAAGTTCCTGACGCCTGCAATAGCAGGGATCGTTGTGGGAATAACGAGCATGATAACCCAGATACTCGGAAGCCTGTCATTGAAGCTTGGAGAATTATCAACCCAGGCAGCAGAAGGAGGCACTCCTGTCGGAGGAGCTGCCCTGCTGGGAATGTTCGGCACAGGAGTACCGACATATTATTTCCAGATAATTGTAGGGCTGTATGTTGTCCAGATAACCTTCATACTCTCTACGCTGCTCAACAGCATAGAGAACGGCAGCGACAAGCTGAGCGAAAGATATGTGATAGGCAGCAACATGATAAAGACGGTGGTGACCTATGCAGTGATAACCTTGGTGGTGTCGATCCTCTTCAACCTGGTGGCTGGCTCGATATTGTCGAGCTTCACAACTCCGACGTGAGACATGATTATGTGAACTATATGAGAGATAGGTAACGATTTTTGCGAAACAAAAAAATCCTGAAGAGCTTTCAAGGGGATGCTAAAATCAATTTATTATCTTCTTCAAGTTTGAGATGGCTTTCTCAATTAAACTATTAGAGTAAGTGTCCACTAGAGCAGTCAGGTTTCTTTTATTTTTTAATTGAAACAATATTTTCTTAAAATTAATATTCCCTTCACCAACAGGAAGATGCTCATCTCTTTCTCCTAAATTGTCATGCAGGTCAAGATTAATAATCAGCTCTTTACATTTCGACACATATTCATAAACATTATTTCCAGAAATGTTGGCGTGACCCGTACTTATAGATGCTTTAAGTCCATCGACTCGACTCAATATTTTCATGTATTCGTCTAAATTTGAACCAAATTGATAATATTCCCCGTTATTCTCTAAAGCAATCTTAATCTTCTCGTTCTTTGCAATCTTAACGATTTGCTTTAAGTTTATGATTAATTGATTAAATTGATGTTCTATCTGCTCTTCAGGTATATTGAATCGGATTCGTTTCTTCCCTTTATATGCTCTTGATTTGTTATAATCTAATTCTAGTTCAGGCAATATATGGCCTGGGTGAATCATCAATCTATCAGAACCAACCATTCTTGCAATACAAATATTTTTCTTAATTTGCTCAATAACCTTTTTATCATTAAGGCTTGTGTTTAAGTGATGAGGGCTTCTTACAACTACTTGCATTTTTAATTGATAAGCCAGCAGCTTAAGTTTTTTCAATTCATTGTTTGAAAGGAATTGGTTCTCAGTTCTATCTAGGTTCAATCCAAACACTTTAAATCCAAGCGAGTGAGCCCATTTTATTTCTTCAAAAATATTCATCTCTTTATCTGTTAAAAAAAGCCATCTCGAACTGCATCCTATTCTCATGGCATTATTAAGTTAAGTGTTATTTATTAATGTATCGCGCCGCCACGAAATAGTGTTCTATTCTCCGACTGAAAGAATAACAGAGTCTTAGTACATCATTGGGCAAATCTCAAAATATACGGTTTTTACCAAATGTTGTGAAGCAACTGTGCGAGAACCGAACTTTTATATAATTAACAACATTCCCATTAAATATGAGCAAGATAGCAGTTATTGGCGGATCCGGATTCCTTGGAAGCGAATTATTGAAGATACTTGGCGAGACCTATGCCGTGGTTGGAACCTATAGAAATAATGAACAGCAAGGATTGCATAGGTTGGATGTTACTGACAAAAAAAATGTTAACAAATTTGCAGTTAAAGAAAAACCCGTTGTTGTGATTCATACTGCCGCGATGTCAGACCCTGATGATTGTGAAGAGAATAAAGAATTAGCGGAAAATATTAATCATGTTGGGATGAGAAACATTGTAGAATTATGTAGGGCGCACGGTAGCAAGCTCATATACATTTCTACAGCATATGTTTTTGATGGAAATAAAGGAAATTACAAAGAATCAGATGAATGTAATCCTATAAATGTCTATGGCAAGACAAAGCTAAGGGCTGAACAAGAAGTGCTTTCATTAGCAGATTCTGTAATTCTACGGTTTGATATTCTCTATGGTTTTAATTCCATGAGAGGGAGTAATGGCTTTTTTTCAAAGATTATTCGAGGCAGGGTAGAGGTTAATAATGACCAGAAAAGACAACCTCTTCTTGTTGATGATGTTGGTTATGCAATTAAAGTTATACTGGAAGGCAATCACAAAGGCATATATCATTTGGCGGGATCAGAAAACATGACTAAATATGAGCTAGGCTTGGCTCTGGAAAAGATTGTCAGGACTGAGCCAGAATTAATTCCTGTTCCTGAAAAGCAGCAAATCGCAAGAAGACCAAAAGATGTTTCATTAGATACGTCAAAAGCCAGGAATATTGGGATTGTGTTTCATTCTATTAGTGAAGGGGTTGGATTAGTTAGACAGCAGTACGAAGGTTCTCGCACACAATGATAAATTGAAAGTTTGCATAGTCCTCAGGGATTTGAACCATCGGCACACACTTCTCTCGTAAAGTAAATTTTTCAATGACAATGTTTGTATAATTGTTTTGATTACGAGGTTGATTGTAAGATTATATGGGCAATACAATAAGATAATGTGTTTTAGTGGGGTGCTACAAATGGAATTTGATAAGAATACGACAGCGTTTCTAGTGATGGATTACCAGAATGAATTGGTGCATGAGAATGGAAAGGCAGCTGGAATGACATATGCCCATGTAAAACAGCAGAACGCAATCGAGCACACAAAAAAGGCTCTTGAAAAAGCCAGGAACAAAGGATTAAAAGTCATTTTTGTAAAGGTAGACTATGGGAAAGGATATGCAAAGCTGAAAAGCGCTACCTCACCTATGTATAAGCAAATGCAAATACCTGCGGCCAAAATTCTTCTAAAGAATAGCTGGGGTGCAGAAATACACTATGCACTAAAGCCTCTGTCGGGGGAGGATGTCATTGTAAAAGCCAGGATAAGCCCATTTACCAACCCGAAATTTAAGAAAGCACTTAAAGGGATAAAAACATTGATACTAACAGGCGTGGTAACTAATTATGTGGTCGAAGCAACAGCTAGAGAAGCTTCAGACAGGGATTTTAGTGTGATCATTCTTGAAGATTGCTGCGCGAGCATGAGTCAGGAAGCACACGATTTCTCTGTGAAAATGATTCTTCCAGGGCTTGCTACTGTAATAAAATCAGATGAGCTATAAGCTCGCTTAGAAATAAACATTTCTCAGAAGCTAAATTAATTTATAAAAAGATGGGCCGGACGAGATTTGAACTCGTGACACCACGGTCTTCAGCCGTGTGCTCTCCCAGTCTGAGCTACCAGCCCTTCACGAGTTAAGATTTCAGAACGATTTATAAATCTTTTCAGGGGAGCTCTTCAAACTTCTTATCGCCGGATATGAGCTCCCTTAATAAGTCCTTGAGCCCGTGAACAGCCACTCTTTTCTGCTTCTCAGTATCCCTATCTCTGATCGTGACAGTCTCTGGCTTCTCCTCGAATGTCTGGAAGTCAACGGTCAAACAAAAAGCAGTTCCTGCCTCTGCCGCCCTTAGATATCTTCTGCCAATAGCCCCGGTCTCATCATAGACGCATACAAATTCCTTCTTCAGCTCTTCATAGATCTCCCGCGCCTTGGTAGTCTGTTCCGGCTTCTTCATCAATGGGAACACAGCCAAAGGTATAGGACTCAGAGCATAGGGTAATTTAAGGACAGTCTTTCCTTCTTCTTTATCTTTGAGCTCAAAGAAGTTATCCAGTAAAGCAAACACCGGTCGATCTGTCCCAAAGGCTATCTCCAGCACATGGGGAACATATTTCTCTCCGGTCGCTTCATCATGTGACTCCAATGCCTTTCCTGAGAACTTTGCATGCTGTTTCAAATCATAGTCTGTCCTGTCGTGCACTCCGCAAACCTCAACCCAGCCAAAGCTCTTGGTGTTGATCTCAACATCCCATGCATCGTCTGCGTAGAATGCTTTCTCGTCAGGCAGGTGCTGCCGTAGGCGTATGTTATTCTCAGGTATTCCTATGTTCCTGAATAATCTGTAAGCTAACACCAGTGTCCAGGCGTATGCCTGGCTCTTGAAGAATTCTTTTGCAAGCCCTTCTTTTACAGGAATCCTTTGCACAGGCTCATTCTTCTCCTGGCTCTTATGGTCCCACAAAGGCAATACTTCATTCTCGACTTTCTTGAATTTCTCGAAGTTTGCTTTCAATTCTTTCCTGATGAATAATTGGCCTTCTGCCTGGGTGAACTCCCTCATCCTGAGGATGTGCTGTCGTGGGCTTATCTCGTTCCTGAAGGCTTTTCCTATCTGGAACACTCCGAACACAGGAACCCTCCTGAAATAATCAGTATAACGCAAGAACGGCAGATAAGTGGTGGTGGCTGTCTCTGGCCTGTTGTAGGCTTCTTGGTCTATGCCTACAGTAGTCTTCATCATGAGATCATGCTTCTTTATCTCTTGCTTGAAATCGCTTTCGCAATTAGGGCATTTGATCTTGTGCTTCTTTATGAACTCAATTATCTCTTCCTGCTTCTTGAGGTTCTTGCTCTCAGGATAATCTCCCAATAGGTGCTCTATCCTGAAGTTGGAGCTGCATTTTCCGCAGCTGATAATAGCATCTGTGAATCCGCTGAGATGGCCTGAGGCCTCCCATATCTTGCGCTCCATCACTATAGGGCATTCTACCTCGAAGAACTCCTCTGACTGGAAAGTCCTCCTGATTATGCTCTCAACTCTGTTCTTCAAAAGCTTTCCAAGAGGAGCATAGGTGTAGAACCCTGCTGTCCCGCCGTAGATCTCTGGCTCAGGACCCCAGACAAACCCTTTTCTCTGCAGGAAACTGATCAGCTCCTGCAGGAACTCGTTTTTCTCTGCCATAGGCAATGTTAGTCAGAAACGTTATTTAAAGTTAACTGAAAAGATCAATGGCAGAGCCACTCGACCTGCTCAGGGTCAAGCTCGAAATAATCAGTCAGCCTCTCAGCTTCTTTCCTGTTGCTCTGGAAGATTGACTTGACATAGGGCATGGTGTCCTGCAGCACCCTTTTCTTGCTGGTGTGGGTCTTCTCTGCGATCTTCTCAGCAATGGCTTTCTTCTTGAGGTTCTTCTGCTTGGCTATCCATAGCTTCAGGATTCTTGAAGTCGGCTTGTAGTCAGTCATGGCCTTGTATTTCTCGTCCTTAGCAAGTGCGATGCCCGCAGACAGGAGGTTATAGCAGTAGACGTAGAAGCGGTAATGCTGCCATCTTATTATCCTGCCCTTGAAAACATCTGCCTTGCTCAGGGCTTCAAATCCTCTCGCAAGGTCAGCTGGCTTTGTGTATTCCTTAGGTAGGTTCTCATCCACCCACAGGAATATCTTGTCAAGATCCTCATCAACATTATCATATGCTCCTAGGGCGATGGCTGGGTCTGATGACTTGAATACCTTGATCAGGGCTGCGATGATTGTTTCGCTGTGCTCCCTGCTGCTCAGTTCTTCGACCTCTATGCGAGTCACCTTCTTGTCAGCAGAAAGGCTCTGAAGGTCATTGATAGCAGCCCTCATGTCGCCGCCAGAGCGCCTTGCGATCATTGACAAGGCTTCCTCATCATACTTGACCTTCTCATGCTCGCATATCCTCTTGAGCATAGCCAATATCTCTGTGTAAGGCCTTGTCTGGAACTCCAGCAAGACAGATTTCTTGCGCAGGCTTCTAAGCTTCTCGGTGTAAGGGTCGTTTGTTATTAGAATGACAGGGAAAGGGCTTGCCTCGACAAGCTTCACCAATGCCTGGACTCCCCCGCGATCCTCCCGTCCTGTTATGCCCTCTAGCTCATCGACAAGTATTATCTTGCTCTTGAAGAAAAGGCTTGCCTGTTTAGAGGCGTTGCCCACAAGCGAGTCTATGCTGTCGGCATTCCTTGAGTCGCTGGCATTGATCTCCACAAGCTCAAGGCCAAGGTCCTGGGCAAGGGCATAGACTGAGCTGGTCTTCCCGCCGCCGCTCACGCCGTAGAGCAACAGAGCCTTGCCTTTCTTGAAATTGGTGACGAACTTCCTGAGATCCTCGATGGCTTTGCCATGCCCCTCGATATCCTTGACTCCCTTAGGAAGGTACTTCCTAGTCCAAGGGATGAAATCATCAGCCATGGATGGGAGGAATGATCGGGTTTTTATTAAGTTTGTCATTGGCAATTCGAATTTTTTTTTTTCGATAGCTTTATTAAACACTTTATTTTCATTCTCAATCATGTCTGTTGAGAATTACACAAAAAGGATGTATGATCGATACGGAGAAGCATATCAGATCAGCCGGGATGAGAAAAGGCCCGCGCGTGCTTATAATGAGTTTCTTGAAGTCCCGTGTATGCTATCTGCTGTTGGACGTGTCAAGGGCAAACGATTGCTTGATATCGGATGCGGAGCCGGAGTACACGCCTCAGCATATATTGCTAGGGGAGCGAAAGTCTATGGCATAGATATTAGTGAGAGCATGATAAACCTGGCTAGGAAAAGATGCCCGAATATAGAGCTCATAGTTGGGTCTGTGATGAAATTACCCTACTCAAATGCTTCTTTTGATTTGGTGACGGCAAGCCTTAGCCTGGATTATGTGAAGGATTTGGGCACTGCTTTCAGAGAGGTGAGCCGAGTCCTGAAGAAAGGAGGATTTTTTTATTTCTCAAATGAGAGCCCGATAAACATGGCACGAGAGGATTTTGAAAATGATGATTTTAAGGTTTGCGGCACAGGTTATTTCATAGATAAGAAAACAGGATTCAGAGTCACTATCGGTGATGCCTGGACTGAATGCTTGAACGCGTGGGAGATGCTTCCAGGTATGATAATGAAGACTTACAAGAAAACATTTCGCACTCACTTGCTGGCTCTGCAGAAGAATGGGTTAGAATTAGTTGACTTCATCGACTGCAAACCAACATCAGGATTCAAGAAAGTGAATCCCTCAGATTATGAGATATTCAAGAAATTTCCTATTTTTAGCATCTATGTGTGCAAGAAAAAATAAATGAAACGAATTAGAAGGTGATAAAATGATCGACTACGGAGAATACAAAGGCAACAAGATGATAATACTGAAGAGGAACGATGATGACAAGTTTCCTTTTCAGTTCGGAAAGACAAAGGCCAAGATGATCGTGGAGAACTACGAGGCGATTAAGAAGTTTGCTGAGGAAGAGTGAGTCTTAGATTCTTTCTCATCTGTTATTCTTTCAGTGCAGCGCGTAGAGCGCTTCAACGAACATCATCACTCCCATAATCAAAGGGATGGATGTCTGGAGGAAATTCCCGAGAAGGCTGCTGAGCAGATAGACTGCTGCCGGCAGCATGAATATGACGCAGGTTGCTATGTTCATGAAGCTCAGTTTGCCGTGGTGCGCTTTTACAAAGATCAAGGTCAATAGTTGGAGGCCAATCATGAGTATGGCCCCGATAAATATCTTGTTGAAAGGCAGGTCAAGTCTGAATACCTCGGTAGCCTCGAGAATTATGAGTATGCTCATTGGAAACATCACAAATGCGAATGCTTTTCCTATTAATCCCATTGGCTCTCTTAGAAGACGGATGTTAATAAATGTTTTTAAAAAAGATATGCAGCTGCCGGGTTGCAGTCGACACAGGTCACTTAAGGATGACAGTCGCCTCCGGCAGACGTTTAGCTTAATTAGCTCGTTCTGAGCCTCTAATGTGATAAGTGCCGGCTATTTAAAAGAATTTCCTTAAACTTACTAATAGAAATTACTATTTTAAGTTCGTCGATAATATAAAGCACCTCAACAAACACATATCTATCGTAGTCAATTAAGGGATTTCGGAGAATGTAATACTAAAAAACGAAACATATTTATATAAGTTTATACATACATTAGTATAAAATTATATAGGGCTAGTAGAATGGCGGATCTAACAAAACCAAAGGCATAACGCACACGAAATCGCTCTTTATGAGTACTACACACGCAATTTAGCCATCTGAAACTGAACTAACCGCAAATAAGAGCCGAACCGAAATGAAACGAAAAGAAAATGAAGTCTTGCACTATCCAAGCCTGAAAACGGTTTTGATGGTGGAAGAAACATTGAAAAAGGCGAATGGATTGATAAATAGAGAACAACTGAAGAAAAAGATGCCAACTCAAGTAATGCACCAGACACTCAACATAGTGCTAGAATACCTAGCAGAGTCTGGCAAGATACTTGATGGCAGAAAGGGAATTCTCTGGATTTACAACCCAAGCACCAAACTAGATAAGGCTATAGCGGAAGGTGTAGAAATATGAACTTTAAAGGAAAACCAGTAAGAGTCATTCTGACAGGAGATGCAAAGATAGAATACGAGCAGCTAAATCAAACTGTTGGAGAAGAGATATCAAACGGCGTAAAGAAAAGCGAACATCAAACGCTTCTCAACTCCATAAAGCAAAAAACTGAGTTTCTCAAGCAAAATCCTGAATACGGCACTCACATAGAGAAAAAGAAGATTCCGAAAGAATACATTGAGAAATTTGATGCTGAAAATCTATGGAAAGTCGATCTCTCCGGTTACTGGAGGATGATCTATACGATCAGAGGCTCAGAAGTAGAAATACTAACTGTAGTGCTTGACATCATAGACCACAAAAGATACGACAAGAAATTCGGATATAGAAACAAATAAGAAAGTGGGCTTGAAATCAGCATAAAACGAATGATGTTATCTCGAAAAGATTAGGCAGAATACTTTTGATGTGAACTACCACCAATTACCTCGCTTCCACTGCTCATTAATATTATCAACTTCCCGCTCTCCTTTGTTGTTTATCGTGATAACTTGCATCGTCACGCACTAAATGTCGCCAATGATTTATAAAAGGAGTGGCGAAAATGTGATTTTCTCGAGAGAGAACAGCCAAGAAGCAGTCACTAATAAAGTGACACGAAAAGCCAAAAAACAAGCGAAGCACATACTCCAAAATACATATTAACTGGCACTATCATGCCAAAATGACGCGGAACGTACGATGCAGCTGCCGGGAATCGAACCCGAGTCATAAGCTTGGGAAGCTCAGATCATACCATTAGACCACAGCTGCATAGACCGGAGTGAACTTGGCTCTGTTTAAAAAAATATCTGAAAAGATTAACTTGTTCAGCTTTGCATCAAGCGCGCCATATCGCGATTCTCGTTCGATTGAGGCGCGGTCTAAGAACTACATCGATATGCGAATAGCTAAAATTAGTCCTAGAACTCATTGCTTCTTCTTGCCAAGGCCATACTTGTCTATGAATGCCTTGTACTTGGCATAATCCCCTGAATCCCTGAAATCCTTCTTGATGTCAGTGTCAAGCTTGGTGAGCCACTTTCCCATAAGCCTTATGGTCTCGACCGTCTCAGGGTCTAATTCTGGCTCTGTCTGGACAGGGACTGCATCCTCTTTCATCTCGCGCTCATTCCTTCGCAGCGACCTGAAGAGCCTACTCAGGAGCCCTTCACGTCTCTTCTCAAGCACATTCTCTTCTTTCCTGAGCTCCTTGATCTCCTTGTTGGCGACTTCTATCTTCTTCTTCATGCCAGTCACTGCATCGAACTCCCCCTCTACCTCAGGATTGTCCTTGAATGGGTCTTTCTTTGGGAACATCCTTTCAAAAAAACCAGGCTTCTTGTACAGTATGTGGACTTTTCTTGGGGCTAGATCAGGGACTTTCTCCTCTTTCCGCTTCCTTCTGAAATTGATCTTGAGGTCAAATCCCTCTTTTCTCTCTCCTGAGAAAATAGTCTTCCTTTTTGCTATGTAATTATCCAAGTCCTTGTTGAATCTTAAGCCGATGGTTTCACCTTTGTATTATCCTATTTAGGCATGATTATTTATAAAACTTTCTTCTTCAGGAGAATCAGCGCCTTGCCAGCATGCGCTTCATCACAGCCCTGCCAATATTCCTTACCAGCCAAGGCATATTCTTCTTTTTATGTGAGAACATTCCTGACAGGAATGCTATGAGCACCACCAGCCTGGCTTTCATCGGCACTTTTCCGTGTACGAATAGGCTCTCAAGGTCATCATCACTCGGCGCTGCGAACAGCTCCTCCAGCTTCCTGTACTTCAGCCCAAGGTATAGTATGGATGTGAAATAAAGGCTTGCCCTCATGTGGTGGCCGAATGAGCGCTTCCAGGAACGCTCATAGCGTTTCAAGAACCTTGCAGAGAACCTTCTCTGCTTGACAGCCTCTGCAGCAGTCCTTCCTGCGATATCTCCTGCTTTCATGGAGAAATATATGCCCTCCCCAGAGCCGGCGTACACCTGCCCTGCTGCATTGCCGCACACCAGCAGCCTGTCTGCATAGGTCCTCTTTATTGGTCCGCTGGTAGGGAATACTCCTGCATAAGAAGGCTTGCCTTTAAGCTTTATATTGAACTTCTTAACAGTATCATTGAATACAAGGCGTATGTCTTTCTTTGTGAACTCATTATAGATGCCTATGCCGACATTCACAGTATGATTATCCTTTGGGAAGATCCAGATGGCAGAGGCGTTATCCTCGTCAAATATGAATCTCAAGGTCTTCATGTTCTTGCTCTTTGCCTTGAATATTCCCCCATAGCACGCTACCAGATTAGGATTATTCTTTGCCAGGCCGAACCTCTTCTGCAGCTTGTAGTCGCAGCCAGCAGCCATTATCACCACGTCTGCCTCGACATTTCCCTTGTCAGTCCTGACCTCAAGACAAGCCTCACCTTTCTTTTTTTCTTTCTTGATGACATCAAGATAAGAAGTCTCCAGCATCAACTCCTGCATTATCGGCTTTGCCAGCCATTGCTCGAACCTTGGCCTGTCCAGGATGACGTAATTGGCTTTTATCTTCCTGACAGTCCTGCCTCCGGTCACCTCAAAGATATTCGATCTGTTCTTTACGAAATCATATCTCTTCTTGCCGAACAATTCCTCGAACCCTTCCTGCCTGACGCCTTCTCCGCATCTCAACGGCAGACCGATCTCTTTCTTTGAGTCGATGATCAAGAAATCGATGCCTTCTTCTCTCAAGGCTCTTGCTGCCATGAGCCCTGCAGGCCCTGCTCCTATTATGACGACAGGATAATGCTTTTTCATTTGAAAAAAATTGGGATGGAGGGATTTGAACCCTCGTCCTGGACTTCTGTCGTTAGTAATGGGGTTTCGGTTTTCTTTTCCCTTCTCGTGTTTGAATCCATATGTCTGAACCCCCTTATTTTTCTTCCTTTTGCTGGAATTTGCTCTCATTTAAGGTATAATATGCTCCTCTATATTGACCGTGTTTTTGTATGTATTTGAATTTTATAAGTTCAGCAATGTCAATTAATGCCATTGCATTAGATATTTTATTCATCTCTGCATAATGTTGGGTTTTTATGGTTTTATTATTTCTCAAGTATTCTATTGCTCTTAGTTGTCTTTGATTGAGGTCTTTTATACCTTCTATCGGAGGCATTTTGCTTTTGATGTTCTTGAGTGTTATTCTAAAAAATGAGTCGGTCCAGAAGAATTCAGGGTCCGAAAGGCCCGCTTTTCTCATTCCGTTAATCATCCTCGGGACACCTATTCCAAGACCTTCAATGTATTTCGTATCTTTCAGAAGTCTGTATGTTAGGGGGTTTCTTTGAACTGAGATTGTGCCAAACAGTTCTTTTGTGAGACCATGCGGTATGCTTCCAGGGTTGGTGATTTCAATCCTGTCATCAAATAGGTTAAGTTGGATTGAATTAAAATTGAAATAGTCTCTGTGGGCAATTGCGTTTATAATTGCCTCTCTGATGACTTCCGGTGGATATTCATAGATATCCTTCCTTTGAGGCGACTCTGGCATTATCGTCAGTTGTCTGGAAATGTTCTTGAGAACGAAAGCATAAGTCTTTTCTATCAGTTCGGAAGGGCTACCATCCAATACTTGATGAGCAGCCACATCAATGGGTTCTGTGCCTCTGAATTTGACAACTTTGACTTCGCTCTGATGAAATAACATCTGTGGATTTTTTGCAAATGAGAGCGCAGTAGCATTTTTTATCTTCAGCTCTCCATTTTCTGATGCGAGGCTCATAGATAATAGAAATTCCTTTATTGAATGGCTTTTAAGGTAGTCTTCTTGGCTTCTTTTTGATAAATAGGTTTGGATTTTCTCCTTATCGATGTCTTCAGCTTTGGCTTTGCTGGTTAGTTCATCGAAGCATAGAATGTGGCGATTCTTGAGGAACTCAATCATAGTTTGGCCTTCGAGCTTTCTGTTTGTGCTTCCCATCCTTACGTAAATAGCTCCTCCGAATGTATGAGCGTTTGTGTTGTCTGTCTTGTGTATTTTTGTGATAATTATGTGTTTTCCATCTACTGTTGCTGTTTCAATATTCATTAATGGAGCTGGGGAAACAGTTTGGCCTGCTGCGGAAATCTTCTGTTGAAGTTGGTCGAGGTCTCCTTTTAAGCCAATAATCACACCTTTTTTGTTAACGCCGAATATGATGAGTCCTCCATCTGTGTTTGTAAGGGAGCAAATTACTTTTGAGATGTCTTGGTCGCTATGTAATGATTCTTTCAACTCCAAGTCGTTTGCTTCTGATTTTTCAAGAATTTTCTTAATATGAATTTCGTCCATTTTTCTCCCAATCATTAATTGTTAATTAATAGTAATTGTTAGTAAGTTGTTATTATTTATATAATTTTCTCATAAGTAAAAATTGAAGTCGATAATAAGAAACTCATAAAATTCATAGTAAATTGGTAGTAATTAGTAGTAAATTAATAGTAAATTTAATTGAATTATATACAATTAATGTTTAAATCCACTATCTCTAAATTCTGCCAACGGTTCCTCTATCAGGTCACTTAATAAGGCATTAAATCTGGTCGAATCAACTATGAAATATTTGAGGCAATCGTGAAATGACATATCTGCATATTTTGGGTCTCTCTTTACCAGCTCATGAATCGTTGCCAGATATGGCATGGCTTCTTTGTTTTTATTCTGATTTAAATAGGCCGCAGCAATTAGTAAGAGTGCTCCGTATTTTCTTTTCTGTTTATTGTCTGGGTCGAGGGTAAGAACATTGTTAAGAGCCTTTTGAGCATCATCAAATTTGCGTAAATCTATCAATACACGGCCTTTCCAATACCATACCTTAGTGTAGTGAGTATCCATAAATAAGCCCTTATTGATGTTGCCATACTTCCGCTCGGCTCGTTTTGTGTAATGCTTCTTCAATAGCATATTGCGAGCCGCAGATAGTATCTCTTCAAGATGGTGTTTGCTCAAATCCTTGAGTGCTTCATTATCTGTCAAAACTCTGCGGATTATCTTCCTGCATTCATTCCTACTAACTGAACCCTCAACTATCGTTGAACTGCCCAATACCGTCGACAGACTACCAGAAATAGTATAAGTGGGGACGGAGGGATTTGAACCCTCATCCGAGGCTCTGGAGGCCACTATTCTAGCCAGACTGTACCCACATTACCTTTCGGCAAATTGGTTTATACTACGTCCCCAACTCATCAAAGGATTTCCTCTCCTATTTATATGCGTTTTCATAATTATCCGTCATTTCCAGAGAAATAATTGTTAGGCTATAGGAGTTTAATCATCCACTCAGATGGAAAACTATTTAAATCACCTTTTCCAGGGAATTTTCATGGAAATATTATTGGTTCCGCCAGAGAAATACTTTTACGCTAATGACGGCTCTGTCATAAGGCACCTCGGAGAGCTTCCCGATGCTCTTAGAAACATGAGCCCGGAGACTTTCGCATTTCATGTCAACAGCGAGAAGAACGATTTCTATAACTGGACTCGCGAAGTGTTCAACCATTCAAGCCTTGCCAGGAAGATAAAGAACTCAAAGGACAAGGAATTAATGGCAAAGAAGGTCTTCATGGAGATATTCTCATAGAAGAAGGATAAAATATTATCTGTAGGTTATGCAATCCCTTGTCTCATCCGACGAGCTCATCAATGGTCCTTTTGAGCATTTCTGCCCCGTATTCTCCACCCGGCCGAATTATTGACCCGATTTTTGGCACGTACCTATCGTAATGAGTTCCTTTTTTCATGCCAAAATCACTTATGATCTCTTGTTCTGTCTCGGTGCTGTAAGCTATCACCGGCGTGCGCTTAATTGTCTCAATCAAAAACTCCAGCATTTTTCCCTTGGTTTTCTCGTCACTCAAGCTATAAGCCATGAATGGCTCTATCACCACCACATCAAAAGAATAGTCTTCTTGAAGTTTTTTTGCCTCATCAATCTTGTAAATAAGCTTTACAGCTGAGTTGGTTGTTTCCTCTACTAGTTCAGCTTCTCCTGCTCTGCCTGACATCCCAAACCGTTCTATCAGCAGGATTTTTTTCTTTTCATCCATTGGATTCACTCATTAGTACGGTTTATAGCCTTTTTCCTCATTGAGGTCGAAAATCATATGTTCTGGTTTGGTATACTTGGTTTGTGATGTTAAGCAGCTTTCTAGCTTCTTCTGTGCTTATCTGTTCTTGATGGTTCTGCAGGCACTCTATTGCTACGCTAATGCTTGTCTCCAAGGTTGATGGCTTGAATTTCATACCGAGGAAACGACCTCCGAAGTTGTGTTGGTCGAACTTTGCATGAGGCTGGGTGTAGTCGTAGTTGCACACAGCGAGAAATTGCCCTGTCGGCTTCTCATCTAGATTGTAATCATGCCATACCATGTAAGTTTTGCTTTTTACTTGCTCATATTTTTCCAAGTATGCTTTTGCTCTTCCCTCTCCTCCTAGGGATGGTATTATCCAGGGATGCTTTAAAGCCTCTTCTATATTAAAAATCCCTGATTTTGATTTCTTCAATGTGTTGTAGTCTATTACGAACACTCTTTGTTTGTCTTCAAGGTTGAGAAGCCTCTGGAATTCTTCTTGAGGTATCTCTCCTGCTCCATTCTTTATGTTTTCTGGGTTGCAGAGGTAGTTTGGTACATGGGCGAAGACCACCACCCGGTTTCCTTGTTTTGTCGTGCCTGTTGCTTTGATGCTTGTTGTGGTGTACCATCTTTTCCATATCTTGTTGTCTGCAGATAAAGCTATTTTTGCGTCTACAATTTCTGGTACGAACATAGCTTCTTTGCCGCTTGCTTGGCAGTTAGTCAATGCTCTGCGAAGTGTATAATCGTAGAACTCTTCTGCTTCGATGAATCCCGGTATTCGCATAATAATTTCTTCATCCATTTTTTAGGTCACCAACCATTCACTTCCTGTTCTTGCCAGGCAGGTAATACCTGTAGCCTTTCTCCTCGACAACATCCAGTATCATGAGGCAGAAGACTATGAATAGCATTATCAATGCCAGGTTTATCTGCTTGCAGTAGGCGTTCCAGTAGCCTAGCACTCCGACAGGCATCTTCTTCATTACGTGCAATGTCATCACATCGCCGTCTGTCATCCCGCCTTTTTTGTCATTGGCTGTGAATAATATATGCTCTGTGCCTGACCATCCGTACTCTGGCGTAAGTGTTGCTATGTTGCCCTCAATTTTCACCTGTATGTGGTTCGGCTGGCTTGCTGAGTAGCTGAGCACATCAAGGTCAGGGTCTGTGAAGTACTGGCCTAGGTTGACCTTGTATGGCGTGTTCTGCTTCCACTCATGGAAGAGCGGTGAGCTGCTGTTGATCGGCTGCTCATAGTAGTTTGACATGTCAGGCGCTCCTATTAGCACCAGCAGCACAAGTGCGAGCACCAATAATGTTATGAGCGCAGCATTGACGATCTTTATCTTCTTCATGACAGCTGCTTTTATCCTCTTGATCTTGAAGTCAGCCTTCTTCTTCATGTAGATGAGGCCTAGCACGATGACAGCTATTGCTCCTAGCAATACCAAGGTCGCGAGTCCGCAGAGGCCTATCCTTGAGTAGTTGAAGTTCCTTATGTAGAGGATCATCTTTGATACAAAGCTCTTGTCATTGAGCACGACCCAGAACTGCCTATCATAGGTTATATCATTGTCGACAGGGCTGATCTTCAAGGTCAGCTTGTTGAGGTAGGTGCCTTCGTTGTACTGAGAGTAGTTCTTCGGGTAGACCCTGAGCACCTTCATCTCTCCTGGCTCAAAGCTTATGCTCTCATTCTCAAGGTAGACGAACCTTGACTCCAGCTCTCCAAGGCTAAGCTTGTATGTTCCTCCTTTGAGGCCTGTGTTCTGGAGCAGCAATGGCACGCTATTAGCGTCATAGTTTATGCCGTAGCTCTCCTGGAGCATCTCTATGTTGTAGCAGCTGCTCTGGCTCAGGCTCTCCAAGTCCAATCTTATCTCAGATGTCTGGTATGGTGCCTTTAGTTGTTTGACTATTATGAATGATGTCTGTTTGTCGTCTGTGCATGGTAGCTCTGCCTTTATGGGGACATTTATCTGCTGGCTTGGCCTGAGTCTCACGAACTGGTTCTCTTCATCCACTTTGACCCAGCCGGCGCTGTCAACCACGATCTCATAGGTCTCCTCGTAGAGGCCGTCGTTCCTGATGTTCAGTACGTATTCTTTCTCTCCGCAGCATCCTTTGTCAGAGATCTTGCTCTTTCCTGCAATGGTTGCTGCTGAGCTGAAGCAGTCGTTGATTATGAGCTTGAAGCCCTTCTGCTTCTTCATCTCGCCGTACTCTGTGCCTGAGTTCAGGACAAGTTCATAGGTTCCTATGTCCTTCTGCTTAGCATTGATGTTAATGACAATGGAGTCCTTCTCTCCTGCTCCCAAAGTCAGTGTCTTCTGGCTTAGGTTGACAAAGCCAGGGCTGCTCAGGAAGAGGTAGTACTTGTTGGGTGTCCCAGCCAGGTTCTCGAATGTTATCACTGACTGCTTCGCCACATCTTCACAGGCATTTATCTCGAACTCATCTGTCTGGATGGCATAATCATAATCTCTCTCGATGGTGAAGCTCTCTGCTCCGCTCACGATGTTCTTTGCCTTCTCGCTTGTTATTGTGAAAGGCATGGTCCTTGCTCCGTAGAATGGCAACGGAAGGGTTATGTACATGTAGATGCTCTTGGTCTGGTCAGGAGCCAGCTCTATCTGTTCATCGCTGAGCTTTGTGAAATCCTGGTAAGCGTTAGGCGTGACCTTGAATGTGTCTGTGAACTCTGCCACGTTTTGTATGTCTATCTTGACCTTTACAGTGTCGCCAGGCATTATATTGTCGTTGAGCACCTCGCTGGTGTACTTGATGTTCTGGCATCTCTGGGAGACGAACTCCTTTGTTATTTCCTTGCTCCTTCCGTAGTTGGTGCTCACCCTTGCCATGTAGAATGTCTTCATTGATGTGTCGCATGGTGCCTGTATATAGACAAAGACCTTATGTGTCTGGCCAGGGGCGAGGTTGAATGTGTCATCGCTCACGCTGATCAAGTCGGTTATTGGGGAGAATATTTCGACCTTGAACAATGTGTCAAAATCACCGAGGTTCTTAACTTCCAATATCTCGGTCCTTGTACCGCACTCGCAGCCCTTGACGGAATGTATAGGATATGGGCTCTCCAACGAGAACTCATCAGTCACCTTGTTGACTATTAATGATGCCTGAACAGGGCTTATCACTGCCAGCAACAAAATCATTGCCAAAACATAATTCACGATTTTATTCATTTTTTCTCCCCCTGAGTTTTTTGCGTGACTATCTTGTTGGTCTATCGGATGATATGATCCTTCCTAATAGTATGTCTCGACCTCATCCTCTGGCTTTGACTTTTTCTCCTTCCCTGGCCTGATTCTCCTGAAGAGCAGGAGTATGGCTGTGAGAATTATTATTATGAGCAGTATAGAAAGCACTATCTTTAATGTCTCTGCGAACACATTGGTCTGGCTTGCGCTGCCGAATGGCCCTATAGCCCTTGCCACTAGGTTCAGGGTGGTGCTTGTTTGGTCTGACTTTATCTCGAGCGCTATCGGTTTCCTTCCGCTGACATCTTTCTCGACAGCAAGATAGAAGTATGCTGTCTTCTCCTCATCAGGCTTTATAGAGATGATGTATGAAGGGTCTATCCTGTAGCTGCCGATGCTCCTTATGGCATCGCTGTCTGGTATGAGTTCATAGGTCCTTGCGCTATCACCCAGGTTGGTTATCTTTATTTGGTAGACCACTCCAGGCTCTTTGGAGATAAGTTCCCTGTAAGCCACATAATCTATCTTTGTGTCCTTGAGCTCAGCAGTCTCAGCAAATACGCTGACTGCAAGCAGGACCATGATGCTCAAAATCAAAATTCCTGATGCAATGTTTTTGTTCATTTCAACCCCCTTCTGGTGTAAGGCCATTCAATATTTAAAGCTTTCGTTGGATAACCACTTTAAAATGGTTAAACTATCCGTGATTTGGAATTGTCAGGATTCTCCCCCTTAGTTTTTGCCCTGTGAGGCCATGGCAAATATTTTTCTATATCCTCTTTAGTGCGAGGGTTCGCAAGAACCCTGTGTGGTCGAGCATAGCAATGCGAGACCCGCAGTGAATTGTGATATCTTTACCCGAGCATGCGTAGAATAG
>Ga0315276_10000286_pt1 | contig 42639 bp, 35 predicted proteins | sample YL17G05_0_MG_FD_204542 | JGI IMG/M metagenome (GOLD analysis project Ga0315276, IMG submission 204542) | Sediment microbial communities from Yellowstone Lake, YNP, Wyoming, USA - YL17G05_0 | ecosystem: Environmental > Aquatic > Freshwater > Lake > Sediment | place: USA: Wyoming | collected...
GGCGGCACCGCGCTCCACGGCAAGCATTGCCTGTGGGTGCCAACCACCGGCGGCGACGAAGCGGCCTACACGCCGGCGGGCATGCACGCGCATCCGTTCGCGAGCTTCGCGCCGGCGATCGAGCAGACGGCGCGGTTCTGCGGAATGCGCTGGGAACCACCGCACATCGTGCACGGCGCGGGCACCATCGACGATCGGGCATTGGCCGCGCACGCGGCGGCCCTCGCGGACCGGCTTGCGGCCTGGCGGGACGCCGGGGCACCGGCGCTGACGGAGTCGCGGCCATGATGGTCAACGCGATGATCTATCTCGCCGCGGCGGTGCTGTGCGTGCCTCTGGCCAAGCGGCTCGGCCTCGGATCGGTGCTCGGCTATCTCCTCGCCGGCGTCGCCATCGGGCCGTGGGGCCTGCGCCTGGTCGACGACGTCGAATCGATCCTGCATTTCTCCGAGTTCGGCGTCGTGCTGATGCTGTTCGTCATCGGGCTCGAGCTCGAGGCGCAGCGGCTGTGGGCGATGCGCACCGCGGTGTTCGGCGGCGGGACGCTGCAGCTCGCGCTGTCCGGCGCCGCGCTGGCCGGCGGCGGCCTCGCCCTCGGGCTGCCGTGGCAGGCCGCGCTGGTCGCCGGACTGGCGCTGGCGCTCTCGTCCACCGCGATCGCCCTGCAGACGATGAACGAGCGCAACCTCGCGCCGACGCCGACCGGACGGACCGCCTTCGCCATCCTGCTCTTCCAGGACGTCGCCGCCATCCCGCTGCTGGCCGTGATCCCGCTGCTCGCCACCGTCGTCGCCGACGACGGCGTGCCCGCGTGGGAGGAGGCGGCGCGCGCCGCGGCCGCCATCGCCGGCGTGCTCGTCATCGGGCGCTATCTGACGCGGCCGGTGCTGCGCATCATCGCGGCCACCAACATCCGCGAGGTGTTCACCGCCTTCGCGCTGCTGCTCGTCATCGGCATCGCGCAACTGATGACCCTCGCCGGCATCTCGATGGCGCTCGGCGCCTTCCTGGCCGGCGTGCTGCTCGCGAGCTCCGAATACCGGCACGCGCTGGAGACCGACATCGAGCCGTTCAAGGGCCTGCTGCTCGGCCTCTTCTTCATCTCGGTCGGGATGTCGGTGGATTTCGGCCTGCTGCGAAGCGCGCCCGGCATGATAGGCGCGCTGCTCGCCGGCCTGCTGGTGCTGAAGCTCGCGACGCTCTGGCTGGTCGCGCGCGCCGTCGGCGTGACGTCGCGCCAGCGCTGGCTCTTCGCCGTGCTGCTGGCCCAGGGCGGCGAGTTCGCATTCGTCGTCTTCGGCGCCGCGCGGCTCGCCGGGCTCCTGTCCGCCGACTGGTCGGGACGGCTTACCATCGCCGTCGCGCTCTCGATGGCCATGACACCGCTCCTGCTCCTGCTGCACGACAAGCTGCTGGCCTGGCGCGCCGCCGCAGAGGAGCGCGAAGACGACGTGATCGACGAGGACAGCGCCCCGGTGATCATCGCGGGCTTCGGGCGCTTCGGCCAGATCGTGGGCCGGCTGCTCTTCGCCAACGGCATCCGCGCCATCGTGCTCGACCACGACCCGGAGCAGATCGACCTGTTGCGCAAGTACGGCTACAAGGTGTTCTACGGCGACGCCACGCGCCTCGACCTGCTGCGCGCGGCGGGCGCCGCGGACGCGCGGCTCCTCGTGAACGCGATCGACGACGTCGCCGACAGCCTCGCCCTGACCGACCGCGTGCGCGAGCACTTTCCCGGCCTGCCGATGATCGCGCGGGCCCGCAACGTCAACCACTACACCGCGCTGCGCACCAGGGGCGTCGAGGTCGTCGAGCGCGAGACCTTCGAGTCCGCGCTGCGCACCGGCCGCCACGTGCTCGAGACTCTGGGCGTCGACCGCTTCCGCGCGCGGGAAATGGCCGATGGCTTCCGCCGGCACAACATGGTCACGATGAAAGCGCTGATCCCGCATTTCCGCGATGAGGCAAAGACGCTCTCGGAGGCAAAAGCGGGACGCGAGGAGCTGCGCGAGTTCTTCGCCCGCGACCTCGCGCGGTTCGAGTCGGACGAGCGCAAGGGGTGGAATCGCGAGTGACGGCGCGGCACGGCCTTGCTGCCGCGATCGGCCAACGTCGTGCGCAACCTGGGCTACACCTCGTACGGCCAGCGCCGCGACGTGTGCAGCACGCGCAGAATTTCGATGTCCTTCTCACGCACCCGATAGGGCACGATGTAGGGGAGCCCGCCGATCACCAGCTCGCGCGTTCCGAGCACCCGCCCCGGGCGGCCGATGGCGGGACGCTCGGGCAGACTCGCTTCGACGCGCTCGATCAGCTCCAGCACCACCCGCGCGGCGGCCGCGGGGCTGTCCTGCCCGATGTAGCTCGCAATCTCGTCGAGATCGTGCTCAGCGCGCCTTGTCCAGCGCAAGCGCAAGCTTTTTCTCCCACTTGGACTTCAGGCGCGCATGATCGATGAAGCGGCCGCTGTCGGCGTCGCGCACGCCTTGCTGTATCGCCGCAATCTGCCATTCGTTCAGCTCGACGAACTGGCGCACCGCTTCGGCGGCGAGGGCCGCACGGCTGCGGTCGGTGGCCTTGGCCAGCTTGTCGAGGCGTTTGCGGACATCGGGATCGAGGCGCAGGGTCACAGGTTCGGTCATAATGGCTCCGTGTACACAATGAATACATTCTCGGCTGAAGCGTGCGCAAGGTCAATCCGACCGATGCTGCAATGGATCGACCGCAGAAAAATGGGGTCAGTCGTTTGGACGCGTTGATACGATGGACCGAGGACGGCGGGGAGAAGAGCGCACGCTGGCGTTCCGAAAGTCGCCTGCCGCCACCGGCGAAAGTGATCGTCGCCGACGACCGCATGCCCGCCGACGCGGCGTTTCGCCTCGCCCGCGCGGGCACCGCGCTGCTGTGGCGCGGCGATTTCCACAACGCCCGCCAGTTGCTGCTGGCGTTGGCACGGCGCGCCGACCGCAAGCCGCGCACGCCACCGGCCGCGCCGCCGTCGCCGGCCGCAGCGTTTCAACGGCAACGCGAGGCGCAGGCCGTGCGGGCGCGCACACTCGCGATGCTGCTGCTGCCGTTCGCCGCCGACAGCAGCATTCCCCTGTCGCGGGCGCCCGACGTCCGGCGCGCGTGCATCGAAGCGTGGGGCGCCGCCGGCGAGCCGTTCGTCGCGTCGCTGCGCGAACTGCAGGGCGCGATCGGCGCTTTCGAGTGGCGCAAGAAGGGCGTTCCGGTCCCGGCGCTGGGCGAGCGGATCCATCCGCACTACGGCGTGTTTGCGCCGATCAGGAGCGAGTACGTCGACCTGGTGGCGAAGGCGCCGCTGCCGTCGAACACTCTCGCCTTCGACATCGGCACGGGGACCGGCGTGCTGGCGGCCGTGCTGGCGCGGCGCGGGGTCCTGCGCATCATCGCGACCGAGCAGGACCCCCGGGCGCTGGCATGCGCGCGCGACAACCTCGCTCGACTCGGCCTCGCCGATCGCGTCGACATCGTGCAAGCCGATCTCTTCCCGCCGGGACGCGCGCCGCTGGTCGTGTGCAACCCGCCCTGGCTTCCCGGACAGCCCTCCTCCGCGCTGGAAAACGCGATCTACGACCCGGGCAGCCGCATGCTCCGGGGCTTTCTCGCCGGACTCGCCGCGCACCTCGAGCCGCAAGGCGAAGGCTGGCTGGTGCTGTCCGATCTCGCCGAGCATCTGGGCTTGCGCTCGCGCGCGGAACTGCTCGCGGCCATCGACGCCGGGGGGTTGCGCGTGGTCGGCCGCAGCGAGGTGCGGCCGCGGCATCCCAGGGCCGCCGACGCCTACGATCCGCTGCACGCGGCGCGCGCAGCGGAACTCACGTCGCTGTGGCGCCTCGCGCCGCGGTGAACCGCGGCCGCGGCGCAACGCTCAAAAATCGATTTCCAGCCCGTCGTAGGCGGTGGTGACGACGAGCGGCGCGCCGGTGCGCGTGATCTTCTCGAAGCGCCGGGTCTCGGCGAGCACACGGGAGATCTCCGCATCGCCGAGCGCGGGCTCGTGATGGAACAGGCACAGCTGGCGCACGTTCGCGAGATGGCAGAGCTCGACGCCGACGATGTTGCTCGAATGTCCCCAGTCCGCCTTGACCGAGACGGCTTCCGCGAGCGAATACATCGCGTCGAAGATCACGACGTCGGCGTCGCGGAAGAAGTCGATGAAGCGCTGCGTCTCGGCCGCCTCGACGAGCTTGTGCTCCGAGTCGGTCGTGTAGACGACGGAGCGGCCCGCCGACATGAACCGGTAGCCGAAGGAATCGCCGGCATGCCGCTGCAGCAGCAGCCGCACCGACAGGCCCGCAATTTCGTGGTCGATGCCCGGTTCCAGCTGCACGAACTCGATGGTCGCGCCGAGCGCCCCGAAATCCACCGGAAACGACGGGGCGCCGTGCTGGCGGCGCAGCGCGGCCTCGAGGTCCGGATGGCCGCCGTAGATGCGGATGCGATTGCCCGGGATGTACGCCGGAATGAAGAACGGGAACCCCATGATGTGGTCCCAGTGCACGTGCGACATGAAGATGTGATACGTCTGCGGCGTGCCGGGACCGTGGCGCGCGATCGCCTGCTGCGCGAAGGGGCGCGCGCCGCTGCCGAGGTCGCAGAGGACATAGTCGGGGCCGCCGGTCTCGATTTCGACGCACGAAGTGTGGCCGCCGTAGGTCCCCCAGACCTGCATGCCGAGGCTGTCGATGTAGTCGTCCAGCTCCGGCTCGGACGAGAAGGTGCGGCCCGAGGCGCCGCGCAGCGCCGCCGCGATCTTGTCGCGCACCTGGCGCGCGGTGAGCGCGACCGGGAGAGAGCCGCGGGTGCCCCAGAAATGGATGCGCTTCATCGTGCCTTCGGCTGCGGCGCGGTGACATCGGCAAAGCGCAGGCTGGAGAATTCCATGTCGTCAATGTTCCCTGTCGCCGTCGAGGCGCGCGCGAGGACCGATTATAATGGGAGCGCGCGGACCATGGGGCGAACGTTCACGCGACGCCCCCCCGGGGTTCGCGTTCGCCCAACCCGGGCTAGAGGAGCCCCGCCCGCACCGCTGCGTAGCGCGCCGAGCCCAGCAACGCCGTCTTCGGATTCAGGATTACGTGCACCGGCATCGCTTCGAGCAGCGGCTGCATGCGGCCCTTGGCCACGAACGCGCGGACGAACGCGCCGTCGGCGATCTTGGGCGCGATCTTGGGCGCGATGCCGCCGCCGATGTAGACGCCGCCGCTCGCCATGAACTTGAGCCCGGCGTTGCCGGCCTCGGCGCCATAGAGCGAGACCATCAGATCGAGAGCCATCACGCACAGCGCGCAGCGCCCCTCCAGCGCCGCCTGCGCGATGACGCCGGCGGCATCGCGTTCGCGCATGGCCTCCGCGATCTCGGGCCTTTCCTTGCTGCGCCCGGTGTCGCGCAGGAAGCCGTAGACGTTGACGAGCCCCGGCCCCGAGATGACGCGCTCGCTGCTGACGTGCCCGAACCGCGCCTGCAGATGCCGCAGCAGGTCGATCTCGACGGCGTCGCGCGGCGCGAAATCGACGTGCCCGCCCTCGCAGCCGAACGCCCGGTGCATGGCGCCGTCCCAGTACATTCCCGCCTCGCCCAGTCCGGTGCCGGCGGCAACGACGCAGGCGTTTCCGCGCGCGCCGGGTGCGCCGGCGTTGAGCGTCAGCAGATCCTCGGGAGCCAGCGCGGCGATCCCCCAGGCATTCGCTTCGAGGTCGTTGAGGAGGTCGACGCTGGCGAGTCCAAGTTGCGTCGCCATCGCGCTGGCATCGACGAGCCACGGCAGATTCGGCGTCTGCACGCGGCCGTCGCGGACGGGGCCGGCAATGCCGAAGCAGGCGTGGCGGACCGCGATCGCGTGCGCGGCGACGAATTTGCCGACGATTTCGCCCAGTCCGGCATGCTCGCGGCTGGGGTAAGTCTGCTCGACGACCGCGCGCAGGCGATCGTGCTCGAACAGGAATGCGGCGAGCCGTGTGGACGTGCCGCCCGTGTCTCCGGCCAGAATCATCGTGCCATCTTCGCCGAGACGCGGACCCGACGCAAGCGCCGCGTCTGCGCCGGCGCTGCGGGACACGCCGGTTCGGCGTCGCTCACGCGGGGGCAAGCGCCGCGCGCGGTTCGGGCATTTTGGGCGCCATGAGCGCCGGCGCCGCCGCCGGGCCCCCGGTGATCAGGCGCGTCCCGCTGCGGTAGGTGAGATAGGCCCAGCCCCAGTCGAACATCACCGACAGCCGGCTGCGCAGATCCACGAGAAAGCCGACGTGGATCGCGCCCCAGAACCACCACGCCATCGCGCCGGAAAGTTTCAGCCAGCCAAAATCGACGACCGCCGCCTTGCGGCCGATGGTCGCGAGGCTGCCCAGATGCCGGTAGACGAACGGACCCGGGTCGGCGCGTCCGTCGACGCGGGCCCGGATCAATGCAGCGACGTGCAGACCGGCCTGCTTGGCGGCGGGCGCGAGACCGGGGACCGGCTTGCCGTTCCAGGCGTCGGACGCGGCCGTGTCGCCGACGACGTAGACGTTCGGCAGGCCGGGCACCGCGAGATCGGGACCGACCTTCACGCGGCCAGCGTTGTCGGCAGCGACCGCCAGCCACTTCGCGGCCGGCGACGCGACGACCCCCGCCGCCCAGAGCACGGTCCGGGCCGGAATGCGCTGCCCGCTGACCGTCGCGCCGTCGGCGTCGATGCCTTCGACGCGGCTGTTGATCCGCACGTCCACGCCCAGCCGGCGCAGCGAGGCCGCGGTGGCTTCGGACAGGTCGTCGGGGAACGTCGGCAGCACCCGCGGCCCCGACTGGACCAGGATGATCTTCGCCTGCGCCGGATCGAAATGGCGGAATTCCTTCTCCATCCCCCATTTGGCCAGCTCGGCAATGGCGCCGGCGAGTTCCACGCCAGTCGGCCCGCCGCCGACGATCAGAAACGTGAGCAGGCTCTGCCGCTCGGCCGGGTCGTCGGTCGCCTCGGCCTTCTCGAAGGCGATCAGCAGCCGGCGGCGGACCTCCGTCGCATCCTCCACCCGCTTCAACCCGGGCGCGAACGGTGCCCAGTCGTCGCGCCCGAAATAGCTGTGCGCGGCGCCGGTGGCCAGCACCAGATGATCGTAGGGTATCCGCTGCTCCGCGAGAACCACCTCGCGCCCCGCGGTGTCGACGCCGGTCACCTCGCCCAGCAGCACCCGCACGTTGAAGACGTCGCGGAAGATGCCGCGCACCGGCGCTGCGATGTCGCCCGGCGAGAGGCCGGCGGTCGCCACCTGGTAGAGCAGCGGCTGGAACAGGTGATAGTTGTGCCGGTCGATCAGCGTGACCGACACCCGGGCCCGCGACAGCGCCGCCGCGCACGCGATGCCGCCGAAGCCGGCGCCGACGATCACCACGCGCGGCAGGCCGTCGAGCGAGAAGGCCGGCTTGCCTTCCAGCTGCGGGAAGCGCAACCGCAGCCGCCGGTCGATCAGCGCGTCGAGCGAATACGCTCCGGCGCCGCGCACCGCGAACAGCGCGAACAGCAGCAGCCACGACGTGTGATCGGCGTAGCCCCCCGCGATCATGTGCAGTGCGGCCGAGACGGCGATGAACGCCACGGCGGCGAAGCGCGTGCCGAGACCGGCGACGATCAGGCCGGCGAGGATCAGCTCGAAGGGCGAGGCGAACTGCTTCGCCGAGCTCAGGGCGAGCCAGGTGCTCGCCCCTGGCGGCAGGGACAGGGTCAACGCGCTCGCCACGATCGCCCCGGCGGCCCAGATTCGCAGGAACAGCTGGTAGAGCGGCGCGCCGAGCGCGGTGAAGCGCGCCAGCGCCCGCAGGGTCCCGGCGGCAAACGGCAACGGACTCTCGGCAAGCCCGTGGCCGAGCAGGCGGTCGAGCGAAAGCGCCCCGGCGCCGCACACGACGAACCAGCCGAGCAGCACCGCCTGCAGCAGGTTGAGGTCGAGCGCCAGGTAATTGAGCTGGACGACCAGGGCGAGGATCAGCATCGCCGCGGCGGCGAACCGCGTGGCGAGCCCGCTGGCGAGCAGCACGGCGCCGAAAAACTCGATCGCGACGCCGAGCCAGGCGGCGGTGACGGGATCCATCCACGCGACCGGGTATTCCTTCGCCGAGAGCAGCAGCGCGTGGTCCCAGTTGGCGAGCTTCACCACCGCGGAGACGAAGAACATCTGCGCGATCCAGAGGCGCAGCAGGAGGTCGACGACGGGGCCGGCCGTGCGTTCGAGAAAGCGCAGCGTCGTCGCGACGGCGTCCACCGGGCCCGCAATCCAGTCGGCGCGCGCGGCATCTGCGTTCTTCGTATCGATGTTCATCGGAGTCCTCGGAATTTGCGGGCGGCGTGGCGGTGTCGCGTAGCCCGGGTTGAGCGAACGCGAAACCCGGGGCCATTGCCGCGTTGTGCATACCCCGGGTTTCGCCTTCGGATCAACCTGGGCTACGCGGTTGCCGGTGCATCAAGCATTTCCGCGCCACCCTGCTCGCGCCAGAAGGTCGGGATGTCGACGCGGTATTTGCGCTGCACCAGGTTGGCGACCAGCCCGGTCCAGCCGGTCTGGTGCATCGCCCCCAGCCCCTGCCCCGTCTCGCCGTGGAAATACTCGTGGAACAGGAGCAGGTCGCGCCACGCCGGGTCGTGCTGGAACGGGCTGTCCACGGGCAGCGCCGGCACCCGCCCGCTCTTGTCGCGCCGGAACATGTCGACCAGGCGTTCGGAGAGCAGGGTGGCGATTTCCTTCAGCGTGAGCAGCCTGTCGCCGAGGAACGGCACCGGCACCTTGTAATCGTCGCCGAGGTAGCGGTGGTACTTTTCGATCGCCTGGATCAGCGTGTAGTTGGTCGGCATCCAGATCGGCCCGCGCCAGTTGGAGTTGCCGCCGAACAGCGGCGAGTTCGACTCACCCGGAAGATATTCGATCATCGCGCGGCCGACGCCGTGGATCGTGCCCAGGTCCTTCCGCTGCGCGTGCACGCGCGACACCCCACGGATGCCGTAGCGCGACAGGAACTCGTCCTCGGACAGCAGATGGCGCAGGATCCGCGGCAGCATCGTGTCGTCCACCAGCGAGAGAAGACGCTCGCCGCGCTCGTTGGTGTGTTCGGGACACGCGCAGACGACGTGACCGTCGAAGACCCCGCCGCCGTACTCCGCCAGGATCGCCGCGAAGCGCGGCGCGTTGGCGAGCAGACGCGTGTCGACGATCTCGCAGGCGAACAGCGGAATGATGCCGACCCACGAGAAGACGTCGATGCGCTGGCTCGTGCCGTCGGGGCCGACCACCAGGTCCTTGAAGAAGCCGTCGTCGGGGTCCCACAGCGACAGGCCGTGACCGTGGGGCTCGCTCCTCCCCGCGATGGTGTTGGCGATGCCGAGGAACTGCCGGTAGCACTGGATCGCGATGTCCTCATAGTCCGAGTTCTCGGCCGCCAGCTCGAGCGCCATCACCGTCATGTTGAGCGCGAACATCGCCATCCAGCCGGTGGCGTCGGCCTGCTTCAGCGAGTAGCCGGGCGGCAGCGGCTGCGAGCGGTCGTACACCGAGATGTTGTCGAGGCCGAGGAACCCGCCCTCGAAGACGCCGTGGCCGTCGGCGTCCTTGCGGTTCAACCACCACGCGTAATTGAGCAGCAGCTTGTTCATTACCCGCTGCAGGAAACCCGTATCGGGCTTGCCGCGCTGCACGCGGTCGGCGCGAAAGGCCTTCAGCGCAGCCATCGCGAGCACCGGCGGATTCACGTCGCCGAACGACCACTCGTAGGCCGGAATCTGACCGTTGGGATGCAGGAAGTATTCCTTCAGCAGCAGCTCGATCTGGTCCTTGGCGAAATCCACGTCGACCAGTGCCAGCGCGGCGCAGTGGAACGCCAGGTCCCACGCCGCGAACCACGGATACTCCCACTTGTCCGGCATCGACACGACGTGCTGCGCCTTCAGGTGGCGCCACGCGTGATTGCGTCCGCGGTGCCTGCGTTCCGGCACCGGCACCTGATCCCCGTCGAGCCAGCGCGCGACGTCATAGTGGAAGAACTGCTTGTTCCAGATCATCCCCGAGAGCGCCTGGCGCAGGATGTTGCCGTCCTGGGCGTTGGCTTCCGGCTGCAGGTCGTCGTAGAAGACGCCGGCTTCCGCCTCGCGTTTCGCGAACACGACATCCGGATTCGCGAACGGTTGCGCGAGCGCCGTCCGCGACAGCACCAGGTCGATCGTCACTGCATGGCCCGGTCCGGCAGTGACGAGGTGGCGCGCGGCGAATTTGGTCCCGGTCTTGCCGGGGTTGACGGCCGCCGTCTCGCCATCGACGACATGGCGGTGGAACGCATCCTTCACCCAGGGCGTCGCGTTCGCGGTACCCCACAGGCGTTCGGCGTTGCTGTCATTCTCGGTGAACAGCATTTCCGCCGCGCGGCCGCCGTAGAGAAAGTACGGGCCCAGCGTCGGATGATCGGCACGGACCGCCCACTTGGCGTCCCGGCCCGGTACCATCTCGGCCAGATGCGGACGGACGCCCTCGTCCCCCCAGGACCAGGTGTTGCGGAACCAGAGCGTGGGCAGGAGGTGCAGCGTGGCGGTCTCCGGCCCGCGGTTGGTGGCGATGATCCGGATGTGGATTTCGTCCGGCGATGCCTTGGCGTAGCGCAACTCGACGTCCCAGTAGCGGTTGTCGTCGAAGCTGCCGGTGTCCTGCAGCGTGAACGGCGGCTCCTCTCGCGAGCGCCGCGCGTTCTCCCCGACCAGCTGCGCGTACGGGTACTCGCGCTGCGGGTACTTGTAGAGATAGCGCATGAAGCTGTGGCTGGGCGTCGCATCCAGGTAGAAGAAGTATTCCTTGACGTCCTCGCCGTGGTTGCCCTCGTTGCCGGTCAGGCCGAACGCGCGCTCCTTCAGCATCGGGTCGCGGCCGTTCCACAGGGCGAGGGCGAAGCACAGCCGCTGTTCCTCGTCGCAGATGCCGCCGAGGCCGTCCTCGTTCCAGCGGTAGGCCCGCGAGCGCGCCTGGTCGTGCCCGAAATAATCCCAGGCGTCCCCGTTCTCGCTATAGTCCTCGCGCACCGTGCCCCACGCGCGTTCGGCCAGGTAGGGCCCCCACAGTCGCCAGTTCTGGCGCTGCTGCCGCTGGGCGTCGAGACGCTGCTGTTCCGCGTTGAGCGGAGCCGGTTGTACCATCGCGTTCTCTCCCGTGGGCGGTGTTGGCGCCGCGGCGCCCTCAATCCACAGATGCAGGGCCCGGCAGGACACGCCGGTCCGCGCCGCGGACGTAACGGCGCCGCGATTGCGCGTTCCAGTAGTCGTACGGCAAAGGACTTGCTTACAGGCGGACGGGGACTCCCGATGCCGGGTGGCTCCGGGGCGAGCGCCCTGCGCGCGGCTGCGGCGGCTCGATGCCCGCGACCCGCCCGGCGCAGCCGTGAGCCGCCGGTGGCGACCTATTGCAGATGGGAGGACTTGATCCGGTCGAGCTTCGCGGCGTACAGATTGTGGTCGCCGCGCGTCGTGCTGTTTTCCATGGCGAGGGTCATGTGCTTGCGCGCCTGCCGGGTCTCGCCGAGGCCGAGGTGGGCGATCGCGAGCCAGAAATGGAACTCGTGGTAATAGGCCGCGCGATCGACCTCCTTCGCGAAGAGATCCCTGGCCGCCCGGTAGTCCCCGTTCTCCAGGGCGGCGATCCCGAGGTGGTAGAACTTGAACGGCGGGTCGGGCTCGATCTCGGCCAGCTTGCGGGTAAGGGCGGCCGCCTCCGCTACGCGGCCCGAGTCCTTGAGCACCGCGGCCAGGTTCGACATCGCGTGGATGTTGGCCGGCTCGACATCGAGGACGTAACGCAGCACGCCGTCGGCCGCCTCGGGGTTCCTGTGCCGCTGGTAGACGACGCCGAGGGTGTTGTAGGCGCCCAGGAACTTGGGATCCTGCCGGACCGCCTCGCGCGCCCACCAGTAGGCATCGTCGATTTCCCCGGCGGTCAGCGCCTCGACGGCGCGATTGTTCATGTACATCGCGACCAGGGTTTCCTCGCCGATGACCCGCACCCGCTGGTGGCGGATGTCCTGCGGCGGCAGGAAGTCGATCGTCATCAGGTCGGTCTCGGCGTGCCCGAAGCCGCCGTCGACCTGCTTCCGGCCGAGCGTCAGGTTGACGTGCCCGACCGCGAGATAGATGTCGCCGCTGCGGCTCCAGGTTTCCTCGATGATCACGCTCTGGTAGCGGGTGTACAGGCCCAGCTCTTTGGCGAAGGCGGCCGTCATGATCACCAGCGAAAGGCAGTTCCCGGACCGGGCGGCGAAGGCCTCGGCGGCGTTGCGGGTCATCGCCGAATCGTAGTCGAGCTTGAGCTGGCCGCTGCCGTAGAGCGCCTCGAACAGGCCTTGCTGGCGATCCTTGGTCCGCAATGCGCCGGTGAACTCCGTGCGCAGGTAATGCTTCATATCGTCGCTGACGGCGAAGACGTCATCGGCGCTGATGCGTGCGGACGCGGCGCGGAACAGCTGATCGTTGAACAGTCGCTCGGGACGCAACTCCGGCGCGCTCGCGCAGGCCGCGAGCAGCGACGCCAACAGCAGGCATGCCAGGGATTTGATCGGCGTCTCCTCGTCCAGCCAGCCGGACCATTCTATTCCCAAACGCCGCGCCACGACATCGAGCCCCGCCGGCAGGCTCCCGGCGGCAGATCGCTCACGCGCGGGCGGCCGTGCCGCGCACCAGGCCGGCAACCGTCTCCGCCGCCGCGTGCGCGGACTTGATGCAGTCGCCGACGGAGACGCCGCCCCTGTAGTTGGCACAGAAACAGAGCCCGGGCAGCGCGCGTTCGGCGTCGTCGAGCGGGCGCAGGCGCTCGCGGTGGCCGAGGTCGTATTGCGGGATGGCGTGCGTCCAGCGCGTGATCTCCCGCCACAGCGGCTCGTTGCGGGCGCCGATCAGCGCGGCGAGCTCGGCTTGCAGCAGCGGCGCGAGCGCGGCATCGGACTGCGCGGGCAGGTCGGGATTGCGCAGGCCGCCGATGAACGACGTGAGCAGGACCGTCCCTTCTGCTGCGCGGCCCTCGAACATGCTGCTCGAGAACAGCGTGCCAAGGATCTTGCGCTGTTCCTTTTTCGGGACGAGGAAACCAAAACCCGCGAGCGGGTGCGCGATGTCGGCGCGCCGGTAAGCGGAGGCGACGCTCACGACGGCCGCGTAGTCGATCGCCGCGAGTCCCTGCGCCGCGGGCGGCGCCAGGTCGCGCAACAGGCGCGCCGCCTCGTACGCGGGCACGGCGAGCACGATCGCCTTCGCGCGGCGGACCAGGGTTTCGCCTTCGCGCGCGCCCGTCACCGCCCATGTGCCATCCGCGTTGCGCTCGATGCGCTCCACGCGCACGCCGGTCGCGACACGCCCGACGGAGCGGGCAAGCGCATCGGTCAGCGTCTGCATCCCGCCACGGAACGAGAAGCTGCCGGCGGTGTTCTTCGCCTTCTCGGCGCTTTCCCGGCGTTCGCGCGCACCCTTGATCTGCCCCCTGATCAGGCTGCCGTACTTCTGCTCCAGCGCGAAGAGGCGCGGGAAAGCGGCAGGCACCGAGATCCGCTCCGGGTCGCCGGCATAGACGCCGGAGACGAACGGGTCGATCGCGTAGTCGAGGAATTCGGTGCCGAGGCGGCGGCGGACGAACGCGGCGATCGATTCCTCGGCCTCCGGCGGTGCCGGCGCGATGAACGGCTCGCGCAGCAGGCGGAGCTTCGCGCCGACGGAGAACGCCGGGGTCGTGAGAAAGGCGCCGGGGGACATCGGCAGCGCGATGAGCTTGCCGCCGCGCACGATGAAGCGCGTCGCGGCAACGGCGCTGGCATCGGCCCGCTCGCCGCGAATGGCGAGCGCGTCGAGCAGCTCGTTGATGAGCGGCGCGGTGTCGAGCGCGCTGTTGGGACCGTTTTCGTAGAGCGCGCCGTCGCGGCGTTGCGTGCCGATGACGCCGCCGGCGCGCGCGTTCGCTTCCAGCACCTCGACCGTCGCGCCGCGCCGCTGCAGACCAAAGGCGGCGGCGAGCCCCGAAATGCCGCCGCCGATCACAATGACGTCGACGGCGTCGGCCCCGGTTCCGGTCGCGCTCACCGGCTCACCTCCGTGTTGGCGCCGGCGGCGAGCGCGAGCCGCTCGGTCCGGGCAATCGCCGCGGCCAGCTCGCGCTGCTGCCGCGAATTTTCGGGGAGCTGCGCAAGCAGCGCCCGCCAATGGCCTGCAGCGGCCGTGTACTCGCGCTGCTCGAACGCGGCGCTGCCTGCCATTTCGAGCGCCTTCGGATGCGCGGGAGCGAGCGCCAGCGCGCGCTGCACGAGCTCGCGCGGCCGGCCCGCGAGGCTGCCGCCCTGCGCCATGCCGAACGCGTCCGCGTATTCGCACCAGATGCCCGCATCGGCGGCGACCTTGGGTGACGCCTCGAGCGCCCTCCGGTACGCATCCGCCGCAGGCTCGTAGCGATCGGCCTCCAGGTCCATCCGCGCGAGCAACACCCAGGCACGGCCGTCGCGCGGGTGGCTTGCCAGGTGGCGGACGAGGTCGGCGCGGGTACCCGCGACAGGGATTTCGATGCTGCCCGTCGCCTGCGCCGCGATCGGCGCCATGGAGACGGCCGCGGGGTCGCCGAACAGCGAGTAGACGCCGAACGCCGCGGCGGGCAGCGCAATGGCGATGGCCACGGCCGCGCGGCGCGAGGGCGCGGGCGCCGCGGGTTCCGGCCCGTCATCGGCAACGTCGCGGAGAAGGCGCCGTTCGAGCTCCTCGCGGGCGAGCGCGTACTGCTCGTCACTGACCTGCCCTTCGGCCCGCTCGCCCGCGAGGCTCGCGAGCTCGCTGCGATAAATCGCGGCGTTCATCGCGGCGCGGCGCATCCGGGACGGGGCAGCGCGCAGCGCCAGCAGGCGCGGCAGCACGAACGCCAGCGCCAGCGCCGTCATGGCCGCAGCAATCAACCAGAAGAGCAAACCGTTGGACATGGGGAGGGCAATTCGGGGACAGACCACGGTTTCCGGGAAACCGTGGTCTGTCCCCGAATTGCCCGATTATCGCGCGCTGCGAAGAAAATAGGGCGAGGCTCGCGCCCCGCCCTCGACCGGAGTCGACAACCCGCTATTTCGCGGCCGCTGGCGCCGAGGCGCTTGCCGTCTGCTTCGCCTTGATCGCGTCGTCGAGGATCTTGATGCCGTCCTGCGACGCCGTGACGGACTTCGCCAGCGACTCCTTGGCGAGGTCGAGGTTGTGGAACGACGCGCCGTTGGCCGCGGTCCACCATTCCCAGTTCGCGTGCGCATCGCCGTGCTTCGCGCGCGCGGCCTTCAGCGCGTCCTCGGACACGCCGACGAGCTGCGCCTGGGTGAACTTGCCGATCAGCTGCGCCAGCCAGAACTCGGCATTGCGGACCTTGCCCTGGTAATGCGCGGCCATCGACTCGATGATGTATCGGGCCTGCTTCTCGTCCCACTGCGAATGGCACTGCAGGCAGGTTTCCTTCAGGTAGTTCTTCGGATTGGTCTGCCAGTGCGACGTGTAGAACTTGCCGGTCTTCGCGTCCTTCACCTTCGGCATGTGGCAGGACACGCAGTCGACGCCGGCCTTCTCGTGCTTCGAGTTGTAGTAGGTCTCGACGTCCGGGTGCTGCGCCTTCCACAGCGCGGCGCCGGTGAACTGGTTGCGGAAGTCGCGGAACTGGATGCCGTCGTAGGCCTTCAGGATGTTGTTGACGTCGACGAACGGGAAGTAGTTGGTCCGCTTGTCGGCCATCGGGATCGCTTCGCCGGTGTTGGGGTTGAAACCCGGGTTGCAGTTGTACTCGACGTGGCACTGCCCGCATTGCAGCTTGCCGTCGTAGCGCTCGAGCATGCCGATCTTGCGCGTGTAGCCGCGGACACCCATGTCCTTCACGTCCACCTTGGTCTTGCGCGCATCCGTCGAGTAGAGCGTCGGCGGGCCGTCGGTGCGCAGCACCACGTCGATCAGCGCATCGCGGACGATGCGGGGCTTCGCGGCATGCGGATCGTGGCAGAAGATGCAGTTGAGCGAATGATTGACCGACCTGGCAAGCTCGACGACCTTCGACGTCCGGCTCCACTTGGCGTCGGGCACGGGATCGCCCATGTACGCCCATTCGAGGATGTGGTCCTGCGTCTTGCAGGACAGGCAGACGGGATTCGCGGCCGCAGCGGTGCCCGGCTTGAACACCTTCTGGTCGGTGTTCTCCGGGTACTGGTCGAGCGCCCGGTCCCACACCTTGAAGTCGCCGGTGCCCGCCAGATAGCGCCAGGATTCCTGCGGGGCAAAGCGGCCGCCGAAGGCACGATCGACGACGAACTGGTCGAGCAGCGCGAACGTGTGGCCGCGCGGCAGGTTGTGCTCCTTGGTGAAGCCGTGCGGCGTCATCAGCAGGTCGTACGCCGGATCGGGCGCGGGGCCGGTCGTCTGCTTCTTCTCGAAGCGCGCCGTGCGGCTGAAGTCCATCTGCGCGTACGTCTGGTACTGGTTCTGGTGGCAGTTGCCGCAATTGGCGAGGTCGGTTTTCGTGGACGGGCGCTTCGACGGGTCCGCGAGGTGGGCCGCCGTGCCGTCGTGGCACGTGTTGCAGCCGACACCCTTGTGCTTGCCGCTGTCGTAGAGCGCCTTGACCGGCGCATGGCAACCGAGGCACGCCGTGGCGTCGAATTTGGCGGCCTTCGCGGCGGCCGGCTTGGCTGCGGCCGCGGTCGCGCCCGTGGCCTGCGCCTTGGTGGCTTGGGCGTGTGCGGGCGCCGAGAGTGTCGCGAATGCGGCAACCGCGATGCCCGACACCAGGGCCGGCAGGACGCGAATGCTGAAGCGGTCCATCGATTTCTCCTCTGTTCGGATTCCCCAATGTGTCCAGTCTAGCGACAACCGGCGGCGCAGCCACGCGGGTGCGGGTCCCGCCTTTGATCAAGGTCAAAGACGCGGAGCTTCGCCAATGCCCGGTCCGCCGTCACATCGTCGGCGTCATCGTCTTCCGCTCAGCGCCGCGGCGGCAGCGGCCTGCGCGCGAGGTTCGGCCGCGGCCCGAACGTCGGCTCGCTCGGGGGAGCGCCCTCGAGCAGCTGCAGCGCGGTGGCGAGAGCCGTCTCGAGCTGCCGGTCCTTGCCGGCCGCGGCGTCCTGCGGCGCGTTGTCGACCTCGACCTCGGGGTCGGTGCCGTAGTTCTCGATGCCCCAGCCCACGTCGGTGAACCAGAACGAGAACTCGGGCTGCGTGGTCTCGGTGCCGTCGACCAGCGCGTGCCGCGGCCAGATGCCGATGACGCCGCCCCAGGTGCGCGTGCCGACCAGCGGGCCGATGCCCATCAGCTTGAAGCCGTGCGAGAAGATGTCGCCGTCCGAGCCCGCATGCTCGTTGGTCAGCGCGACGATCGGGCCGGCCACCGCCTCGTCGGGATACGACGCGGGATGTCCCCAGCGCTGCAGGTCGTAGCCGATGCGCTTCCGCGCGATCTTCTCCAGCAGCAGCTGCGACACGTGCCCGCCGCGGTTGTAGCGGACGTCGACGATCAGCGCGTCGCGATCGCACTCGGCGCTGAAGTAGCGGTGAAACTCGGCGAAACCCGCCGACATCATGTCGGGCAGGTGGAAATACCCGACGCGGCCGTCCGACTGCCGGTGCACCCACGCGCGATTGCGCTCCACCCATTCGCGGTAGCGCGGGGGCACTTCGTCGGGCAACGCCGTGATCAGCACGTTGCGCGTGGAGGCCGACGCGCCGTCACCGCCGGCGAGCGTCAGCTCGATCCTGGCGCCGGCCTGATGCACGAGCAGCGCCTGCGGCGGGCGCTCGCGCGACACCCGCTGGCCGTTGACGGCGACGATCCGCTCGCCGACCTTCGCCTCGACGCCGACCGCGCGCAGCGGTGAATCCGCGCCCGCATCCCATGCATCGCCTTCGACGATGCGCGTGATCTCGTAACTGCCGTCGGCGTCGACGAGGCGCAGGTCCGCCGCCAGGTGGCCGAGCGAGATCGCCGGCGGCTTGCGATGGTCGCCCCCCGATTCGTACGCGTGCGAGGTGCCGAGCTCGCCCTGCATTTCCCAGATGAGATCGGACAGCTCGCCGCGCGTGGCGACGCGATCGAGCAGCGGTTCGTAGCGGCGCAGCACCTCTTCCCAGTCGACGCCCGACATGTCCGGGACCCAGAACTGGTCGCGCTGCAGCCGCCACACTTCGCGCAGCATCTGCCGCCATTCGCTGCGCGGCTCGATCGACGGACGCACGCGCGCGAGGTCGATCCAGCCGCTCTTGCGCGACGGCCCTTCCGCGGCGGCGGCCGGGTCCGGCGCGCGGTTCGCGGCGATCGCGCGCAGGCGCTTGCCTTCGCGCACCAGCAGCGTCGTGTGATCGGCGGCCAGCGCGAACGCGTCGGCCTTCTCCATCAGCGTCTCGGCGCGCAGCGCGGCGAAATCGAAGGACTCGAGCCGGCCGGCGGATTCCTTGTGCCCGCCGCGGCCGTGCGCACCGGCGATCGGCAGCACCGTCCACAGGACCTTGCCGCCGGCCGCGCCGGCGATCCTGCCGAAGCGGTTCTCGGGCACGGGAAACGGCGCGATGCGGTGGGCAATGCCGTCGAAATCAACCTTGATGCCGGCCGTGCCCGCAGCGGGCTTTGCTGCATCGGCCTCCGGCTTCGCGCCGGCCACGTTGGGCGCGGCGGCGCTCGCGGCCGGGTCGTCGTCTTTCATGCCCCTGGGCAGCGGATCGAACGGCGGCCGCCCGCCGGCCTGCAGCGCGATCAGGTAGGGACGCGCGGCACGCGGGAAGGAGAGCTCGAACTGCACCGCGTCGTACACCGGATCGAACGTGCGCAGCGACAGGAAGTAGAGATACTTTCCTTCCGGGTCGAACGCCGGGCAGTAGTCGCGGAATTCCGGCTTCGTGACCAGCACGCTCCTGCCCTGCGCGACATCGTGCAGCCTGATCGCGCAGTGGCGCGCGCTCGTCCAGTACGGATAGGCGAGCAGCGTGCCGTCGGCGGACCAGGCGAGGTCGTCCGTCGCGCCCGCTTCGCTGCGATCGACCACGGCGAACGTGCCGGCGGCGACATCGCCGATCAGCACCTCGTTGCGATGATTGGCGATAGCGATGCGCCCGCCGCGCGGCGCGGCGCGCAGCGCGATGACGCGCCCGATGTCCCACGGCAGCGTGCGCGACGCGCCGTCCGCGAACACCTCGATGCGCTCCTCGCCGGAGGCGTCGCTGACTGCAACCAGCGTCGTGCCGTCGTCCAGCCACTGCCCATGCCGGTAGCGGCCGCCATCGGGATTGCCGTGCTGGCGGACCGCGCCCTCCCACAGCGCGAACGTGAACAGCTTGCCGCGCGCGTCCAGCGCGATGCTGTGGCCGGCCGGATGGACGTACGCGGTGCCGAGATGCTCGGCCGCGGCGACGAAGCGGCGCGCTGCCTGCGTGCGATGCGACGGCGTCTCGATGGCGACGCGCGCGGCGCGCTCGCTTGCCGGATCGAACAGCCAGATCTGCGCGCCGCACTGATAGACGATCCGCTTGCCGTCGGTCTGCGCATGCCGCGCGTAGTAGTCGTCGTGATCGGTGTGCCGGCGCAGATCCGTGCCGTCGGGAAGGCACGAGTACAGGTTGCCCACGCCCTCCAGGTCAGACAGGTGCCAGACGCGGCCGTGGAGCCACATCGGGCTCGTGATGTTGCCGGAAAGCTCGGTCATCCGGCGGAAGGTTCCGCTGCCGGTCGCGTCGATCCACAGGTGGCCGGCCGTGCCGCCGCGATAGCGCTTCCAGCGCGCCGGGTCCGCGGTGTTGCGGCCGATGACGCGGATGTTGCCGGGCCCCTGCGCGAGATGGTTGACCTGCCCCAGCGGCAGCTCCTGCGGCATCCCGCCGGCGGGGTCCAGCGTGTACGCGCGGTAATTGCGGAAGAACGGCTGCCCGTGCGTGGTCACGAACAGGATGTGCCCCTCGGGCGTCCAGCCGCGCACCATGACGTCGGGTCCGAGCCACGTCATCCGCCGCGCCGGGCCGCCTTCGGCCGCCATCAGGTACACCTCGGGATGCTGCTCGTCGCGGCCTACGAACGCGAGCCGTCGCCCGTCCGCAGAGAAGCACGGCGTGGACGGCTCGGAGAGCCCCGCCGTCAGCCGGCGCGCGACGCCACCTGCGGCACTCACCTGCCACAGGTCGTCATCGGCAACGAATGCGATACTGTCGCCGTGGAGGGTCGGAAAACGCAGGTAACCTCGGTTCGTCATCGCTTTGTCTCCACCACGCGCGCCGCTGGAAAAGGCGCAATTGTAGGCAGAAGCCGCGCGCTTTGACAGCGCGGCGATGGCAGGCGGTCACAACGGCAGCAGGGTCTTTGTTTCGGCACTTTCGCCATCATCTCTCAACTGTCGGATCGTCACCGATCCGCGAGCGCGGCCCATGAAAGCAGAAAACGTCCCACCCCGTGCCACCGAGAGCAGGTCCGGGAAAGAGCTGCGCGCGCTGTTCGATTCCGGCCGCCCGCTTATCTACATCCTGTCATCGGAAGAGCAGCGGGTGGCGCGGCTGCTGCGCGATGCCGGCCGGCACTCGTTCGGCAAGCCGGTGCCATTGTGGTCGTGGACCCTCACCGAGGGCCTGCAGTGCGATGCGGGCGCGCCGCCCGCCGAAGGCACGACCGACCCGCGCGCCGCGCTCGAGTTCATCGCCGCGTTCAACGGACCGGCGGTGTTCCATCTCAAGGACTTCCACGACCCGATGCGCGAATCGGCCGCGGTCCGCCGCCGCCTGCGCGACCTCTACGCGCTTTGCACCGGCCACGGCAAGTTCGTCGTCGTGTCCTCGCCGGTCCGCTTCATCCCCGACGAGCTCCTGCACGACATCGCGTACATCGAGCTCAACGTTCCGGATTTCGTCGAGATCAAGGGCTATCTGGAGGAACAGGCGGCCGGGTTCAAGGCGCAGGGCCACGGGGTCGACACGAGCGAGGCCACGCTGGGGCTGATGACCCGCGCGCTGCAGGGACTCACCCTCGACGAAGCCGGTTTCGCGATCCGGCGCGCGGTGTCCGCAGGGAAGGGTTTCGGCCTCGCTGCGCTGCCAGCCCTGTTCGAGGAGAAGCGGCTGACGGTGAACCGCTCCGGGACCATCGAATACATCCCCGATGCCGGCTCGCTCGCCGATGTCGGCGGCCTCGAGGTGATGAAGAAATGGCTGGAGGAACGGCGGGTGCTGTTCCAGCCCAAAGACAGCGTCGACGCGGACATGGTGCCGAAGGGCGTGCTGGTGATGGGGGTATCCGGCTGCGGCAAGAGCCTGTCGATCAAGGCGATCGCCGCCTGTTTCGGGTTGCCGCTCTACCGGATCGACATGGCGGAAATATTCTCGGGTCGGCACGGGCCGCCCGAATGGGCATTCGCGCACGCCTGCCGCACGATGGAAGCGATCGCGCCGGCGGTCGTGTGGTTCGATGAGATCGAACTGGGCATCACGTCCGCGGCGACGACCGGGGAGCAGGGCCGCATCTTCGCGTTCTTCCTCACGTGGATGCAGGAAAAAGTGCGCGGGCTGTTCGTCGCCGCCACCGCCAATCGCATTGACCTGCTGCCGGCCGAAATGATCCGCAAGGGCCGCTTCGACGAGGTGTTCTTCGTCGATCTGCCGCGCAGCGACGAGCGCCTCGACATCTTCCGGATCCACCTTGCGCGCCGCGGCGGGGATCCGGCGAAGCTCGGCATCGAGCGTCTGGTCGGCGTGACCGAGAGCTGGACCGGCGCCGAGATCGAGCAGTGCGTCGTCTCCGCAATCACCAAGGCGCGGCTCGCCGGGCGCGAGCTCGCGTTCGACGATCTGCTGCGCGCCGCGGCGCGGATCATCCCGCTGTCGAAGACGATGAAGGAAAAGGTCGACCAGCTGCGCAACTGGGCGCGCGACCGCGCCGCGCCGGCGTCGGCACGACCGTAGGCGTAGACTCTGCGCCCATCGACGTTGGATCAAATTCGACGAGGGTGCCGATGTCCCCCGGCGCAGTCGAGTCCCTGCCTCCGCTGTTCATCGTGTTCAACGCCGGCTCGGGCCATGGCGACAAGGCCGTGATCCGCGCGACCATCGAAGGCGTGCTGACGCAGGCGCGCCGCAGGTACGAGATGATCGTGGTCGACGACCCGCGGCAGCTTTCCGCAATCGCGCGGCGGACCGTGGACGCAGCGCGCGCACGCGGCGGCGTGGTCGTAGCCGCCGGCGGCGACGGCACCATCAACACGGTGGCGCAGGCGACGCTCGGCAGCGGTTGCGCGTTCGGCGTGCTGCCGCAGGGCACGTTCAACTACTTCGGCCGCCGGCACGGGATCCCGTCCGACACGGCCGCGGCGGCGCGCGTGCTGGCGACCGCGCGCCCGCATCCCGTCCAGGTCGGGCTCGTCAACGACCGCGTGTTCCTCGTCAACGCCAGCGTCGGGCTCTACCCGCGGCTGCTCGAGGATCGCGAGGCGTGGAAGGCGCAGTTCGGGCGCAGCCGCCTGGTGGCGTTCGCGGCGGGAATCTGGAGCCTGTTCCGCCACCGGCGGCAACTGCGCATCAGCATGCAACAGCAGGGCGCGGCGCGCACGATGCGCACGCCGACGCTGTTCGTGGGCAACAACGGCCTCCAGCTGCAGCAGATCGGCATTCCGCTCGCCGACGCAGTCGATAACGGGCACCTCGCGGCGATCACGCTGCGCCCGGTCGGCAATTTCGCGATGGCATGGCTGCTGCTGCGCGGCGCCTTCGGCCAGCTGGGCGACGCGGACAACGTCACGAGCTGCAGCTTCCGCAGCATGACGGTCAGGCGCGTGCATCTGTTCCGCGGCCGCGGCATCAAGGTCGCCACCGACGGCGAAGTCTCGCGGCTGGTGGAGCCGCTGGAATTTCGCGTGTCGCCGGAGCCGCTCCATCTGCTGAAACCCGACCCGCCGGGCCCCACAGCGCCACCCGCCGGCGATCGCAGTCCGTGAGACTGCTGATCCAGATCTCCGACCCGCATTTCGGCACCGAGCAGCCGCCGGTCGTCGAGGCGCTGGTGCGCCTCGTGCGCGCCCAGTCACCGGGGCTCGTCGTGCTGTCGGGCGACATCACGCAGCGCGCGCGCCGCCGCCAGTTTCGCGCGGCGCGAACCTTCATCGACCGCCTCGGCGTGCCGGCGCTGCTGGCCATTCCCGGCAATCACGACATCCCGCTGTTGAACGCGGCTTCACGGCTGTTCAAGCCGTACGCGAATTTCCGCCGCGCGTTCGGCCACGAGCTCGAGCCGATGTTCGAATCGGACCGGCTGCTGGCGATCGCCGTCAACACCACGCGCCGCTACCGCCACGCCAACGGCGAAGTGTCGAAGGCGCAGATCGAGCGGGTGGCGCGCCGCCTCGAGCGTGCGACCGAGGCACAGTTGCGCCTCGTCATCGTCCACCAGCCGGTGTGCGTGACGCGCCCGGAGGACGAGGTGAACCTGCTGCGCGGCCATGCCCGCGCCGTGCGCCGCTGGGCGGCGGCCGGCGTGGACCTGATCATGGGCGGCCACATCCACCTGCCGTTCGTGTGCGCGCTGCACGACCGCTACGCCGACCTGCCGCGCCACGCGTGGGCGGTGCAGGCCGGCACCGCCGTGTCGCGGCGCGTGCGCAACGGCGTCGGCAACTCGGTCAACCTCGTCCGCTACGGCGGGCCGGAGCCCTTTCGCCGTTGCGCGGTCGAGCGCTGGGATTTTCAGGCGGCGCACGAGGAGTTCGCCCCGGTCGCCGTCGACGAATTGCGCTTCGACGCCGTCGATGTGGCCCGCTGAAGCGACGCTCGCTGCGGCAGCGCAGGCAGTCGGCCAGGACCCGTTGCCGTGGTTCTTCGCCGCGCTGCTGACGCTGCTCGTGGCGATCGGTTTGCTCGGCTGGGCGCTGCTGGGTCACGCGCGGCCGGGCACCGGGACGAGGCTCACCTCCCTTCCCGGCGTCGCCGTTCGCCTCAGCATCGGTTTCGGCGTCATCGTGGCGGCGGCGCTCGTCTTTGCGACGCTGGCCGAAGCGATCGAGGCCGGCAAGGTGCTGGGCCGGCTCGACCACATCCTGTCCGCCGCGGTCGGGCCGGGCACGCCCGCGCGCGCCATGCAGGTGTTCGCGTGGCTCACGCATCTGGGGGATCCCGCGACGCTGGCGATCGTCTGCATCGTCGTTGCCGTCGCGCTGCTGGCCCGCGGCGAGCACACGCTGGCGGCGGGCTGGCTAATCGCGTTCGCCGGCAATGCGGTGCTCAACCCGGTCCTGAAGAACGTGTTCGAGCGGGCGCGTCCCGTCCACGATCAGGCCGTGACCTTCGCCACCGGCTGGAGCTTTCCCAGCGGCCATTCGTCGGGCAGCGTGGTCGCTTACGGCATGCTCGCCTACGTGGTCATCCGCACCGTCCCGCGGCCGTGGCACCTGCCGGCGATGCTGGCGGCGGCGACCGTCGCCTTCGTCACCGGATGCAGCCGCATCTTCCTGCAGGTGCATTACGCGACCGACGTCGTTGCGGGCTTCGCGTCAGGCACGGCGTGGCTCGCCATCTGCATCGGCAGCCTCGAGGCGGCGAGCCATTACCGCCGCCGGCGCATGAATCGCATAAATCGGGGACAGACCACCAATAAATCGGGGACAGACCACCAATAAATCGGGGACAGACCACCAATAAATCGGGGACAGACCACCAATTGAATCGGGGTCTGTCCCCGATTTATTGGTGGTCTGTCCCCGATTTACGGTCTGTCCCCGATTTACACCGGAGCCCGGCCCCCGGGTTTCGCTGCCGTCAGCCCGCCGTCGGCTACCTGGACGCGGGATCGCGCCACTCCGGCGGCGGGCGCTGCTCGTCCCAGCGTCGCTGCCATTGGGCTTTCTGTGCGAACCAGCGCTGCCCCTGGTAATGCGCGTCCCAGTAGGGGCCGAGGGAGAATTCGATCGCCGGCAAGCCCAGCCTGGGGCCGCCAGTGACAACGGTGATTGCGCTGCCCTCGAACGAAACCGAGAGGAAGCGCGCGTACACCCAGCCGCGGTCACGACCGGCGATGACATCGCACCAGCGCCAGTTCGCCAGACATCCGACCACGTTCACCGAGGTTCCGCTCAGCAGCCACGTCACGGTCGGGAGGGCGGAATCGGGACCGGCGCGGACGTTGACCGAGCTCGTGGTGGTGGCAGTTTGCGCCGCTGCAACGGGTGTGCAGCAGACGACCGCGAGCGCGAGCAATAACCGTAAGCGTGATTTCATGAACGTCCTGTCAATCGGCCCGGATCTGTCGCGATGAGCGTCCGGCGCATCAACATCCGGCAGACGGCGACACCGGCGATTGCGGCCGCGATGTGCTTCAGCGTGTGTCCACTGACGACGTGGGTCAACTCGTGCACCTTGGCATCGAAGGTTTCCAGAACCTTGCTCAGCACATACCATGCGAACACCCAGTAGAGCCAGTTGCCGAGCGTATAGCGTGACGGTTTCAACGCCGCCAGCACCAGCAGGATGACGACCGAATAGCCTTGCAGGATTCCGTAGGGCACCACATTGCCCAGGCCTTCGCGTTCCGTCACCCGCCAGTATATTACGGACGCCACCCCCAGAATCACCATTGGAATCAAACAGGCAAGCCCAGCGCGGAGGTTGATCCGATCAACGATCTGGCTGCACACGAGCGCCATGAAGGCGATCGTCATCGGCAAGCGGTCCCAGAACAGGGTTTCGTTGTCAGGGGCCAGGTGATAGTAGGACGACCCGGCCGCCGTGAGCAGCACGCCCGCGAAGAATACGACGTACGGCCACCGCTCGACGCTGAACTGAAATTGCGCGCGGCGACCGAGCGTGACGACCAGGCCCGCGATGCCGACGAGCAGAAACGCGGCATTCGACGCCACGTCGAGGAAATTGGCGACTCCGAACACCGCTCGCTTATCGGAGAAATCGTGATAGTCGAGCGGTTGCGGCATGGCCGGAATCAGCAACGCCGCCGCAACCGCCAGCACCGTGATGCCGACGACGAACCAGGTGCGCGAGTTCATGTGACGCTCTCCGCGATTCCGGCTGACGCCGCGTGATCGCGCCCGCCGCGACATCCGCCGGATGGCGCCGCCTGCGAATGCCTGGTCAAGGCCCGATCGCCGTCAGGGCGCGCTCGCCATCGGCGCGATGCATGTCGAGCAGACCCCCGTCGACGGCCCAGGTCGTAACCGACGCCAATGCCGAAAGGAACTCCCGCTCCTGTCGCATGACACCTTCGCCCGCGCAGGCCTTGCGCGTGGTTGCCGCAGGCCCGATGACAATGCGATCCGCTTCGGCGGTGTACGTCGCGCGGAACGTGTTGCACCCGGCGGACCCCGCCACGGCCCCGCGTGTGAACGTTACGGAAAGTGTCGTGCCCGGCAACGGACCCACGACGGCGTGACGTCCGTTGTTGGACCCGGTGATCTTCCACGTCACGCCCTCGAGCGTGGGGGCAGGTTCCGCCTGAAATGTCAGGATCGGCTCGGTGTCGGAGAGCAGGGTCAGGCGTTGGTCCGCCAGGACGTAGCGAAACGTTCCGGCGAGCGCGGCGTGCACGGCGTTTTCCAGCGCCATCGATGGCTCCGGGCACGCCATCATCGATCCGGCCAACGACCCGATCACCACGCGGTCGCCAGCGACGGTGTACGTTCCGAAAAACTGGTTGCAGCCGGAGAAGCCGCTGATGCGACCCGCCTTGAAGCGAGCGGTCACCGGTCGCTTGGCGCCACCCAGACGGCCTGGGTCAAGCCCGCGAAGATGGGTGAGCCGCCAGATCGGTCCCTCGAGCATCACCGGGGCCTCCGGCGCGGCGGCCAACACCGGGCAGGCCCACAGGAACAGAACGAACAGGAGCCCAATTGCCTTCACATCCACCTCGCCGCTTTCACATGCACCCCGGAATCCCGCGGGCCGTGCCGAACCGCAGTCGCGCGCTACTTGCCCGGGATGATTCCCCGTTGCGCCAGCTGACCGATGATCACGTCGGCGAACCCGGGAGTCTCGCGCGCCACCGACGTCGGATTGAACGTCGTCGTGGTGGCCGCCCACACCAGCTGTTTCGTCTGCACGTCGAACAATTTGGATTCCACGGTGGCGAGATCGTACTGGCTGACCTGCTGCACCGGAACCATCGTCGGGCCGAACGGGCTGCCCCACCCCCCGCCCCAGCCTCCACCCCAACCCCACCCCATGCCGCCCGGCACCATCGTCGTCGACACCTGGGTCCGGGTATCCACCCGCAGCAGCCGGACGAGCAACAGGCCCTGGGCGCCGGTCTTCGCGACGGCGGCTCCAAACGGCGCTTCGGCCGCGCGGGCTTCGTCGCCGATGACGGTGTAGCCCGCAATGCCTTCGACGCCCGCCGCGCGCAGCCTCGCGGCGAAGATGTCCTCGAACACGCGGCCATCCGAGACCGTGTCGACGCTGCCCACGACGACGATCTTGCGCATCGGGCCGCCGCGGAAGTTGGTGTCGTACCACGCCGACTGGATCGAGGTGCTTTGGCAACCGGCGACGAGCGCCGCCAGCGCAAACAGCAGGAACAGGGAACGCAGTTTCATGGGGAATCCTTAGGTCGATCGACGCTGGCGGCCGAAGCCTTCGCAACGCGGGGAGCCTTGCGCCGGGAATCGGCGCACACCTTGTCTCGTTGCGATGCTACTACATCCCGACCTATCGACGAACATTCGCGCGACCGCCGGCCTGCCAAGGCGCCGCGGTCGACCGCGTTGCGGTCAACCACAGCGCGCGGGCGCGCGTTATCAAGGGCGATCGAACGGCACGGAATCGTGCGCGAAGAAATGCCGATCCCGCTTCCCGATAACCGGTGATCGAGGGAAATGCCGATGTCGCACGCGAACCTGAATCGATTTTTCATCGCGCTATTGCTGTTGCTGCCGATCCCCGCCCTCGCGCAGTCCGCGTTCACCACGCAAGCGGTCAACGTGCGCGCCGGTCCGGATCGCGCGTTTCCGCTGGTCACCTGGCTCCAGCCGGGAACGCCCGTCACCGTGATCGGATGCACCAATGGCTGGCGCTGGTGCGACGTCGTCGCCGGCGGTTGGCGCGGCTGGGGCTACTCCCGGTATCTCTCGGGGCCGATTCGAAGCCGGGCGCCGGTGATCACGTTTTCGGTCGGATCGTACTGGGGTGCCCACTATCGCGGGCGACCGTGGTACTCGAGTCAATCTTCACTTGGGTCGTGGATTGAGGACAGCAGGCGGGCGCGCCGTTGCGCCCGATGCGCCGGCCGGCACGTCGAAGGGCCAGCCCCCGCCGCTGCGGACGATCGGTATCGGCAGCGTCCAGCCGTCCGTCAGCACCAGCCTCGAATGCGCCCCGTCGCGATCGACGCGATGACCCTTTGCCCACGCGGCGAGGAAGTCCCTGACATCCTCCCCGGTCGCCAGGTCTACAGTGGGTACAACTGGCACAAGCGACTTCGTGTCGCACTTGAAATGGCTATCGTTTGGAGTGGTGCGCATGAACACTGCGCTATGGCCGCTTCCTTCGGGCGGTCTTGACTGCCGTTGCAATCGTGCCAAGGGGCAGTATCAGCTTCAGCGGATCGTCGAGCAGCCGGATTGCACCGAATCGCTCGTACCACCCTGCCGCCTTTGAATCCTTCGCATCGATGGCGAGCGCGACGCCGCCGACCTGCGCAGCCACTGCCAGGGCTCGCACACCCGAGGCCAGCAACAAGTCGCCGCCAAGCCCCTGTCCCTGCATAGCCAGACTGACCGCCAATCGTCCAAGGCGGAATACCGGCACTTCGTAGCGAGCGAGTCTCTTGGTGAGCGTCGCCGGAACACGGTCGAACTCTATGGCGCCGGGACTGATCGAATAGTACCCAAGTACCCCGGCGGGTTCGCCCGGCAATGCGGCGACGAAGGTTTTGGCCCCCCCCGACTCGTGATTCTGGCGGGCATAGCGGTCGAGATATTCGTTGAGTTCGGGCGAGCCGCAGTCAAAGCCCTTGCGATCGTGATGCCGCGAGATTGGCTCCTCGCGCCACTCGAACGGTTCAGTCACGTTCGAGCAAGGCGGCGGCGGGCGGCAGCAAGCAGGGCGGTAGACGGCTTGGGCGGGTTCTCGAGAAGCTGCAAAACCCTTTCGCTATCGCGTTCGGACAAGACGATCCGCTCGGCGCGGTCCACTACTTTACGCGCGCTGGGCAGCACGTTGCGCATGATGAAGCTCGTGACGTCCAGCCTCTCGTAAGCGGCTGCCGTCGCTAGCAGGCGTTTCTCCTCCTTGGTCGCGCGCAGTTCGATCCGGTCTTCACGCGTCACAGTCGTCATCGCCAAATCCTTTCACCTTTCACTGTTGCCGCCGGGACATTGCACGGATGATATCCGTACATAGTGCCTCCGTCAACATCAAGTTTTCGGTCACGATTCCTGATCATGTTCACGCATATCCACCCGTTTCGGCCCGTTCGCCGATCGACAACGGTTGAGGTGTCGCGGCCGCGGCCGGTTGCGGGGGCGGCTCAGGACCGAGTCGTCGTCCTATGCGGGTCTTCATTGCCGCATGTCAAATCGGCACGATCCGCGTCAATCTGCCGGGCCGTGCGTTCCGCGACAGGGACCAGCTGGGTATTCAGCCAACCCGCCTCAAGGAGGCGCGTGAGAATAACCTGACCAATACGCGTGGCTGATCTTTGATGAGGGTATGCAGGATGCAGCCGCGCTTCGCCAGTTCAATTCGCTTGCCGGACGACAAGCATGCGCGCATCGAGCAACTGGCCCGCGCGCGCAAGATCAGCGTCAACAAACTGCTTGAGGACTTGGCCACCGCTGCGCTCGCCGGGCATGATGCCGAACTGCGTTTTCGTGCATTGGCCGCCATGGGCAATCCGGCAAGAGCCTTGAGGATTCTGGACCGGCTGGACGCGAAGCGTTGAACGATCGCCATCGGGCTACTCCGTAGATTCGTGGCGGTGGTCCTGCCCGTGTGACAGGGATCGCAGCCGCTGCGTTATGCGAGGTGTTCGCTGCCGGGCGCGGCGCCCCACGAGAAACGCTGCCCTGTCGGCGGGTCGAAGGCCGAAAGATTCCGGCCACGCAGGTGGAAGCGCGCGACGGCCCGGAACAGGACCAGCAGGACGACGAGGACGAGTACCGCTTCGGTCACGAGGCCGAGCGCTTGCGCCGACGCGCTGCAGCGGGCCTGCCGGCTGCCTTGGGCTTCGCGGCCTTGGGCTTCGCAGCCTTGGGCTTCGCGGCCTTGGGCTTCGCAGCCTTGGGCTTCGCGGCCTTGGCTTTCGCTGCCTTCAGCTTCGTCACCTTGATGCCGGGAGCGCTGGCCTTCGAACGCGACGGCTTCGTCGGCACGGCGGCCGGCGGGTGCAGCACCGCGGCCTCGAGCTCCTGCAGCGCATCTTCCGAATACACGGCCAGCCGCTGCAGGTGCGGCACCGACGAATGGCAGCCGGTGAAGCCGAAGTTCATCGAGCCGGCGTAGCTCTGGCAGGTGATGTTGAGCGCCTGCCCGTGCTGCACGATGGACGCCGGGTACGTGGCCACCAGTTCGGCCCCGCGGAAGTACAGCGGCTTGTCCGGCCCCGGCACGTTGGAGATCGTGATGTTGAACATCGGGCGCGTGCGCCCGCCGATGCCGGTCAGCATCGAGATCAATGTCGCGGACATCAGCAGCATCGTGTACTGCTCCATGGCGTGCTTCGGCAGGCTCTGCAGGTGCGCCTTGGCGTGCCGGACGCTCGTCCTGATCGCCGCGAGGCGCGCCACCGGATCGGCGATGTCGGTGCCCAGCGCGGCGACGATGAAGGTGATGGCGTTGCCCGTGCCTTCGTCGTCCTGCGGCCGCACCGAGACGGGAATGCCGGCGGTCAGCGACTTCTCCGGCAGGCTGTCGCGCTCCTGCAGGAAGCGCCTGAGCGCGCCCGCGCAGATCGCGAGCACGACGTCGTTGAGCGTGGCGTCGGCGGCCTTCGCCACCGTGCGCATGCGCTCCAGCGAGAACTGCTGTGTCGCGAACCGGCGCTTCTCGCGGATGCGGCCGTTCAGCACCGAGCGCGGCGAGTCGACGAAGGGCACCACCATGCCGTCGCCGGGGTCGCCGATGCGCTTGAGCATCTTGCCGAAGGCCGCGACCAGCTGCGGCACCGTCTGCACCTGCCCGCTCAGCGTCTTGACGACCGCAGCCGTCACATTGGCAAAGGTCGGCAGCGCGGCGGCACGCTCGGCGTGCGCAGCGCGTTCGGAGCCCGCGGCCCAGAACGGCGGCATCCGGAGGCTCCTCTCGCGGTCGGTCGACATCGCCCGCTGCAGGAGCTTCATCCCGCTCACGCCGTCGATCAGCGAGTGGTGCATCTTGATGAACAGCGCGAAGCGGTTGCCCTCGAGGCCTTCGATGATCGTGCACTCCCAGGGCGGGCGCGAGAGGTCGAGCGGCGCGCTCTGCAGGCGGCCGACCAGCTCGCCCAGCTCGCGCTCTCCGCCCGGCCAGGGCAGCGCCGAGTGCCGCACGTGGTACTCGAGATCGATGGCGTCGTCCTCGATCCAGACGGGAACCGGGTTCTTGTTGAAGGCGTACTTCAGGCGCCGGCTCCACGGCGCCTTGAAGTCCCGGTGACCGCGGAATTCCGTCATCAGGTCGCGCATGAAATCCCGGGGCGCGTCCTCGGGCAGCCGGAACTGCAGCAGGCCGCCGACGTGGTTGGGGGTGGCGCGCGCCTCGGTGAACACCCAGGCCGCGTCAAGCGGGCTCAGACGAACGGAGCTCATGGTTTCATCCCTCGTGCCAGACGACGGTCGTGCGCGCCTTTGCCCATTTCTCGAAATGGGGCCCGTAGTGCTTCTCCGCCACGTTGCGCTTGAGCTTGAGCGTGGGGGTGAGGAAGCCGCTTTCCACCGTCCACTGCTCGGCGACGACCGCCACGAAGTCCAGGCGCTCGTGCGGGTCGAGCTGCGCGTTGACGGAGGCGAGGTGCGCGGCGAGCTCGTCGGTGAAGGCCTTGCGTGCGTCGGGCGCCTTCAACGCGTCCCATCGACCCGGCGGCAGCATCGCCAGGGCGAAAGGCTGCGGGAACGCCACGCCGGTGACCATGCAGGCCTCGATCTTGTTGAACGCCGCGAGCTTGCCCTCGATCGGCGCCGGGGCCACGTACTTGCCCTTGCTGCTCTTGAACTGCTCTTTCGCGCGGCCGATGATCTTCAGCCGCCCCTCGCCGTCGAATTCACCGACGTCGCCGGTGCGCAGCCAGCCGTCGCCGGTCATCGTCTCGCGGGTCTTCTCCGGCTCCTTGAAGTAGCACTGCATGTGCGAGGGGCCGCGCGTGAGCACCTCGCCGGTGTCGGACAGCTTGACCTCGCAGTGAGCCACGGGCGTGCCGACGTAGCCGACGCGCCCGTGGCCGGGCATCGTGCAGGTGGCCAGACCGAAGTGCTCGGTCATGCCATAGCCCTCGAGCAGTTCCAGCCCCAGCTTGTGGTACCAGGCCAGCACGTCGGGAGGGATCGGGGCGGCGGCCGTGCCGGCGAAGCGCACCGAATCGAAGCCCAGCTGGCGCAGGATCTTCCGCTTGACGAAGCCGCCGACGATGGGGATGGCCATCAGCCGGTCGAGCTTCTTCGGCGGCATTTTGGCGAAGACCCCCTGCTGGAACTTGACCCACAGCCGCGGCACCGAGAAGAAGAAGTTGGGGCGCGCGCGCTGCAGATCGGTGAGGAACGTGTCGAGGGCCTCGGCAAAGAAGATGCGCGAGCCGACCCAGATGCTGGCGGCCTCGACGACGCAGCGCTCGGCCACGTGTGCCAGCGGCAGGTAGGACAGCGCGCGATCGTTCGGCGTCATGCCGATGATCTGCGCGAGCGACTTCGCCGCATGGCCGAACGAGGCAAAGGCATGCACTGCACCCTTGGGCATGCCGGTCGTGCCCGACGTGTAGATGATGGTGGCCACGGCGTCTTCGGGGAACGTCGGGCTCTCCCGCATCGGCGGCGTCTTCTCGACGATGCTCTGCCACATGGTGAACCCGGAGGCATCGCACAGCGGCGTGCTGATGCACGGCATGTCCCGCGGGATGCCAGGCTGCATCGCCTTCCAGTCGTCGAGCTTGCCGACGATGCAGAGCTTCGACTCCGAGTGCTCCAGGATCTGCCGCACCGTCTCCGCGACCAGGTTCGGGTAGACCGGCACGCTCACGTACCCGGCCATCCAGATCGCCAGGTCGGAGATGATCCACCACGCGGTGTTCTTGCTCATGAGGGCGATGCGCGAGCCCGGCTCCCACCCCTGCGCCTTCAGGTACGCCGCCACGCGGCGCGCCTCGTCCATCGCCTGCGCCCAGGTCCAGTCGCGGACTTCGCCGCCGCCCATGGGCTGGGTCAGGAAGACCTGCGCGGCGCGCTCCTTTTCCCAGCGGTAGGCGCGCTGCAGCGGAAGATCGGTGGGGTCCAGTGGGCTCATGGTCGGTGGCGGTCGGCGGTTGGCGATCAGCGGATCAGGAACGAGAGCATCCGGCCGGCCAGTTTGCCACAAGGCGGAGCCAGCATGGCCACGCTCCAGCGACGAATCCGCCAAAGCAGCGTTCCGGCGCGAGCGAGCCAAGCTGCTCAAGGCAGGCACCGTGCAATGTTCCGGCAAGTGGGTATGGATGGTCTGATGGCGAACAGTCGCCGTGCCGACGCCCGACCCGGCGTTCGAGCGGACGCGCCGGGGAAGGGCGTCAACTTGGCGATCGTTGTGGCGGCGCGCCGCTCAACCGGTACGTCAGGCGTCAGAGTACACATCGCCCCTCAGGTAGGCAGAAGGCCTGGCTGCTTCGTTGGCGTCCAGCGCGCCGCTGTTTGCCGCTTGCCTTTGGCGTCAGTCAACAACAAAGGGGGTGGTTCCTGGACCGAACATTCAAAGCATGGCTCATCGCGTTAGGATTGAGATAACATATAATTTACCATAAATAGTATTTATGCTATATTTATGTTATGTCGAAATCAACCGCCGTCGCGAAAGCCCTTCCTCCGGTCGCAAAAAACGCCTTGCGCCAACTTGGCGAGAACATTGCGATTGCCCGCGCTCGCCGCAAGGAATCGCAACGGGCTTGGGCTGAGCGCATCGGCATCTCCGTTCCTACGCTCATCCGCCTGGAACAGGGTGACCCAAGCGTCAGCATGGCGGCTTACGCCAGCGCCCTTTGGCTGATGGGACGCGTGCAGTCCCTTGGCGAGATAGCGGCCCCTTCAAACGACTTCGGGGCGCTTGAACAGGATGTGCGAAAGGCACGCCAGCGCGGCGCCACACGGCACGCGACATCCATCTCGGCTCGCTTGGACGAATCGGATGAGAGGCCGCGGTGACCGCGTACCACGTCACTGACGAGCTCTCCCTGTGGTGGCTGGGGCAACCCGACCGGCCGGTTCTTGTCGGCACGCTGCGGCTCATTCGCGCCAATTCCGGGGTGTCGCTCCAGTACTCCCCTGATTGGCTGCGCAAAGGCTTCCCCTTGAGCGAGGACCTGCCGCTCACGTCCGACGAGAAGTTCCCGGTTGTACGGCAAACCGCAGTAGGCGCGGTGGACGACGCCCGGCCAGACCGGTGGGGTGAGCGCGTCATCCGGTTCATCGACAAACCGCCGCGACTGTCGCTGCTCGAGTACCTCTACTTCACCGGCGACGAGCGGTTCGGAGCCCTGGGCGTATCAACCACGGCCAAAGCGTATGTCCCGCAGTCGTCCGGACCCTTGCCACGGCTGGCCGACGTCGAAGAAATTCGCGCGCTGGTGCGTAAGGTCGAAGCCAACGAACCGGTACCCCAGAGCAAGCGCCGCTTGATTGCGCCGGGCACCACGCTCGGTGGAGCAGGACCCAAAGCGCTCATCGAGATGGACGGCCGCCAATGGCTGGTGAAGTTCGCCGAACTCGGCGAGACCACCGATGCTCCGCTTATCGAACACGCGTGCATGACGCTTGCCGCCGAGGCCCATATCCGCGTGGCCAAGACTCTGCCTGTACCGCTCAAGCGCGGGCATGCGGTCGCTGTGCTCCGCTTTGACCGGGAAGCCTCCGGCGGACGCATCCGGCGGATGCATGGCCAGTCCGCCTTCGTCGCGTTGCGCGCGGAGGGTAGCGAAATGGGCTATCCGGAACTCGCGCAACTGTTGAGGCGGCGCGGCCCGGTCGAAGGAGGAGTCGCCAAAGCACACATGCGGGAACTCTTCCGCCGCATGGTCTTCAACATTCTCATGGACAACACCGACGACCACGAGAAGAACCATGTGCTGCTGATGAACGACGCCCAGCACCTGTTACTGGCACCGGCCTTCGACGTTCTCCCCACGGCGCAGGCGCTGGGCTACCAGCAGATGCGCGTGGGCACCACCGCCAACGACTCCACCGTTACCAACGCGCTCTCTGAAGCGAGCCTGTTCGGGCTATCCAGTGCTGAGGCAATGGCCGAGGCCGTGAAGGTGGCCGCAGTATGCGCGCGATGGAAGCGGCATTTCGCGCACGTCGGCGTCAGCGACCGTGACCTCGAGCACCTGTCGCGGTTTATCGACCGCGAGTTCCTTGCCGCCCAACGTGCCGAGCTCACCAAGCCCGCCAGTCTGAAGCCGAGGGGGCGCAAGACCGCGCGGGGACCTTCGGCATGACGGCCCCGGGAATCCCCGAGGCGAACGTGCTCGTCTCGCCGCACCGATCGAGGTCGGCGACGACTGCCCCGGTAACCTCAATTGGGCGGATTTCGCCGCCACGGTCTGGAGTCCGGGTCCGGGTCGTAAACAGTCGGCTGTTCGGCAACGAAACTGGCGAGCCCAGTGCCCGCAGAGGGTCGGGGACGGCCGCCCGATCCGCGGTGCTGAACGGCGGCTCGACAATTCGCAGCGGCCCTTCGCGCATCGGTGGCGGCTGTGCGTTATGCAGCGGCCGCTCGGACCGGCGCGGTGGGGGTCTCTGACCGGTTACAACCGGCCGGTCAGCGTCACCGCCCAAGGTTGCTCTGAAGCGGGCAGGCACGAGCCCGCCCGGCGTCGCGCACGGGTGAGCGGCGGCGGTGGTGGCTACCAGGCGAGGCGCGGTTCGAACTCGAAGGCCGGGGCGGACTGGACCAGCGGATCAGCGGCGAAGCTCCCCCTCCACATGTTCCGGCACCGACCACTCGCCATCGTGACCGTCGCGTTCCTCCAAACGCGGGGCTGCGGCGGCCGCGTGCTGCGGATGAATCTCAGCCTCGGTCGACCTCAGCGCGGGTTGATCACATGCGCGCCGAATTCGCTCAATGCGCGATCAATGCTCAATAAGCGATAGCCGAGATGTCTTGCCTGCGCATAGAGCAAGCGGTCAAACGGATCGCCATGTCGTTGCGGCAATTCGCATGACAGCAGGATCGGCTCGAGCGAAAGCGCACGCATGCGAAAGCCGTCGCGCAATGCCTGCTCCACCACGCGGCGTGGTTGCAGGTTGATCTTGCCTTTGCGCCATTTGAGGCCGATCTCCCATACCGAGGCCTCGGAAAACGCCACCTCGTCGGCGCGCGCCATCGCTGCGCGCGCAACTGCGCTCAGCGCCGGCGAATCCGTCAGCGCCCAGATCAGGCAGTGCGTATCCAGCAACAGTTTCATCCGCGAAGCAGATCATCGTCGGTTAGCGGAGCGTGAAAATCCGCAGCCAGCTTGAGCCTGGCGCGCTTCAATCCGCCCAAACGCACACCGCTCTTGGACGCAACCGCGGTCACCGGCATCAGACGCGCAAGCGGCTTGCCTGCGCGCGCAATGACGATTTCCTCCCCTGCCACTGCCTTGTCCAGCAGCGCAGAGAGGTTGGTTTTTGCATCGTAAATATTGACCAGCATTGCCGCCTCCTTGTCGACGGGAGCGAATTGGTCAAATTCTAGCATTTCTGACCAAATGTTCACAAGCAGCGGTCAGCGCGCGCGTTTGTGCGCCCACCTCTAGGAGCCTGTCGGACTTAGGGGTTCGAAAGCGAAACGGTGGGAGAGCGAGGACAGATGTTGACGATTTCGACGCTCCTATCGGGAATAGGTAAGGAGAAATCGGCGAAATAGGGACCGCTCTCCCACCGTTGCAGCCGAATCATCCTAAGTCCGACAGGCTCCTAGGGACGCCCGGTGTTCGAGGCTGGCCGCAGCGTCCACGTGCCATTGCAGACCGTGCGCAACACGCTGGAGCGGGACATCCACACCTACTGCACCCGGACTACCAGCACTGCTTCACCTATCGCACGTGGGAGGTGCGCACCCCTTGCGCGCCAGCGCCTCGGCGATGGCGAAGCCGATGTCACGCCTGATCCACGGCCCGCGGCAGCCCGGGCGATGGCGCGGCATGGTATTGTCCGACGACCGCACGGCCTGTGCGGGCCACGCCGACAGCAATGGCTGACCCGCGTCAAGGCGCGGCCTTCGGCGGTGAGCCAATACAGCGAAGTGTTGCCCGGCCTCGCGTGCGCGGCAGGGGGCCTTTGCAACCTTCGCCCACCTGTTCGGGCTGCGGCGCGTCGTGCGGAAGAGAGGCTGCAGGCGATGACAGAAGAAGTATCCAGATCCAAGCTGTTCCTGGCGCGACTGGTGATTGTGCTGATGGTGGCCTTCGTCGCCATCGGTCTGGCGCAGTACGGCTTCTCGGCGGAGGTGCGCGCGCGCGTCTGGCAAAACCTGCTTGAGCGTGCGGGCGGCCCGATGACGTTTCGCTTCATCCTGCAGCCCATCATGGCGATGATTGCCGCCTTCCTCGATGGCGTCAAGGATGCCCGGGCGGGGCGCGCTCCCTTCTGGGAGACGGTTCTCACCCACCCCGCACAGCGCGCAGGTCGCCTGCAGGAAGCGGTGATCGCCACCGCGCGCATCATTCTGCTGGGCCTCGTCATGGACGCGATCTATCAATTCATCGAGTTCAAGACCTTCCATCCCGCCGAGGCCGTGATCATCGCGTTGCTGCTCGCCTTCGTGCCCTACGTGGCGCTGCGCGGGATCATTTCGCGGATCGCGCGCGGGTGGCTCGGCCGGCAATCCTCGGGCGCAAGCCGGTGATGCGGCTGCTGCCCGACAAGCGATGACCAAGCCGGCGCGAATGGAACAGTTTCGGGATGCCTTGCAGCGCCTGAAGCCCGAGCGGAGCCATCTCGCGTCCGACCTGGTGGCAGCGCTGACCTTCGCCGTGGTCAACGTGCCACAGGCCATGGGGCACGCATTGCTGGTCATGGTCAACCCGGTGCTGGGCATCTATACGTTGATGGTCGCGGTGCCGATCGGCGCCATCTTCTCGAGCTCGGTCTTCATGAACGTGTCGACCACGGGGGCGCTGGCCGTGGCCGCCGGCGTCGTGCTGGTGGAGTTTCCTGCCGGCCAGAGGGCGGAGGCGCTGGTCGTGCTGGTGCTGTTGGTGGGCGCGATCCAGTTACTGGCTGGCTTGTTCCGGCTGGGTTTCCTGATCCGTTTCGTTTCCAACGCGGTGATGACCGGTTTTCTCAACGGCGTGGCCGTGCTGATCATCCTGGGCCAGTTGAGCGACCTGACGGGCTACCAGAGCAGCTTCTCGAACCGCGTGGCCCAGGCGCTGGACCTGCTGCTGCGCATCGGCCAGATCAACCTGCAGGCCACCACCATCGGCGTGTTCACGCTGGCGCTGATTGTGGGGCTGCTGTGGCTCAAGGCCTTGCAGCGCTTCGCCTTCATCATCGCCATTGCCGTGGCGACCGTCGTGTTGGCTGTGCTGAGCCTGCCGGCGCTGTCCACGGCCGCCAACTTCGCCGCGGTCCCCACGGTCGGCGGCATTTCGGCCATCCCGCGTGAGCTGCCCCAACTCGCGCTGCCCCAGCTGTCGCTCGTGCTGTCGCTCTTGCTGCCAGCCTTGTCCATCGCCATCATCGGCCTGGTGCAGGGCGCAGGCGTCAGCCAGGGCACGCCCAATCCCGATGGACGGTATCCGGACGTGTCGCGCGACTTCCTGGGCCAGGGTGCCGCCAACATGGCCACCAGCCTGGTCGGCGGCATTCCGGCCGGCGGCTCGGTCTCGGGCACGGCGCTGATCATTGGCGCCGGGGCCCGATCGCGCTGGGGCAACATCTTCGTCGGGCTGTTCGTGGCCCTGGTCGTGCTGCTGGCCGGGCCGCTGGTGGAGCGGGTGCCCATGCCCGCGCTGGCCGCGTTGCTGATCGTCGCCGGGTTCCAGGGCCTGCGCGTGGAACAGGCGGTGATGGCCTGGAAGACCGGCCGGATCTCGAAGCTGGTCATGCTCGTGACCTTCCTCGCCACCTTGATCGTCCCGCTGCAGTTCGCGGTCTTGTTCGGTGTGGCCCTGAGCATCCTGCTCAACACCATCCACCAATCGAACAAGGTCGTCGTCACGCAGTGGGTACTGCAACCGGTAGGGTTTCCGCTGGAACGGCCGCCGCCCCAACGCCTGCCCAGCCAGCAGCTCACGATCTTGCACGTCTATGGCAGCCTGTTCTTCGCCGCGGCCAAGAACATGGAAGAGATGTTGCCGGCCGTCGGCGATGCCACCCGCGCCGTGGTGGCCATCAACCTGCGCGGCAAGAGCGAGATCGGCAGCACCTTCGTGACCGTGCTGCAGCGCTACTCCCAGGCGCTGCAGGCCAGGCAAGGCAAACTGATGCTGGTCGGCGTTGATCCGCTGGTGCGCGACCAGCTGGCCAAGACCGGGGTGCTCAAGCTCATCGGCGACGAGAACGTCTTCGTGGCCACACCGCAGCTGGGCGAGGCGCTGAACCAGGCCGTGGCGGCGGCCACCGCCTGGCTTGCCCGGCCCGCCGCGGCGTAGCATGCAGGTTTATTGCGCCTTGGTTACGTCGCCGCGGTCGGTGCATGACAAGACGGGCTGGCGCATGCGACCGACCAAGAACAACGACGATGAGTGACGAACAAGCCAGCGATCATTCCCGCCGGTTCGACGTTCACGTGACCGCGGAAAGCCACTTTGCCTGGCTGCGCACGCGGCTTGCGGTCGAGCGCACGATGATGGCGTACATGCGCACGGCCGTCTCGCTGATCGGCTTCGGTTTCGGACTTTTCCAGTTTTTCTACAAGTTCCAAAGTTCTCCCGACGTCGGCAGCGTCCAATTTCCGAATGCGGCGTGGTTGCTGGGCCTGGCGCTGATCTTTGGCGGCGTCATGGCGGCAGTGTTTTCGGTCCTGGAGTACCGGTGGACGGTGCATTACCTGTGGAGCGACGGTTTCGCGGCCGTCGCGGGCATGACCAGGAAGGGCAAGAACACACCGCTCTATGCCGTTTCGTTCGTGATCATCCTGGTCGGCGTGTTCGCCTTCTTCGCCGTGCTGTTGCGATTGGTGTAGCGGCTTTACCGCATCGACCGATCCGATCCCGCATCCGGTACCCAACGGAACCAGACCTTGTCCGCCGAAGCCAATCCTGCCGTGGGGTCCCCGCCGCTGCCCGCGAACGGCCCGCCGGGCTTCCACCTGCTGGCCAAGCCCAGCGGGTCGACCTGCAACATCGATTGCACGTACTGCTTTTTCCTGTCCAAGGAAGCGCTGTACCCGAACGACAAGAGCCGCATGTCCGAGGCCACGCTCGAGGCCTACATCCGCCAGCTGCTCGAGTCGCACCGCGCACCGCAGGTGACCGTGGCATGGCAGGGCGGCGAGCCGACGCTGATGAAGCTCGACTTCTTTCGCCGCGCGATGGAATTGGTCGAGAAGCATCGCCGGCCCGGGCAGGTCGTGCAGCACACGTTCCAGACCAACGGCCTGCTGATCGACGACGATTGGTGCGTGTTCTTCAAGCAGCATGACTTCCTCGTGGGCCTGAGCGTCGACGGCCCGCGCGAACTGCACGACACCTACCGCGTCGATCGCCGCGGGCAGGGGACCTTCGACCTGGTGATGCGCGGCTGGCGATACCTGCGCAAGCACGAGGTCGACTTCAACATCCTGTGCACCGTCAACGCCGCCAACCAGCACCATGGCCGCGCCGTCTATCGCTTCTTCCGCGACGAGCTCCATGCGAAGTGGGTGCAATTCATCCCGATCATCGAGCGCGCCACCGAACAGACGATCCAGATCGCCAACAAGGGCTGGAGCGAGCAGGCCGGCAAGAAGCGCCTCCTCTATACGCAGACGGGCAACCTGGTCACCGAGCGCACGGTGGGCCCCGAGCAGTACGGCCGCTTCCTCATCGACATCTTCGAGGATTGGGTGCGCCGTGACGTGGGTGAAGTGTTCGTGCAGCTCTTCGACGTCACGCTGGAGGCCTTCTTCGGCCGCCACCTGCTGTGCATCCATGCGCCCACCTGCGGCTACGGCCCGGCGCTGGAGCACAACGGCGATCTTTACTCCTGCGATCATTTCGTCGAGCCCAGATACAAGCTCGGCAACATCCACGAGACGCACATGCTCGCACTGGTGGCGTCCGCGGCGCAGCGCAAGTTCGGCCAGGACAAAGAGGACACGCTGACGGCCCAGTGCCGGAGCTGCAAGGTCCGCAACTGGTGCAATGGCGGCTGTCCCAAGGACCGGTTCGCGCTCTCCCGCGATGGCGAACCGGGACAGAACTACCTGTGCCCGGGCCTCGAGCTCTTCTTCACGCATACCGGCCCGACCTTCAACGTCATGGTGCAACTGCTGCGGCAGAGCCGCCCGCCCGCCGACGTGATGCCATGGGTCGCCGGCGAGGATGCCAAGCGCGGCGCCTATCAGCCCTGCCCCTGCGGCAGCGGCAGGAAGTTCCGCTTTTGCCACGGCGACAACGCGCCGGGTTCGCCCTTCAGCGGGGTCGACCGCGCAACGGTGCCTTGAAGAGGAACATTGCTTTTTGGGAACCGGGCGGCTCGAAGCCGATCCGGAATTTGTGCAACAAGTGAAAAGGAAGAAGACATGGCAACGAAAAAACCCAACATCCTGGTCCTCTGGGGCGACGACGTGGGCTGGTGGAACATCAGCTACAACAGCCGCGGCCAGATGGGCTACCGCACGCCCAACATCGACCGCGTGGCCAACGAGGGCGTGGCCTTCACCGACTACTACGCACAGCAGAGCTGCACTGCGGGCCGCGCCGCGTTCATGACCGGCCAGAACCCGATCCGCACCGGGCTGACCAAGGTGGGCATGCCGGGTGCCCCCAACGGCCTGCAGGCGGAAGACCCGACCATCGCCGAGCTGCTCAAGCCCATGGGCTACGCCACCGGCCAGTTCGGCAAGAACCACTTCGGCGACCGCGACGAGCATCTGCCCACGATGCACGGCTTCGACGAGTTCTTCGGCAACCTGTACCACCTCAATGCCGAAGAGGAACCCGAGGACCCGGACTATCCGAAGGACCCGGCATTCAAGAAGAAGTTCGGGCCGCGCGGCGTGCTGCATTGCAAGGCCGACGGCAAGGGCGGGCAGACGATCAAGGACACCGGGCCGCTGACGAAGAAGCGCATGGAGACCATCGACGACGAGGTGACCAAGCATGCGCTGCGCTTCATCGACGAAGCGCACAAGGCCAAGACGCCGTTCTTCCTCTGGTACAACACGACGGCGATGCACTTCCGCACGCATTGCGCGGAGAAGCACAAGGGCAAGAGCGGTGGCCAGGGCGACTACAACGACGTGATGGTCGCGCACGACGAGAACATCGGCATGATGCTGGACAAGCTCGATGCGCTGGGCATCGCCGACGACACCATCGTCATGTATTCCACCGACA
>Ga0315276_10000287_pt1 | contig 42611 bp, 40 predicted proteins | sample YL17G05_0_MG_FD_204542 | JGI IMG/M metagenome (GOLD analysis project Ga0315276, IMG submission 204542) | Sediment microbial communities from Yellowstone Lake, YNP, Wyoming, USA - YL17G05_0 | ecosystem: Environmental > Aquatic > Freshwater > Lake > Sediment | place: USA: Wyoming | collected...
TATCACCCTGGACGGGAATCCATCCACCGGTTTCTCATGGGAAGCGCGGGACCTGGATACAGCGATGTTCGAGCAGGTCGGCGAACCCGTATTCACCAGCAGCAACCCGGACCTGATCGGTTCGGGCGGTACGTTGACCCTGACCTTTAAAACTTTGCAAGCAGGGACTGCTGCATTGCACCTTGTTTACCACCGATCCTGGGAATCCGGTGTTGACCCGATCGACACTTTCTCAGTCACAGTCAGAGTTAAATAAGCAAGGATCGATCTTCAACATGCAATTCAATTGCGGAGACTAGATGTCTCCGCAATTCTATTCTTTGTCCACAACCAATCTCACCACCATGAATTGATATAATTAGGTAATGTTTTTATTCATGATCAGGAGGAATCCATGGCAGAATCCTTTGATGTCCTAGTCATTGGTGCCGGGCCGGCAGGTTATGTGGCTGCCATCCGTGCGGCTCAGTTGGGATTGCATACCGCCATTGTTGACAGGCAGTGGTTGGGAGGCGTGTGCTTGAATGTCGGGTGTATTCCCTCGAAAGCGTTGCTGCGGAATGCAGAAATTGCCCACCTGTTGCGCGAACGCAGCAAAGAATTCGGATTCTCGTTTGAAAACCTGAAGTTGGATTATTCCGCAGCAGTCAAACGCTCGCGCCTCGTATCCGACAGGTTGGTAAAAGGTGTCGGGTTCTTAATGAAAAAGAACAATATCACGGTCTATTTTGGCGTTGCGCGCCTGTCTACAGAAGCATCAAATACCCTCAAGTCGGTTTCCGTTACCGATAAGGATGGCAAACTGACCAATTTATCAGCCAGGCATATCATTATGGCAACCGGAGCATCCGCGATCGTACCCGCAAACTGGAAAATGGATGGAACCAAGGTGGTCACGTACAAGGAAGCCATCTTGCAGGAGAAATTCCCCTCAAGCGTTATCATCATCGGCGCAGGCGCGATAGGAATGGAATTTGCCACCGTGTGGAATTCCTACGGTGCAAATGTGACCGTGGTTGAAATGCTGCCCCATATCCTCCCGCTGGAAGATTCGGAAGCCGCAGCGGAGGTTGCTAAAGCATTCACCAAGCGAGGTGTGAAATTGCTGCCCGGGCACAAGGTCGAAGCGGTGGAAACAACAAAAACCGGAGTGAAAGTGACAGTCTCTGCGGAGGGTGCAAGTAAGGTGCTTGAAGCTGACCAAGCTTTGCTGGCGATAGGATTCCACCCCAATTCAAAAGAACTTGGCCTGGAGGAAACCGGAGTAAAGGTCAGCGAGCGCGGTTTCATCGAGATTGACGAAAGGATGTCCACCAACATCCCGGGGATTTGGGCAATAGGCGATGTAACCGGGAAATTAATGCTCGCCCATGTAGGTTCAGCGATGGGTATTGTTTGTTCAGAAAACATTGCCGGGCACGAGACCGTGACCCTCGATTACGAAATGATGCCGCGTGCCACTTACTGTCAGCCCCAGGTGGCTTCCTTTGGTATGACAGAAGACCAGGCAAAAGAACGTGGATATAGAATAACGGTCGGGCGTTTTCCCTTTCAGGCGAACGGAAAAGCACTCGGGCTGGGTGATTATGCCGGCTGGGTCAAACTGGTGACAAATGAAGAATATGGGGAGATCCTGGGGGCAACTCTGGTAGGCCCGGAAGTGACCGAACTCCTGCCAGAATTAACCCTGGCAAGAATGATGGAATTAACACCGGAAGAAATCGCTCGCAATGTCCATGCCCACCCGACCCTGTCCGAAGCCCTGATGGAAGCCGCTCACGCTGCGCAAGGAAGTGCCATCCATATTTGATCCGATAAAAGAACCCGCTTTCTCACCGAAAGCGGGTTCTTTACCTGATTCTACTTGATCATCGTCAACAGCATCTTGAAATTCGAGACCGCCTTAAGTGCATGCGGATCATTGGCGGGCATTAAGATGGCATCCCCAGCCTGGAGCAGGAATGGTTTCGAGGAGATTTTTACCTCGGTCTTCCCCTCAAGCACATGGACCAGGGCATCAAAAGGAGCAGTATGTTCGCTTAACTCCTGCCCTTCACCAAATGCAAATAATGTGATATTCCCGTTGTCTGATTTTAAAATCTGGCGAGAGACTATGGCTCCAGGCTGGTAATCGACCAGACTCACCAGGTTCAGGATCTCGGATTTGGGTGTTGCTGACATGGTTATCTCCTTCGATGGGTAAACTGTAAAGATTTCGTTATCAATAAGTTGTGATTTAACGAATCTCAAATTGATAAGCTGCCCGCTCCCGGGTATAGCGGGTCGTCGCAGTAACCACCAGGATGACAGCTCTCGCCTGGTTATTGTTAATGGTAACCGGAATCTGTGCTTTCTGATCTGCCATTAATGGAATGATATCCACTTTTGTCTCGTTTGCTTTAATAGTTATTAGTGCCAGGCGAAATGTTTGGGGAAGGACATTCTGGATACGGACGAAACCGCTGCCTTCCCACCCTCCTCTGCCAGATTCAAAACCTTCGCTGTAGCCGATTTCCGGGATGGCAATATCGTCCACCATGAATCCTTCATTATTTACCGCTGAGTCAGTGATATAGTCAAAACGCAGGGAAACAACATGACCTGCAAACTGGGACAGGTCGATCGATTCCTGGATCCAGCCATTGGATTGACCGGTGTAGCCCCATCCGTAGGAACTACCGGAAGGATTTTGTTCTGTTCCGGACGGAGTGCTTAGAATTTTCCAGGATGTACCATCGGTGGACGAATCCAAATACACGTAGTCATAATTATTTTCAAGATCATACCAGACCCAATATGTTAAAGTTACCTGACCTGCTGCATCCGTCAGGTCAAATTGACGGGTGAGGGTCATATTGGATTCGTCACCCATATTCGACCAGAAGGCATAAGAACCCCCATGGGGATCTGCAGGTAATAAGGGGACGAGGGTGGAACCGGCAAAATCGATCGTATAATCTCCTGAACAATTGAAACGAATATAGTCCACACCGTATTGGTTGACCTGGCGTGCTGCTCTACCGCTCGGGCACGAGGATATGCCTTCCGTATCGGTTGTGGAGGGGGCATCCGGGTAATTATGGTAGGCATAACGTCCATCGCCAACAGTCGGATCCTGGAGGTAATTTGCGATGGTCCAATCCAGGAAGAAATCGTCGGCATGGATCGGTTGACCGGAGAGGGAATCTGAAATATTTAGCTGTCCAAGAACATTATCCACGCTTTCCAATGAATTCTGCTGGTCATGGACCAGCGTCTTGGTTGCTTGCTCGCCAAACCGGTCGAGGAAATAGGTGACGAATAGGAAATTGGCACCGTAATGGGCATAATTGTCACCGGCCTCTCCCAGCCAGTCTGTGAGGTTGATGTCTGGATCGTTTGTGTAATACCAGTCATTGCCGCCTGTATCATAACCATTGAGAAAGGTGGCTAATTCTGCAAAGCCTTCGTTCAGGAAGGAACTTTCATTCATGTCCTGATACCAGTGGATCATGTGCTGGAATTCGTGTGCCAGAGTGCCGTAGGTATAATTTACCGCCAATCCTTGGGACGCATCAATGTAAAAAGTTTCATGGGCATTGGAATATTCGCTTATCGCAGGTGGATACTCATCTCCCGGGCTGAAGAAACCCGCCACCATGCTTCCCAGGTTGCGGGCATAAACAATGTAAATATGAGGGTCGCCATCCACGCCGGGCGTCCATTCCGATCCGAAGAATTCCCGGTCGGTGGGATAGATCTTATTTTCAAATGTGTCGATCAATTTCTCGGCATCATCCTGATTAAACTGGATACCATCTTCCACCCAAAAATAGGCATGCGGGGTGACATAATGGAGGGTGACATCAATCAATGTATAAATATTGGTATCAGAATTCATCAACCAGAGCTGGGTCTTTGCTCCGGCTTTCAACGGTGAGGCAGGCGGAGCGACCGTGGGAGATATTACACAAATGTGTTTGAATCGGCAGGCGAGGAGTGCCAGGTCTCGAACAGGGACGATAGTCTGCTGGAGCAATTGCAGCGTGCTGGTATCGGAAGCACCTACCGGCTGGCGTGTGATCTCAAAAGGAGTGGGAGTGAGGTAGTCCGGATAGGGAGAGGAATAAGCAGCAATGGTTGGAAGAATTTGACCAATTTTATAGATGGCCGCGAATGTACCGCAAAGGATCAGAATCAGGCAGCAGCAAAGTACCAGGATAATACTTCCTACAACGAATACGATGGATGCGGTCGTTTTCATTCTTTACCTATGTTTCGAAGATATCTTGCAAAGGATTGTACTATGGAATTTATGAGAGAAAAATAGACAAGAGGAATCATGCCACGGGATTCGGTTTCATTCGACAGGACCTATGATCCCCAATGGGCCTGTTGACTTGCGCGGGATTCTCGTCTATAGTACGAACCATGCCCAAACGACAGATCTACCTGCTCTCACCAAAGGAATTCAGTCCGGAGACGATCGCTGTCGCTTTTGCAAAGACTTCCCGATCACCCGATTCATTCAGCAAGATTGCTTCGGAATTGAATGAAGATAACAGCGCAAAATTCCATGAGCGCTGGGTCGTCGGGTATGGTCACGCTTCGGTTGCGGAACATGCCGTCATTCATATTGCCATCGAAAATGTTTCCCGGCTGGCAGTGGAGTGCATCGAGTCCAACCGCCTGGCATCCTACACGGAAAAATCCACCCGTTACCAGAAATGGGATCTGGACAGTTTTGTCCTACCTGTAGAACTGGAAAATCATCCTTTGCGTAGAGATTACCTGAAGACTTGCAGATTACTCTTCGATGCCTATTCCCGGTCGCTTGCGCCTGCAAGAGCTCAGGTGGAGAGCAGGAATCCAAGGGAGGAAAATGAAACTGACGAGGCCTATGACCGGCGTATCCGCGTGAAGTATGTGGATGGTTGCCGCTTCCTGCTTCCGGCAGCCGCCTTGGCCAACCTGGGCATGACCGCCAATGCCCGCACTCTGGAACATGCCATTGGGAAGATGCTTTCCCATCCGCTAGAGGAAGTGAAGCAGATTGGTGAGGAGGTCAAAAAGGTTGCCTTGGAGGAGATCCCCACCCTGGTGAAATATGCCAATTCCCTGCCCTATTTGGTCAAAACAAGCACGGCATTTTCTCTATCAGATCAGGAAATTGCTCTGAGCATCGATCGAAACTGGTGCCAATTGGTGGATTATGATCCCGACGGGGAAATCAAAGTACTGGCATCGGCGCTCTTCCGCTTCGGTCAAGGTTCCTATGCCACTGCGCTGGAAAAGTTGCGCACGATGTCTGAAGTTGAGCGTGGAAACCTGGCTGATGCATTGTTAGGTCAACTCGGCGAGCACGATGCTCCCTTGCGTGAGTTGGAATTTACCTCTTACACCTTTGACCTCGTTCTCGACCAGGGAGGTTATGCAGAATTCAAACGCCATCGCATGATGACCCAGACGCCCCAACCTTTGACTGCGAGGCTGGGTTATGTCTTGCCACGATTGATCCGGGACGCTGGGTTTGAAGCGCAATACCGCTCTGCCATGGATGCAGCCTCGGAGACCTATGAAAAATTGGCAGCATGGAACCCGCATGTTGCGAGTTATATTGTCAGCAACGGGTTCAACCGCAGGGTGCTTTTTACGATGAACTTAAGGGAAGCGTTTGCATTCTGCCAGTTGCGGGCTGCTGCCAATGCACATTTCTCGATGAGGCATGTCGCACAAAGGGTTGCAGAGGAGATCCGGCATGTCCACCCCCTGTTGGCGAAATATATGCGCCTGCCGGTTGAAACCTGGCAGGACGTCGAACAGCAGAATTTCTAAGAATTTTTTCTCATAATATATCGGAGTTTAATTAGTACGGATGCCCTTGGGGTGATAAGGGGAAATAATCTTCTGAAATTAGTTATTCGTGGAACTCCTCCACCTGGTACACCAGCGCCTCGAGGTGCTTCCGCCTCCATGCATCTGGTGAGGCGCCCATTTTGTAACAAAGGTTTTCAAGGAATTCAACCGGGCTGGGTATCTTCTCCCAGACCTGCGGCAGGAATGTCGCCCGGCGAAACCCGTCCTTCAAAATGAGACCATCCACCCCGGGGTGTAATTTTGCCAGCAGGTCATCAGCATCTGAGTATTCCAGCCGGACAGGTCTTGTGAGTCGTGAGACTTCAATCTTGATATTCACCAGTTCATTTTCCTGGACTGGGGGAAAACGGTAATCCTCCAATGCGGCTGCAACCGCATGCTCGCGGACGTCATCGACCAGCGGCTGGTAAGGTTCCAGGGCACCGATGCATCCTCGCAGGTTGCCATGCACGGTTAACGTTACAAAGGACGCCCCCTCTGCATGCAAGGTCGGAGTGATATCCACGTCATCCAGAGCTGGCAAGGACTGTCGCCGGACTCCGCTTTCGAGTGCTTCACGTGCAATGCGCAACAGGATCTTCTTTTCTTCCAGGGTTAATTGATCGCCCATACCCCCATCATACAATTCCCATCACAAGGAGTCAAGCGGGAGGGAACTTAATCCCCGTCATCCTCCTCTTTATCCGGTTCAGAGGGCTGGTCAAGGCGTACCACTTCTCCGTGGATATTAATAATCACTCTAAAACCAGACATGCCCATGTAAGCACGGCTTTCTTCAGGGATGCCTGTCTGCAGTAAATTCTCGAATTGCTGATCTATATTCTTCAAATGGTTAATCAACATTGCCTTTGAGAAGATGTCCTCTGTGCCCAGCATCTTGGCCGCTTGCTCACCGAGCAAACCTTCATTACCGCTGATTTGTTTTCTCATTACCTCTAATACCTGACGGTCAACCTGTTCGGATGGTATATGGCGCAGAAACCCGGAATCATCCACCACATAACAGGGCTCATCGCCCACATACGCGGTCCCGGCAGGACGATTGGCTTCATCCACCACTAAACCGGCAAAGATCGGTTGACGCTGCATTGTCATTACTCCTGGTAATAAATTCTTAATGAGTGCATTATACAGGAAGAATGATGGTTGATAGAAATCTGGTTATATCGAGGCAAGATGACATGCATCTGGATACTTAGGTGATCATCATGATTGAACGATATGGACACGGGTGCCTGCGCCCTGTTGGAGTACCAGTCGTTCTCCCGGTGGAACGGTAGGGACCGTCCAGCGATATATCCATCGAGCATCCTGCACTGACATATTGATGCAGCCATGGCTGTGCGGGTGCCCAAAATCATTGTGCCAGTAGGTGCCATGGATGGCTATACCGTTATCGGTAATATACGAATCCCACGGCACTCCGGGTAGATCGAAAACAGAGGCGATGTCTGCCCCGCCAGTCATATGGTAGGTCGGGCGTTTATGAAATGTACGAAACCAACCGACAGGTGTTTCATAGTTCTTCTGCCCCGTGGAGATTCGCGCGGCATAAACCAGCACATTCCACTCGAAAGCCATCAAGAGCTGGCGGTCAAGGATGATTTCGATGTGCTTCTTGTCTTCCGGCACTTGATTGGAAAACGGAGAAATCTCCTCATTTGAGAATACATGTATCCATTCTGGGCGGGTGTAGTAATGCGAATTATATAGGTTGTCATAAGCCCTGTACCATAGACTACCATCCCGTTGGTCTGTCATCAACCCTTTGATCCAATGAGTGCTCCCATGGTACAACCTTGGTCCCGGAACCGGGGAGCGATTAAGAGCCCAAATGGAATCGGTATAAGGGATGGTAATTTCACCCGCTATTCCCTTTTCAGGAATATCAGTTACAACTTGATTCAAAACCGTGCTGACAGGTTGGACGCCTCCGGAATAAACATAACCTTCGTCAGCGAGGCGGAACCAGGTTCGATTGTAATCTCCATCCACGCCCCCAAACTCCTGGGCGGCAATATTCAGGATGCTGTCCCGCGGACAGGATTTCAGCCGTGTGCCACTAAATGCAGGGGTGTCCCGGACAATCAAACTGTTATACAGCACGCGTCCCTGACCAGGAACTGAGGCAGCCTGTGCATTGTGGATGCCCAATTCTGAAAGCAAAATACTGAGCGATGCCGCACCGCTCAGTTTTAGAAAATCACGCCTGGAGAGGAAGCTGCTATCCATGAGAGCAATGCCAGTTCTCGACATCTGGCAAATCTGACCTTTTCGTTAATTTGGTTGGTTCACTTCTCTAACCCGGTCTCTGCTTTCAGTTGACCACAAAGTCCCCATCCCGGTATGGAATCAGCTGGAAGTTCAATAATGAACATTAACCAGCGTTCCCAACGATGCCCAATAGAACAGCCACTCAGCATCCGGAGTATACATATTTACACAGCCATGGCTCATCGGGACGCCAAAATTATTATGCCAGTAGGTGCCGTGAAAACTATATCCTTTATAGAAATACATTGTATAGGGAACGTTTGGCAGATAATAACCATCCCCAGCCATGAGAGTGGAAACAAGTTTCATATAGATATGGAATTGACCCGTCACCGTTGGAAATGCAGGGACACCAGTGGAAACCAGGAAGCTTGCCACAATGGTATCACCTTCGTAAGCATACACCATCTGCTCCGAGAGATTCACATCGATCCAGCGGTCACTATGGAATTCAGTCGTGGGAAAGGGTGTATTGGTAGGCCAGGGAACGTGTGTCTGTGTAGGTGGTGGTTTCTGTGTTGGGAGAGGGGTGCGTGAAGGGGTAAACGTTTCTGTCGGAGTGGGGGTATTCGTAAAGGTAGGAGTCGGTGTAAATGTGTTGGTCGGTGTAAAAGTGGCGGTATGCGTGGGTGTGTAGGTAGGCTTTTCAAAATCTATTGGTGCCCCAAATGCCGATGTGACCGCAGGTGAGCCATGCAGGAACGCCAGCACGGGCGACGCATTCCCGGGCCAGAATGCCCAGGCTGCCGTCAGGCAAGCAGCCAGCAGGAGCAAGGTCAGGAATGACCAGCGATACTTGGCCAGGGATTTCAGAAGCCGGGAACTTGATTCAGGTGCCGCGCTGGTAATGGCGGCAGGGATGACTTCCTTCGAAAGATGGCGGGGTGTTGGCCTGGTAATTGGATTCAGGGGAGTCGTATTTTCAACCCGGCGATTATCTTTGGGAACATCCCTGGCTCGGTCCCCTGCAGTCTTTCTCAGGCGATCGACAGCCCAGTGCATTGCCTGGCGGGCTTTTTCACTGTTCGGATTATTGCAGAGTGCCTGCTCAATGTACGCGATGCTGGCGCGCGGGCTTCCGAGTGCCGCCAGGATCAACCATGGTTCTTCCAATAACGGATCCTGGGATGCTGCCATCTCAGCCCAGCGGCGAGCGGCCTGCCGGTCCCCCTGTTGCAATGCCTGCCGGGATTTTATTAGGGCTTGCTGGACGGAGTCAGAACCGGTGTTCATGGCGTGGAAACAGGCTCGACGCTTTCACTCCTGACAAAACAGAGCACACCCGCAACAACCCCATCCGCCACTACATCAGGGTGATCCACCAGGAGGCTTCGATCAAGGTTCAGGAATCCCGTCTCGATGATCGCTGCAGGTGTTAAGGGGGCTATGGCCCTGAAAGCGTGGTAATCGGTCATGTTGACAGTAATATTCCCTGAAAGGTAAGGCAGACCAGTCGCGTGGGCATAGCGATCGTGCAAACATGCAGCCAATCGTTCGGTCAGGTTCTTGTCACGGCTGTAGGAGGAGGTTGCCAGTTTAAAACCTGTCGCCTGGTCATCAATCACATCACAGGTATCATTATGAATGGATAACAACAAGGCAGCCTGGTAACCTTCCAGGCGCGGATCAAATTCCTGAAGGAGGTCAATATTATATCCCTGGGCTTCGAGTTTTTGCCGAACGAGGGAGGCGATCGTCAGGTTAATATCATGTTCATTCGTTCCGTCCGGGCAAACGGCACCCAGGTCATCGCCGTTCCCCCAGTGACCGGATACAATACCTATACGCATCGGTTTTTGGGGAGTCGCGACTGCACCCGAACCTTCTGATTGTGTGGTGAGTAAACCGGAGATCATGGATCCAAGATTCCCGGAGAACATCTTTGGTGAAAAACCCGTGGCAAGTGTCGCGATCAGAAAAGCAACGCTGAACGCGGTCTGCAAAATACGCCCCGTGCGGGATTCCTGCCGGGAACGGGATGGGGCTTGAAAAGGTTGATCGGCCATATTTGATGTAATAGTACCTTAATTTAGATTAAAAAGGCAGGGCGTTTCGTGGTGAAATGGTGGAAAAAACAGGATGGTTGAAAATACCACCTTTGGCAGCAGACATTCGGCTATAATGAACCACGCTGAAGTCGATCCTTCAGGAGAATTGGCATGCTTATTATCATCAGCGATCTCCATTTAGGGGACGGAACCTGTGGAAAGCCGGTATCCCCGAGTGCCTACACCCTTTTTGCAAATCGTTTGCAGGAATTAGCACGCAATGCATCCTGGCAAGTCGATGGAAAATATTCCCCGCCGGAGAGCATCGATATCGTGATGATGGGCGACATCCTGGATGTTTTACACTCCACGCGCTGGTTGGAGAAGTCTTACGGTGAGATCGGATATGTTCGCCCTTGGACTGACTTCCATGCGCCTGAATTTACTGCCACCCTGAACGACATCACAGATGCAATAATTAAGAATAATTCTGAATCCGTCAGGATTCTGAGGAATTTGACTTCGGATGGCATCACTTTGCCAGCGGCTACTGTTCGCGGTGGAATGGATCCGAAGAGACCGGCAATTCCTGTAAAAGTACGGCTGCATTATATGATCGGGAACCACGATTGGTATTATCACCTGCCAGCAGCAGGTATCGATGCTATCCGTAAAAAGATCGTAAAAGCCTTTGGTTTGGCGAATTCCTGTCACCCATTTCCCCATCAAATTATGGAATCCCCTGAATTGTTGGGCGTAATGGAAGAGCATAATGTGTTTGCGCGCCACGGGGATATCTATGACCCATTAAATTACTCCTCGGAACAGGGCCGCGATGCCGCCAGTCTGGGGGATGCTTTCTCAGTTGAGATCCTGAATGGATTCCCGGTGGAAGTGGAGCGGCACATGGGGGCTGAACTTCCTCTCCGGTTTCTCGATAGCCTGAGGGAACTGGTCAATGTCCGTCCTGCGCTGGCCACCCCTCTATGGATAAGCAGCCAGATGCGTCAGAATAATATTTCGGTCCCATTACAGAAAAAAGTGAAAGAATTATGGAATGAAATGAGCAGGGAATTCTTAAAGTTGGATTTCGTGCAGGCAAAGAATACCCCTTTTAAATTGGATCTCGTCGATGGGTTAAGGCTGGCGATCACCCTTTCGGATAGTCTTTCGTTTAAAGCCATAGACAACCTGGTGATCTGGATAAGAAACAAGATCGGAACTGACAGGATCACGTATGCTCAGCATGCTTTACAAGAAAACGCCTTCCTGGAACGCAAGGCACAATTTATCGTCTACGGGCACACACACCATCATGAGATCGTTCCGTTGGATTCCTTCGAAGTGGCTTCGCGACCAACCAACCAGATGTATTTCAATTCCGGCACCTGGCATACCTATTTTGACCTTGCAATTTTCAAACCGGGGGAGCAGAAATTTGTCCCCTACCAGGTGCTCACCTACCTTTCTTTCTTTAAGGGTGGCGAACGGCAGGGTCGTCTTTACGAAACCTGGTCTGGTTCCTTGTCGAATTAGATATGGCTGAATACCTTTACCTGATCCATCCCTACCGCCAGGATTTCTTCGATTCTCCCACGCAGGAGGAAGAGGCTGTCCTGGATGAGCATTTCGACTATCTCAAGGAAGCGGCAGACGCAGGTATCGTGCTGCTCGCAGGACCATGCCTCGATAAAACCTTTGGATTGGTGGTTTTCCAGGCTGAAAACGATGAGGCAGCCAGGGCATTCATGTTTACTGATCCAAGCGTTAAAAAGAATGTCATGATGGCAGAATTACATCCCATGCGGGTTTCCATCAGATCAAAATGACCATCTACCCTGCAGCAGCCCTGCGTGCCGTGGCGCTTCATGCTCAATCCTTGCATCCAGCCAATGTCCTTGATCGGCGGGTCAAAACGGATCGCTTATTCCAGGTCATCAACAAGATCGGCTGCGTGCAAATCGACACGCTGCACATGGTCCGGCGCAGCCAATACCTTGTGCCGTGGAGTCGCCTCGGGACGTATGAACCGAAAGATTTCGATAATCTAATCTTTGGTCCTAAGCGTCGCCTCTTTGAGGGTTGGGAACATGCTGCCACGATCATCCCTCTGGATGAGTACCGATACCAGATGCCACACCAGCGGAATATGCGCGAACATCCCACCACCTGGTATAACCGCTGGTTGAATGAACTGGTTAATAAAGAATTCGTTCCACTGGTACTGGACCGGGTACGCAAGGAGGGTGCACTCAAAGTAAGCAACTTCGAATCCGACGGACATGTCAGTGGAGCTTGGTGGAATTGGCGGCCTGCCAAAGTGGCCCTGGAGTTCCTGTATTCCTTCGGCGAACTGATGATCGCCAATCGTGATAAATTCCAACGAGTATACGACCTGACAGAACGGGTTCTGCCGGACTGGGTGGACCGGAGCGAGCCGACCGTTGAAGAGCGTGACCGTTTTTGGGTGGAGCGCGGTGCGCAGGCGCTTGGTGTCTGCCTGCCACGCCATGCCGGTGATTACACCTGGATGAAAGTGACAAAGTCGCGTCCCATTGTGGAGGGGCTGATCAAAGACAGGATTCTTCTCCCGGTCACGGGAGAACTTGCCAGCGGGAAGAGCAGCGCCCTGATCATCCACCGTGATAACCTGCGGTTGCTGGAACAAGCAGCGGATGGCGCACTTAAGGCTGAGCGAACCACATTCCTCAGCCCGTTCGACAACCTGTTTTGGGCATCCCGGCGGGACGAAATGTTTTGGGATTTCCGCCAATCGTTGGAATGCTACCTGCCCGCGCATAAGCGCGTTTACGGTTATTTCTGCCTACCGATCCTGCATAAGGATCGTCTGGTGGGACGTTTCGATCCCAAACTTGAACGGAAGACCGGCACCCTGATCCTGCGGGCGTTGTATCTGGAACCGGGTGTAAAAGCAAGCGAGGAACTGGTTGGGAATGTTGCCAGCGTCCTGAGGGATTTTATGAAGTTTCACCAAGCTCGGGAACTGGTTATCGAACGCAGTGAACCGGCAGTCTTTGGCAAGAAGATTCTCAGGGTGCTCTAGGTCCCAGGTCTCTTCAGGAGAACAGCCATGAATGATCAAAATACGAAAATGACCAAGGCAGAATTACTCCAACAGATACAATCCGAACGAAAATCATTGGAGGAAACACTTTCCACCCTCACCCCGGCACAAATGCTGCTTCCCGGGGTGGATGGCGAATGGAGTGTCAAGGATGCGCTCGCCCATATTTCAGCCTGGGAGCGGCGGATGATCAACTGGGTTGGCAGCCACCTTGCCGGCACGCTGCCTGAAGTACCGCTGCCCTGGGATGTGGAGCGTATGAATTCCGAAACCTACAACCAGGTGAAGAATAAGTCTCTCTCTGAAGTGCAGGCAGAATTCCGTCAATCTTACCGGGATTCGCTTGAACTTGTCAAAAGCCTGAGCGAGGCCCAGCTTCAGGTCACCTACTCAGACACCTGGCCCATGGGTCCCCTCTGGACTGGTATTGCGGCGAACATGAATTGGCACTATAAAGAACACCGAACCGATATCCTCAAGTGGCTTGAGAAAATTTAACCTCTCAGTTGGCCAACCTGGGGCGGTAATAATCCGGAAAATAATGATCTCCTGGATGGTTGCCCCTGGGAATAGTGATTCTTTTGCACCTATTCCTATGCGTTGGCGGTTGGCAGTATAATTAACGAATGTCCATCCTCAATTCAAAGCACATTGTTCTGGGTGTTACCGGTTCGATCGCGGCGTACAAGTCCGCTGAACTGGCATCCAGGCTCACACAAGCCGGGTCACAGGTGGATGTACTGCTCACCCCCGCGGCTGAGAAATTCGTCACCCCGCTCACATTCCAATCTGTTACCGGCAGGGATGCGTACACCGACGCTGAACTCTGGGGAGGCGAAGCGCACGTTCTGCATGTCGGGCTGGGTCGCAGCGCGGATATGCTGGTGATCGCTCCCTGCACTGCCAACACGATCGCTAAACTTGCATACGGACTGGCTGATAACTTGCTGACCATCACTGCATTGGCGATGCGTTCACCGATCCTGGTCGCGCCTGCGATGGATGCAGGCATGTTTGAGCATCCTGCCACGCAGGGGAACATCGAGATATTGCGAAAAAGAGGTATCCATTTTGCCGGTCCGGTGGAAGGTCACATGGCCTCCGGGCTGACAGGTCTCGGTCGGATGATGGAACCTGCAGACCTCATCGGTCACATCCGTTTTATTTTGGGAATCGGCGGGAAAATGGCTGGCAGGAAGATCGTTGTCAGTGCGGGTGGCACACAGGAACCGCTTGATCCAGTGCGGGTGCTGACCAACCGTTCCTCTGGCAAACAGGGTTACGCCATTGCCCAGGCAGCCATTGAAGCAGGCGCGTCAGTGGTGCTGATCACCACACCGACGAATCTGATACCACCTGCAGGCTGCAAGGTCGTTCATGTCCGCACGGCAGAGGAAATGCAAAAAGCTGTGATGTCTGAAGCTGCACAGGCTGATGCATTGGTGATGGCCGCGGCGGTTGCAGATTTCCGGCCTAAGAGGATTGCGGAAAACAAACTCAAGAAGCGGGATGGAGTTCCGCATTTCGAATTGGAAACCGTACCGGACATCCTCCTGGCGGTTGCCGGGATGGGTGCCAGGAAGCCGCGTTACGTAGTCGGATTCGCCGCTGAGAGTACTGATTTAATGGAGAACGCAACCAGCAAGTTAAAGACCAAGAAACTTGACCTGTTGGTGGCAAACGACATTTCCGCCGTGGATGCCGGATTCGGTGTGGATGAAAACCGGGTCACCCTTCTATTCCCGGATGGAAAAGTGGAATCCTTGCCGCTGATGAATAAGAGCGAAGTGGCAGAGATACTCATCGCACATATTAAAGAATTGCTGGAGCGTAAATGAGCAAAGTCCTGGTGATCTCCGACGTTCACGCCAATGCTGTCGCACTTGAAGCAGTGGTGAAGGACGCCGGCAAAGTTGACGAGACCTGGTGTCTGGGAGATGTGGCTGGTTACGGACCTCAACCTAATGAATGCATCGACCTGATTCGCTCTCTGCCCAAATTGACCTGTATGATGGGCAACCATGATTTTGCCGCGATCGGGGTGATGCCATTGGAGACATTCAATTCCGATGCAAAAAAAGCCTTATTATGGCAACGGAAGATGTTCAGCGAGGAAAGCCAGAATTTCATCAACGCCCTGGCGGATGAACTTGTCGTGCGAGGTGAGGTCTCACTCGCCCACGGCAGCCCGCGAGATCCGATCTGGGAATACGTGATGAATACACAAATTGCTAGGATAAACCTGTCATTTTTTGATACTCCCTGGTGTTTTGTCGGACACTCACATTACCAGGCAGTATTCCAGTTCCACGCAATCACGGATGACATGACCATCGTGGTACCACGCCCGGCAGAGCACTATGAACTGAAAGAACGCGCCATTTTGAATCCTGGATCCGTGGGTCAACCGCGCGACCGCGACTCAAGGGCTGCCTATGCCATCTATCACCCGGAGTTGCACACCTGGGAACCGCGGCGCGTGGAATATGACATTCCCCTGGTCCAAAAATTAATCGTGGATGTGGGACTCCCATCCCGCCATGCAGAACGCCTCGCTGGAGGCTGGTAGCAGCAGATCGAAGGCACCGGAACCATGGCTTTTCCCGGTGCTTTTTTTATCCTTCCCGGGAACAATTGCTCCGGGTCAGTCGTCTATGGGGCAGCCTGACCAGTTCACCCTTTTAAGGAGGAAAATGCCATGAAGAAGAGACTCGTAATTATCCTGATCAGCCTGTCAATTGTGCTGGCTGCCTGTGGATTAAAAGCAACCAGCGCACCGTCGCCGGATTTGTATCCGCAGGGTGCCGGAGGTGCACCTGCGTATGAAAATCCTCCATCTGCCACGCAATCTTCCCTGGATTATGCGGATGCCAATAAGACAGCTGGAGAATCGGTCGCAAATTCCGCCCAGACCCAGGAACGGCTGGTCATCATGAATGCCGATCTGACCATTGTCATTGCCGATCCACAAGCCAAGATGGATGAAATCAACCTGATGGCAGCCAACATGGGCGGCTTTGTCGTCTCGATGAACATGTACCAGACGATCACCCAAAATGGGGAAAGCGTCCCTGAAGGTTACATTTCAATACGCGTCCCTGCAGATAAATTGGAAAACGCCTTGAGCCAGATCAAATCTGATGCGGTGGAAGTACGCAATCAGAACCGTAACGGTCAGGATGTGACCGCTGCGTATGTGGATCTGCAAAGCCAGCTGCGGAATCTGGAATTGGCGGAAGCCGATCTGCAGGCGATCATGGATGAGGCCAAGAACAACCCCAACAGCAGTACCAGCTCAAAGACCCAGGATGTGCTGGCGGTTTACAATCAAATCGTTTACGTACGCGGCCAGATCGAGTCGATCAAGGGTCAGATGCAGTATTATGAACAATCCTCGACCTACTCGCTCATCAACGTGACCCTGATTGCCGAAGAAACCATCCAGCCTATTGAGATTGGCGGATGGAAACCCGTTGGCGTGGCTCGCGATGCCATCCAATCGTTGGTCAAGTTCTGGCAGGGTTTCGTGAACTTCCTGATCAACCTGTTCCTTCTGATCCTTCCGGTCCTCCTTACGGTCTTTGGCCCGCTCGCATTGATTGTCTGGGGCATCATCGCCCTGGTCAAACGGCAAAAAAGGAAGAAAGCGCTGAGCAACAAGCAGTAAACTCTTCCCACCCAACCAGCACCCCTCTCCCTCTGCCCTGACTTCAATCGAGGCAGCCCGGGAGAGGGGTATAATTTTATTAATGGATCAACTCGTATCGGAAGCCCGCAGGCTGTTCGGAATTCACCTCACTGGTCGCCAGATGGTGGCACTGATGACCTACGAGCGCGACCTGCTGGCTTGGAATGAAAAATTCAACTTGAGCGCGATCAGGGATGCAGAGGGAATCCGCACCAAGCATTTCCTCGACTCCTTCTCGTGCATCCTGGCATGGAAGGAAAAACCACCCCGCAGGTTGATTGACATCGGCACAGGCGCTGGATTTCCAGGAATCACCCTGAAGATCCTGTACCCATCCATGCGCCTGACCCTGGTGGAATCGGTTGGCAAGAAAGCAAATTTTTGCCGTCACCTGGTGGAAACCTTAAAATTGGAATCTGTGGAAGTGATCACAGCCCGGGCTGAAGAGGTGGGACGAATGCCAGGTCATCGGGAAGGCTACGACTGGGCTGTGGCGCGGGCAGTGGCGAACCTTCCGGTGCTGGTGGAATACCTGCTTCCCCTTGTTCAAGTCGGGGGGGCGATGCTTGCTCAAAAAGGTCAGAGTGGACCCGCTGAAACTCATAAAGCAGAAAAAGCACTCAAAATCCTGGGCGGGAGCATACGTCAACTGATCCCGGTCATCCTGCCAGGTGTGGCTGATGAACGTTTCCTGGTGGTGGTGGATAAGGTGGCAGCCACCCCGGCTCAATACCCCCGCAAATCCGGGATTCCGGCTAAGAAACCACTATAAGGTGAAAACCTGACCTTATAAAACAATGGGGCAACTCAACAAGGCACCTTTTCGAGCAAGGTGATGCGGTCTTCCTTATTGGGGATCGCGCACAGGAAAACAAAATCCTCCTCACCTCCATTCTTATACCAGTGCGGTATCCCCTCGGGGATAAATACCACATCCCCGCTGCTTATAACGAATGTCTTTTCGCCTATCCCGATCCTGGCGTGTCCGCTCAAGATATATTGTTCATGTTCCACCGTGTTGGTATGCGATGGCATTCCGCCACCAGGTTGGATGACGAATCGGCGTAATGCAAAATTCGGTCCTTCTTGTGAGGAGATCAGCACCTGTATAAAGGTTTTATCTCCAGCCTTAACAACCTGGCTGTCCACGTCGCGGGCGTGTTTGATTGACATATCAGCTTACCTTTCCTCTCCGCTGAATTTGACCATTCCGGAGGCAACTTCCCACAACTGAGCCTTTTTCACGAATTCAGGTGGAAACAACTTCAAGTCTGTGGTGGTCAGCAGTGCTTGATCGATGTTATCCAGGTAGGACAGCAAATCATTGCGGCGCTGGGTGTCCAGTTCAGCAAGGACTTCATCCAGCAACAGGACCGGCCACTGCCCGGTGCGGGATTTCATCCACTCGATCTCAGCCAGTTTGATCGCCAAAAGGGTCGTCCGCACCTGGCCGCGCGAACCAAAATCGGAAAGGTCAATCCCGTTGGCCATGAAACGCAATTCATCACGGTGAGGACCCAGCAGGGTTACCCCACGGCGGATTTCTTCAGCACGGTTTGTCTTCAGCGCGAGGTCATATCCCTTGCGGATTTCCTCTTCTTTGAAACCATTACGCTCAACACTTGTGTTGAGAGGCATGGCGATCTGCCCGGCAGGTGGTGGCAGAGGGTCGTATGCCGGTTGATAATGGATGCGCAGTACTTCCGAACCATCCGTTAGTTTACTGTGGATGCGAACGGCAAGTTTTTCGATCTCGTGGACAGCTTGGATGCGCTGAAAGATTATGGCTGCCCCTGTACGGGTGATCGACTCGTCCCAGAAATCCAGCTGGGCCTGGTCACCATTTCGTTCAGCCAGCAGTTTGAGCAGTGCGTTTCGTTGCGAGATCGCCCTGCCATACTCGCCCAGGAGATGGGCATAACCGGGTACCGCCTGAGCCACGGCCAGGTTCAATGTCCGGCGGCGTTCCTCGGGTCCGCCTTCAATTATCTGAGCCATCTGCGGGACGAAAATCACTGCGCTGAAGTGACCGATGACCTCGGAGAGGGGTCGCTTGATCCCGTCGAGCAGGATCTCCTTGCGCAGGCGTTGACCGGACACCCCCACCGCTTCCAATACCAGGCGCACCTCAAGATGGTGTTTGGCATGGCCGCGTGTGTATTCAGCCACAAGGCGCCCGACCGCCAGTTCCTTCCGGGCTTCAATGAAGTTGACCAGCTGCCTGTCTGCGTGGGTCTGGAAAGAGGTAAAGGCAGCCAGGAAGTAAATTGCCTCGAGAAGGGTGGTTTTCCCCTGGGCGTTGCTTCCCGTAAGCAAGACAACCCGCCGGGGAATGTCCAGGTCCAGGCGGGCGAAACTTCGGAAGTTGGTCAGGGATAGGTGGGTCAGGAACATGATGCTTGTAAGGTTAAACGTTATCCAGCAAGGGTTCTTCCGGAGTGGGTTTCCATACCTTGATAGCCCGATCGGTAAAAACGATCCCGTTCAGGTGATCGATCTCATGCTGGAAAATGCGTGCCAGCCAGCCATTCGCCTTTATCCTGACAGGTTGCCCGCGCCGTGTTTGTCCCTTGACTGTCACTGCCAGGGCTCGTTCAACCTCTCCATGCAAGCCGGGGATCGAAAGACAGCCCTCGATCCCCAATTCAGTCTCTTCCACTGCCTGGGTAATCTGAGGATTTGCCACGACAAAGAGTTTCTTCGGGGCATCTTCCTGGTCATCATTCACTGGATATTCAATTACAATGAGCCGCTCGGATACGCCCAATTGTGGAGCAGCCAACCCCACTCCGGGTGCCTCCCGCATCGTCTCTATCATATCTTCGACCAGGGTTTGAAATTCACTTTCAAACTGGGTCACCGTCCGGGCTTTGCGGCGCAAAACAGGGTTGGGCAGGGTGATGATTTTCCGTATTGTCATAATTTACCAATAAACACTTCTGATTAAGATCCTAGGGCAGATCATTCTTTGGAAGATCTTTTTCTGGATCTTTTTTAACTTGTGTAGTTTCCTCTCTTAGTTGTTGTTCATTCTTAAAGTAGGCCGCGAACCAGTCAGCGGTACGGGTTCGCTCACCGTTGATGCGGTCCTGTTCCCTCTTGGTGACCCTCTCCAGCCTTCGGCGCTCTATATCCTCCTGCACTGCGGAGGGATTAAATACATTATCGAAACTCATCTCTCTTCCCCCGCCAATAGTGATAAAGACTGTTCCATAATTAAACAGCAATGCCAGGATACCAACCCGCTTGTGCTCGATCGAAAGGATATTTTCCAATGCTGCTATGTCGCTTGTCACCTCACCCAGGGGGGTCTTGTCAATATCCAGGATCTGCTCAGGTGTCACTTGAAAGATATCGTTGCTCCAATCCACATATTCGTAAATACACCAGAGCAATGCTGCCCCAACAAGCACCAACCAGATCAGCATCAACCACCCTGCCGATACTTTGAACAGATTGGGAAAAATGGGGTTAGGGGTCAGGAGTTCATATGCCATCAATCCTGCCAGGATGAACAGGATCAATCCAGGTTTCCAGAGTTGTTCTAAAAGGACAAAGATGTGCTTGCGATAGGTGATGGTCGAAAATTGCTCAAACCGCTGGCGGAACAGGTTAGCAAAACCACGCTGGTCTTCGTAGGGATCCTTCTTCTCTGCCTGAACTGCCACAATCCCCGGAACCTTCGCTGGTTCATCGTTTTGATCCAGCAGACGAGCGCGAAGCATCTCGTTGATCTGCTCTTGTTCCATCTGGTTGGAAATTTCCTTGGAACGTCTCCAGTGCTGGTCGATCAACGCCGCTGCCTGGTTGGGATGTTCCACATTCAGCAGTTTCAGGGTGTTGCCGACAATGGTCGATATGATCAGGTTCCCATAATCCATCATTCGCCCGGTGAGATCAGTTTCCACGTTTACCCGTTGGATCGCTGAAAGGGGTGCTTCCTGGCGGCTCTCATAGATACCGATCACCTTTTCCACCCAGATGACGCGCCGGTCGGTAATGAGATAATAATCGTTGCTCCAATCGAATCCAGCCCAGACCCCCCATCCTATGGCGAAAATCCCTGCGATCAACGACAACCACCACACCCATGCCAGGGCTGGTACCCACAAGGAATAGTACCATGCCACCAACATCCCGATGACTGCCACAAAGGCGAGCAGAAGCGGAGCCACCAATTTCTGCAGGAGCAGGACAGGGTGCTTGCGCGACATGAAGTAGATGATTTCGTCTGGCTGAAGCCATTTAAAAAGTGTCTGCCGATGCAGGCGCTTACTGTTGACCGCCACGGTGATATTTGTCTTGATTACGGGCGCTTGCTTGACAAGCAGCAGATATTGCTGCCGTCTCAACATCAATACAACCGTCACCTCGCTGGTCACCACGGATGCAGTCCACTTGTGACGCTTTACCAGAAGGGATTCTTCCCCAAAATTATCACCTTCTGCGTAGGTAGTCACCTGTTGGTCCTTGCCGGTTGCTTGGCGATCCGCTTTTCCGCTCCAAACCAGGTACAGGCAGTCTGCAATTTCGCCTTGTCTAACGATCTCTTTCCCGGCAGGGATGGTCAGCTCGGTGAGTTCCTGGGCAACCGCCTCATATTGCTGCTGGTTCAGTCCATTAAAGAGGTGGCTGCGGGTAAGAAATTCCACCCGTTCAGGATTCTCGATCGGCATTCCAGCAGATGGCATCATCGGTGAGTTTGGCTTCCTGGGTTTATTGTTCTTCAGTCAGTAATATTTCTGAAAAGGTCAGGAATAGATGTAGCGACAATATTTCCCAAGGTTGAACACAATGTGTTAATTCTAGCACGAAAATGCATTCCAGTTGCCTTCCAATGGCTGTGATGGTAGATCGCGGTGATTTATCCCGGCAACTGCACGCATGGTAGAATCATCCTCATGAAAAGATGGCAATTCTGGGTCGGGCTTTTAATCAGCGCAATTTTCCTGTATTATGCCCTAAGTAAACTTAACCTGGATGATTTCTGGAAGGCAATTAAATCTGCCAATTACTGGTGGATTTTACCGGGGATCGCTGTATATTTCGTTGCAGTCTGGGCGCGAGCCTGGCGCTGGCATTACCTCCTGCGTCCCATTCAAAAGATATCCACGTGGAGCATGTTTCCGATCACCTGCATCGGATATATGGGCAATAATATTTATCCGGCACGCGCCGGTGAGGTGCTGAGAGCCGTTGTATTAAAACGAAAAGAAGGAACGCCTATCTCGGCCTCCCTGGCAACGATCATCGTGGAGAAAATCTTCGATGCGGTAGTCATGATGGGTTTCGTTTTCGTCAATCTGCCTGAACTTGCCAAAGTGGGCACAGCCAACTCGGGATTTTTTGGGAATATCCAGGAAGTGGCTTTAATCGGTACGGGAATATTTATCGGTGCCTTGTTTATATTTATTCTGGCAGCCGTGTTCCCGAAGAGAACAGCCAGCATCGTTCAATGGCTCATCGATACCTTCATCCCCCGAAGGTTCCGGGAGCGGGTCAGCGGTATCCTGCACAAGTTCCTGGATGGCCTGGCTTCATTGCGCTCCCCAAAAAACATCATGATGGTATTACTGACCTCGGTGGTGATCTGGTTGTTGGAAACAGGCAAATACTGGTTTGTAATGCAGGCCTTTCCAGGAAATGGTTTCCCGGTATCATTCTTTGCTTTGATGTTGATGAATGGCGTGGTCAATTTGGTCACGATCATCCCATCGGCCCCAGCCTACATTGGGACTTTCGACGCCGCTGGAATTGCTGTACTCACTGCTTATGGCGTGGTACGGTCCACTGCTGCGGGATATACAATCGTCCTGCATATGGCTCTCTGGTTGCCGATCACCCTTTTGGGAGCTTATTACATGGCTCGTGAGGGGATCAAGTGGAGCGATTCGCTCCGAGCCGAAACAAAGGAAGAACCTGCGTGATCCAGGGAGAGACCAGGGATCACACATTCGGAGAAAATGGTATGAAAATAGCGATCATCGGTGCAGGGTTTGGAGGCATGGCAGCGGCTTATGACCTGGTAAAAGCCGGGCACACAGTGACCCTGTTCGAAGGCGCGGAAGTCGTTGGCGGGCTGGCGAGTGGATTCAAGGAGCCTGGTTGGGAATGGTCAGTGGAGAAGTTTTACCACCACTGGTTCGCAAGCGATGACGCCATGCTCGGGCTGATCAAGGAGTTGGGCTGGCAGGATAAGGTCCTTTTCCCGCGTCCGTTGACGGTGATGTATCACAAGGGGAAGTTTTACCCTTTCGATTCGATATTTAAAGCGCTGCTCTTCCCCGGGCTGGGCTACGGTATCAACAAGTTACGCTTTGGCCTGGTTGGAGTGTACCTGCGCCTGACGAACAATTGGAAAGCACTGGAGAAATTTACCGTTGATGAGTGGATGAGAAAATGGGCGGGCGAGAAAGTCTATCGAATGATGTGGGAACCTCTGGTCATCGGAAAATTTGGCGAGAGTTACTACAAGCAGGTCAACATGGCCTGGATGTGGGCACGCCTGAAGAAACGCACCACTCGTTTGGGGACGTTTGAGGGAGGGTTCCAGAATTTCGCCAACCTGTTCGCTGACAGGTTGCGGGAGATTGGCGTCGAGATCCGCCTGGGAGAGCCTGTCATGCGGATAGAAGCCGGGCAGGATTCCGACGAAGTTCTGGTCATTAGCGGGAAAAACGAGAGATACAACAAGGTATTGGTTACTCTCTCACCCGAAGCGCTGTCCCACCTCGCACCATCCCTGCCTGAAGACTACCTGCATGGATTGTTAAAATTAAAATCCATGGGTGCGGTTGTGGTTACCCTCGCGCTCAAGCATCAATTGTCAAAGGAAGGTTATTACTGGTACAACCTGCCAAAGTCTGCTGGTTACCCTTTCCTGGCGCTTGTCGAACATACCAATTACGTCTCACCGAAGAATTTTGGTGGTGACCACATCGTCTATATGGGTGATTACCTGGAACCGGGGAACGAATTCTTCCTTTTGAGCAAGGATGAAATACTGGACCAATTCCTGCCTACATTAAAGAAATTCAATCCCAATTTTGAACGGGATTGGGTGCGCAAGTCCTGGTTGTTTCGGACGACCTATGCACAGCCAGTTCCGCTGGTCAACCATTCTCAAAATATCCCCACAATCGAGACACCATTGCCAGGGGTATATTTTGCCTCCATGAGCCAGGTCTACCCTTGGGACCGGGGGACGAATTTTGCCGTCGAGATAGGACGGCGGGCAGCCCGGTTGATGCAATCCTGAGGATCTGACACAAAGAGAAATTGACTGCAACTCAGCGAATAATTGATTCCGTTTTTACCCGCAGATTACTTTCCGATAGTCTCGAGATCAACCAACAATTGCTTCCTGGTGTCGGCGTCTTTGATCGATTCACAAGCATTGCGAGCGAGATCAAGATACTCATTCATTTTTTCAATATTGTTGGAAATCTGCTCGGCCCGCGCCAGAGCCTCGTATGCATACCCAAGGTGAAAAGGCAATGTCCCTTCTCCCTGGCTGGATTTCAGGCAAAGGTGGGCATACTGCCTTGCCATCCCAGGCTGGTGCAACAGGGCATATACGCGAGATAATTGCCAGTAACCCACGGAAAGGTTTCCGGGGGTGCAATCCGGGCGCTGGGTCCAGTGCCAGAGCGAAGCCATGCTGAGTAAAAGCATCTCCTGATCATCGTCAGTTGACCGGTCAGGTTTTTCAATATAATCCCAGGTGTGGTTGAAACAATCAGCAGAGAAAAATTTATGCGCAGAAGCAAGATCGAAATCAGGTTTCTTTTCCATTGTGGCTCCTAGGTCATTATTAATATTAACCTAATAAGGTAAATTATAATCGATTAGACACAAATAATTCCGATTTATGATCCCAGGTCTTGATCCAGAAATACAGTTGATTACCGGGGAGCAGCATCGGTTACAATCTAGCATCCTCCATCGCAGGTAATCTTTATGCCTACTCTTCTGCTCATCCGACATGGTGAAAACGATTTCCTGGCCACACAACGCCTGCCGGGTCGTCTCTCCGGCATTCACCTCAACCAGGAAGGGCGTAAACAGGCTGCTCAACTCGCCCAATGCCTTTCGAAATTGCCTGTCAGGGCGATATATTCCAGCCCGCTCGAACGAGCGGTGGAGACTGCTGAACCATTGGCAGAAGCCCTTCAACTTAAAATATCCTTCCGATCCGACCTGACCGATATCGATCCCGGGGATTGGACAGGAAGGTCTATTAAGTCCTTGCGTCGATTCAGACTCTGGAAAGGGATCCAGGAAACCCCCTCCAGGTTTCAATTTCCCCATGGTGAGACATTCGTTCAGGCACAGGCAAGAATCACCAAGGCACTGGATGCCATTGTGATGGAGCATCCCGACGGCTTAGTCGCGATCTTTTTTCACGCGGATCCAATAAAACTGGCAGTAACTCACTACCTGGGACTCCCCCTGGATAATTTTCAGAGGTTAAGCGCGAATCCTGGTTCGGTAACGGTTCTCAGGATGGATGGTTCTACTCCAAGATTACTGGCCGCAAATTTGATACCCCCTTTCTCATTCCCTGAATCATAATAGCACGAGACCGGTCCTTTCTCAACGATTGCTTGGTTATTGTCTCAACTCCCCCTTCCAATCTTAATCCATTTTTCACATACAAGATATCCACCAATAATGAGGATTGTCATCTAACGCAATAGATGTTTCCTCATCAATATGGTGGATTGAATGTTCGCGGACTATAAAATAGACGGTTATGTCTTGTGGGTGCGTGCTATTTGTTGTAGTTCGGGTCCATGCTGGTATAGACGGTAATGGCATTTCCCGTTAGATCTTTAAACACCCCAAACCAACCGATGCCAGGGATCTCTGTTTTTTCACCCACCAGTGTACCGCCAAGTTTGACAGCCTTTTTAGGTCAACCTCGATGTCATCACTGTCAACATATATATGTACATCGCCTGGTTTAAGTTCATTGCCAAGGGGGTTAAATGCACCGCCCGGTCCCTCACCCGGTTCCCACAGGATGTAATCCATGCCCTCCATAGGGGTGGGTTTCCATCCAAACAGGTCTTTATAGAATTGAGCGGCTTTGGTCGTACTGGCTGCTGGAATTTCGATATGGACAATATTTCGCTTGGTAATCGTTACTCCTTTTTTTGTGGGTTGACTCACAAGAATACAGGAACCCTCTTTATATATTTTCTATTCGTATTTCAATGCCTGCACCGGCACTAAGGTGGCTGCGCGCAGAGCAGGGTAGAGACCTGACGCCAGTCCGATCAGGGTGGCGAACAGCAGGGCAAAAACAGGCAGCCAGGCGGGTGTGGATACTGCCACGCTGGGCGGCATGCCCCCCTGGCTGGCTGATTGCTTTGCCAGGTAGACCAATGCGATTACATTGATACCCTGTCCTGCCAGCCATCCGGTCAGCACACCTCCCAGGCCTCCCAGGAACCCAATCCCGGCAGCCTCACCCAGGAATATGGACAGGACATCCCGGTTGGTGGCTCCGACCGCCTTCATCAAGCCGATCTCACGGGTGCGTTCCAGGATCGCCATCGCCATGGTATTGGCAATACCGATCGCAGCCACCAGCAATGCAATCGCCCCCACACCCCCAAAAATGACCTGCAGAACCAGGTAGAAATTATTGATCCCCTTAACGAAAGACTGCGGAGTGTACGCCTGGAAGCCCATCGCGGTAATCTGGTCGCTGACATCTAGGACCCGATCCACGTTATCCACTTTGACGACTACCTGGCTGTAACCATCCTTGTTGTAATTGATCCTTCGTCCCACCGCCCATTCGTTGAGGCCTTTCAACTCGTCCAGTCGCATGTAAACAGACCAGTCTGATTCTCCCTGGGTCTGGGAAAGAATTCCTGCCACCCGAAAGGTCAATGTTTTTCGGATTTCATTGCCATTCTGGTCCCACTTAATAACAACAAATACCAGCTGCTGGTCATAGAGATCGGGGACTTCCGGTGCTTGCTGACCAGGACGCTGGTTGGGATCGTAAAAATTGCTCGCCACTTGTGAGCCAATAATCACCGTACCGCGCTCCAGATTGACCCCTCCCTGGGTGGCTTCCATGCCAAGGATTCCCAGGTCATTTGTGCCAATACCGATAATATTCGCACCTGCTTCCAAACGGTGGTATTTCATGTTCAGCCCACCCATCATGTAATCACGCGGGATCACCGCCACCACACCGGGAATGAGACGCAGATCGTCGAGGGCTCGATTCGTGAGTAATTTTGGGGCTTGAGGCGCGCTGCTGGAACTCACACCCCCACCACCACCTTTTCCTGCAGATGCGTACATCACCATCCCATCCCCATAAGTCGGGGAGACCTGGATCTGGGTAAGGTCGCCAATCCCATACAACTGCTCATTTGCATTCTTCTGCAACCCAATCGCCAGGGAAACAAGGATCACCACGGCAGCAGTCCCGATCACCACGCCTACCGCAGTGAGAGCCACCCGTCCTTTACGGCGGTTCAGGTTGCCAAGAATTAAACGCACGACATCAATTAATTTCATGATAAATCTTGAAAGATGAGAGAGCACTATACATGCTCATCCTCGATTTTCCCTTTCAAAAAACAAGCAGGTGTAGATGTCTCGACGCAGGAGATTTCCTGGCATTTTCAGCCTTTTCCACCGCCTCCACCACCGGGGTCGATCGGGATCAGGGTGGGTTGTTCAATGGAAGGCGCTGTAATTGTCGTAGTACCACTGTCCAGGCCAAATATGCCCAGGATGAAGCGCCAGATCTTTTGCCAGAAGGTCTCAGGGGCATTTGATACAACAGGCGCACCATCCTGCCCGGTCATGTCTGGAGTTGGTTCGCTTGGCATGTCAGTGACTTCCAGGCTCATGGTCTGGATCACGGTTCGGGCTTGATTGAAATCGTCTGTATAGTCAATGGTAATGGTAAGGTCAAGCGGGCCGGGTGTGTCAGGGTTTAGCATGGCATCCAGGGTGTAATAGCCGCCTGGATCCAAGGAACCCACCAACCCTTCCCCATTCTCCACTGTGCCTGAGGAGGATTCCACGGTCATCTTTCCGAGCACAACTGTGCGCTTTCCGAGACTGACCACCTGCAAGGGAAGCAAATTTGGTTGACCCACCATCCACGTGCCGACAGGCTGGTAGAAACTAACATCGATGATCGGAATGTTATAGACCATCAAGGTGATCACCTGGTCGTCATTTACCACGTTCCCGTGCGTATCCACATAAGAGAAAGTGACTTTCATTGGGTATGCACCCGGATTTGTGGACACATTAACAACCAAGCGTTGTACTGCAGTCAGGATGGCACCCGGTTGCAGGTCTCCCAGCGATTGAATGTTCGATGAGCCAACCGGAGCAAAATTCGAAAACTCGCCGCTTCCTCCTGAAATGCCCGCCTGGGGTGTTCCGCTTCCGGATCCGGAAGCAGATCCACCGCCGATGATCATGGTCACTCCCTTGGCTGCAACATTGCCCACATTTTGAACAGTCATACTCAATGTGAACTGGACGCCTGGTTGCAGCGGTTCTGCATCCGTCAGGTAACTCATCACCACCAGTTGAGGGCGATATACCCCTGTGGGAGTAGTTGTGGCTGCGGGAGCAACCCAAATATTTGCGGCAGCCACTGGAAAGACCAACAGGAATTTATCGGAGAACGGGGTTCCTTTATTATCGTAATAACTGACATTCATCTCGACACTCACACGACTTACACCGGTGAGAGGTGCCTGGGCTGTCATCTTCTGGCTGAAACTCGCCTTGCCAGCCACACCCAGAGGAGCAGTGACAACCAAGCCACCATTCAGAAGCATCACCAGGTCCACGGAAGTAAAGGTCACTTGGATACCATATGCCGTCGAACCACCGGCGTTGTCCAGGTTCATGTTCAGATAAAAATCCTGACCATAACGAACGGATTCAACGTTTATTGAGTAGGTCTCGATCTTGATCTGTGGACGGGAAAATGGCTCTGGTGTGGAAGTGGGTGGAGGCGTGTTGGTGGGTGGAGGAGTGTTGGTGGGCGGAGGAATGGGAGTCGGTGCGACCACAGTCAACCCTGCTGGAAGTGAAGCGGTTGATAGGTCTGGGTTGGTAACCTCCAGCGAATAAATCCCGGCTGCAAACCCGGGCGGGACGATGGCGCGTAATATTTCAGCGGTGTCCACTGTTGTTGTGATCGCAGTTCCCCCCACCGAAGCAATTGTGCCAACTTCAAATCCCGTTCCGTGGACCGTGATCTCATTGACGATATCGTTGACGATCAGGTTTGGGGTGACACTGATTATCGCGGGAGCGGCCATCACCGGTATCGGGAATAGCGCCGTGGTCACAAGAATAAACATCAGTATCAGGATGAACAGTATTGAGCGTAGTTTCATAATTACTCCTTCACTCCAGGCTGGCGGAGCGATATTCCTTCTCACTTACCACCTTCCCATCCAGGAGGTAAACTTTGTGCGTGGCAAGGCGGGCCATACGAGAATCATGGGTCACCACCAGTACCGCCCGTCCGGAACGGTGCAGGTCTGCCAGCAATTGCATGATGCCTGCCCCGCTGGCGGAATCGAGGTTGCCAGTCGGTTCATCCGCGAGGATCAGCTTGGGATCGTTTATCAGCGCCCGGGCAGCAGCCACCCGCTGCTGCTGGCCTCCTGATAATTCGCCGGGGCGGTGCTGGCTGCGATCTGCAAGACCCACCTGTCCCAGCAGGTCCTTCGCCCGCCTGTGCCTTTCCTTCTGTGAAATCCCGGCGAACTGCATGGGAAAGCCAACATTTTCCTCGGCTGTCATGCTTTGTATAAGATTGAACGATTGAAATATGAATCCAACCGTATTCTGACGGAATTTTGCCAGTTGGTTCTCATCCATCCCATCCAACTTTTGACCGTTGATCGTGATCCTGCCTCGGGTGGGGCGGTCCAACCCGCCAACGAGGTAGAGCAGGGTGCTCTTGCCAGATCCAGAGGGACCCATCACCACCGTAAAACTTTTTTGCGGTATATCCAAATCTAAACCGTCCAGGGCACGCACGGTTGTCCCACCCATCTGGAAATGCTTGGTCAAATCAGTAATGCGAATAAATGGGATTGGCATGGGGACAGGTGGATCTTAGAAGAAAGGTCGGGTGATCATCATCCCGCCCAGGGATGTGCTGAGAGCCCCCAGACCACCTTGCACCAATAATATTATCAGCAGCACGATAACCACATCTGCGATTGCCTTCCCAACAGGGAGGTTGTCAAGAACTCGCAACCCCATCACGAGTAGTATGCCAAACCAGATAATAAAGAGATCCACGCCTGCCAGGACTTTGCTCAAAAAGAGGAAACCACCGAATCCGGAAAGCCCGGGACTTGCGATTGGATGGTGAACAATCAGCATATAAAGGATCCGCAGCAGGTCTCGCAATGCGAAAGGCAGCATTGCCCAGCCGGTGAGGCTCAGTACCGAGCGCATGGAACCGCGGCCTCCAAGGAGGGTGGATGCCAGGTGCAGCAAACCGCCCAGGATGAGCCAGCCAAGCCAGATCTTCGCCAATCCCATCACCGCCGGAATAATGTAAACGAATACTGGTCCCTGGGTAGCCTGGATGGCTTGCATGTAGTTATTCTGCATGTCAGGTGTCCACCACTGCCAGTCTGGTGGTAGCGATGCTTGTCCCAGGTTGGATACACGCATCTGGAGGTATCCAGTAACGATCGTGCGTATAAGGAAAAAAAGGTTGACTACCAGCATGGGCATCTGCCAGGTTGATTTTTCTTCAACAGCCAGGCGCTGCACACCCTGCCGGGGATGAAGCAGGAAGGCAGGCACCTTCTTTATGTCAAAACGACGGGGAACAGGAATGGTATCAGTCATTTCATCACCAACAACCCGGGTATTCTAACACGAACCCGGGTGGTATAAATCAGACGAAGGAATAAGCGAAGAAGTTCCCGTTAAGCGAATAGGTCGGTTGCCAGGCTTTCACCTGGTAATGCGGGCGGGATTGCCCTCATGAAGGCTTCCGAGCCGTTGAATAAACGCATCAGGAGGCTTAGAATTCCACCCCCCATGCGCCCTCCTCCCTGGCTGGCATGACAGGCTCCTGCCGCTTCCTTCTTCTTTAGAACTGGTCGAATATCAATACGGGCATGGGTGGGAAAATTCACTTCCGCAATGGGAACCAGGTCGATATCGCCGTTGGAACCAAACTTGTGCGGGTCCTTGCCCACCAGAGGCAGGATCTTAACCGCAAATTTCAGCAGCCCATTTGGCATCTTGTGGAAGAACAACCTCGCCGGTTGATGGACCGGGAGACAGTCGGGTGCAAATGTCGGATTTCCAGCCTGCTCGCAGGCACGCACGGTTGCTTGCTGAATGGCGATATGGTCCGGGTGACGATAACCGCCGATCGGATCGAAGGTAAGCACCACCTGCGGTTTTAATTTCCGGATCATGCGTACAATCTTCATTGCCACTTCATCCAACGGTTGTGCTGACAGTGCCCGCGGATGGTTGTTATCCGCTGTACCGGGCATGCCAGAATCGCGATAATCCAGGAAATGAACTCCTGCCAGGCCTAAAATGCCTGCTGCGCATTTTAGCTCAGATTCGCGCAAACTTGCGATGGAATCAAAACCCTTCAGCAATTCGGGAGTCGCCTCGCCAACTTCTCCCCGGGTGGCACAAACAAGATGCACTTCCACGCCCCGCGAGGCGTAGAGAGCCAGCGTGCCACCCATCCCAAATGATTCATCATCCGGATGTGCTAAAACAGCCAGTAGAATCTTCTTATCAGCCATCTAAACTCCAGGATGAAACTCGGATGTTAATTTCACAACCAGAGTGTCCGTATTGATCGGTGTGGTTGGTAGTAATTATCCTTGCTCTCAATGTTTACCTTCACTCTCGCCAAAATTACAATGAATCCTAGTCTGGTAACAGAACGATTCCTCTATCTCTAATAAATATTCATGAAGATGAGGATTATACAGGCTGGGAAAAATTGAACTTGCAGGATTAATATACCGGCAGATCCGTCGCAATCTCCCTCGCCCAGGAATTGATCCCCCCGCTCAGGTGCTTGACTCTCTGAAAACCGGCAGCCAGCAGTATCTCCAACGCACGGGATGAACGCGATCCGGACTTGCAGAACAAGATTATTTCCTGGGACGGATCCAATTCCTCGAGGCGTGAAGACAGCACACCCAGCGGGATATTCCGCGCTCCTTCAAGATGGGAGATGGCCAATTCATGCGGTTCGCGGACATCCACCAGGTCGATCTTGTCTCCTCGCTTTAACCTTTTCGCCAGCTGTCGGGACGTGATAGTCAGCCCGCGCCCCGTCCATCCGCGCCCATGGTCGAGACCTGGCACACCACAGAACTCAAAATAATCCACCAATGCCGTGATCTGTGGCTTCGCACCGCAAACCTTGCAATCCGGATTCTTTTTCAGGTTGACATATTCGAACGACATATCAAGAGCGTTATAAAGAAGCAGTCGCCCAATAAGGGATGAGCCAATTCCGAGCAGGAATTTGACCACTTCCGTTGCCTGGATGGTGCCGATTGTCCCCGGTAAGACTCCCAGAACGCCGGCATCAGCACAGGAAGGTACCAGCTCCGGCGGGGGTGGTTCAGGAAACAGGCAACGATAGCAGGGACCTTCTTTTGAATAAAAAACACTGACCTGGCCATCAAAACGATAAATTGCGCCATAAAAATTCGGTTTCCCTGTTAATACACAGAGGTCATTGGTCAGGTAGCGAGTTGGGAAGTTATCAGAACAATCGATGATAACTTCGTAGTTTTCGGCTATCCGCATCGCATTGGTTGAAGTGAAAGGTTCATCCAACGCATCCACCTGTATTCCAGGGTTCAGGTCCAGGAGGCGTTCCCGGGCTGAGGCGACCTTGCGTTTCCCCAGTGACCCGGTCCCGTGAACGATCTGGCGCTGCAGGTTGGATTCGTCCACCAGGTCATAATCCAGCAGGCCTATGTGACCGATCCCTGCCGAGGCCAGGTAGAGAGCCACTGGTGAACCCAAACCACCAGTTCCAACGATCAAGGCGGATGAGGCCTTAAGTCTGCGCTGCCCCTCCAGCCCCACTTCAGGGATGAGCAGGTGGCGGGAATAACGCAAGATTTCTTGTCGGGAAAGGTCAGGGTACATCTCATCCACCTGCTATGGATGGAACCAGGATTAGAACGTCCTCGGGGTTAAGAAGAGTATCCAATCCCTGCAAATCTTTTATATTGTTCGATCCAAGGAATAAGTTGACAAAGGGACGCAATGTTCCCGCAGGATCTGCGAGATGGGGTCGCATGATAGGGTATTGTTCCATCAAGTCCCCAATCACCGCACCAACGGTCGCACCGCGGACAGGCACTTCTGCCAGACCATTCACATACGAACGCAAGGGGGCGGGCATTTTAATAACTGGCATGAATATATTTTACTGCTTCTTCCATGAAATGGCGACCGGGCAATTCCAGGGTCAATTGAAGCGATAGAAAAAGCACCAGGATTAATTAAATTGTAAAATCCTGGCTATCCCAGAATTCATCGGTGGGTACTTGGATATGTTTCTTATGAGGTTCGCTTTTACCGCCTTGTGGCAGTGAGGGCTGCCCGTCAGCCTGTTTTTCAAGCCTTTCCACGCGCTCTATTAATTGTTTCACCGCCACGCCGAGGATATCAGGTAATGCAGCATGGTTCAAGTCGGGTGCATCGCCCGCCTGATGGACATGGGCGCGTTTGACAACCTGCCCCGGGATGCCAACAACGACCGAGTTGGATGGCATCGACCTGACCACGACAGCATTGGCACCGATGCGGGTGTCCTCTCCGATTGTTATGGCGCCCAACACTTTTGCTCCCGCACCGATCACCACTCGGTCGCCCAGAGTAGGATGTCGTTTTCCATGGTTCAGACTTGTGCCTCCCAGGGTTACGCCATGATACAGGGTGACATCCTCGCCAATTTCTGCCGTCTCACCGATGACGACACCCATGCCATGATCAATAAATAGACCGCCCCCAATCGTCGCTCCCGGGTGGATCTCGATCCCTGTCATGTTGCGGCTCCATTGTGACACCCACCGTCCGGGCAGTTTGAAATGATGCATCCAGAGCCAATGGGAGAGGCGGTACCCCCAGAGGGCGTGTAATCCCGGGTAGAGAAGCACAACTTCAAGGGCATTGCGGGCTGCCGGATCACGTTCCAGTACCGCAGCGACATCGCGGTGTAGAATGTTGATCAAACTTGTTGGTTTTTTCCTGGATGTGGGGGAAATAACTGCGGCCGATACTTGTTCCATTTTATTACTCCTATTGATCCAGGATGTCGGAGAAGAGCGGTGTCGAAAGGTAGCGTTCTCCAAAGGACGGGATGATGACAACAATCAATTTGCCTTCATTTTCATCACGCTGGGCAACCTGCAAAGCAGCCCAGGTGGCGGCTCCTGAAGAAATCCCCACCAACAAGCCCTCTTCTCTCGCCATGCGCCGGGCAGTCAGAATGGCCAGGTCATCTTTCACACGGATGATTTCGTCATAGATGCTGGTATTCAGCACATCCGGGATGAACCCCGCTCCAATACCCTGGATTTTATGCGCCCCTTTCTGCCCTCCAGAGAGAACTGGAGAAGCATCCGGTTCCACTGCAACTACTTTAAAAGAGGGTTTACGGTTCTTGATCACCTCACCTACGCCGGTAATGGTGCCGCCTGTCCCCACCCCCGCCACAAGGTAATCCACCGCCCCATCCGTATCGCGCCAGATCTCCTCGGCGGTCGTTTTCCGGTGCACTTCCGGGTTGGCCGGGTTCTTGAATTGTTGGGGGATGAAATATTTCTTATCTTTTGCCGCCATTTCCTCCGCCCTGCGGATGGCTCCATCCATGCCTTCCGATCCGGGGGTAAGGACCAACTCGGCTCCGTAGGCGCGCAGCAGTATCCGGCGTTCCTTGCTCATCGTATCAGGCATCGTGAGCACGCATTTATAGCCTCGTGCCGCACAGACCATTGCCAGCGCGATGCCGGTGTTTCCACTGGTGGGTTCGAGGATGACGGTATCCTGTTTGATCTGACCTTCTTTTTCAGCGGCAAGGAGCATAGCCGCTCCGATACGATCCTTGACACTGTGCGCAGGGTTGAAGAATTCAAGTTTGGCGGCAATTTCCGCCTTTGCCCCTGTTGCGATCCTATTCAGGCGCACCAGCGGGGTATTGCCGATCAGGTCAATGACATTATTTGCGATTTTCATTACAGGCTCTCTTTTCTATCCCGGTGGATTCCATTCCAACCGGGGATTCTCATGGAAACGAAAAGGACGGCGCAGAGCGCCATGCGCGTTAGTCATTCGCATGCGGGGTCTCGCTCGCCGTCCTGTTTTATTCTACAGATAGGTATGCTGACGAATTCTTCGTCAACTCAGTCAGGAGGCGGCTAGGATCCCCGCCTCAGACATTTGCATCGATACATTGTTTGGCTCCATAATTTTTATGAGTAACTTGATAAATATTATACGGTAATTCCTGTTCCTGTCAAGAGATGAAAACGGGCGGGTCTGGCACTCGCCTGTTGGTGACTATTCGTCTGTTTTGCTCTTTTCCAATTCTTTCTGATGGGCAGAGATGATCTCCTGCGCAAGATGGTTGGGGACAATCTCGTAACGGTCGAATTCCATGGTGAACACGCCGCGACCGCCGGTAATGGAGCGCAATTGCGTGGTATAGCGCAACATTTCCACCAACGGGACCTGCGCCACAACGACCGTCCGCCCACGCTCGGATTCCGTGCCCTGCACGCGTCCGCGCCGGCTGTTCAGATCCCCCATCACATCGCCCATGTTCCCATCCGGGATGACGATGCGAACGTTCATGATCGGCTCGAACAGAACCGGGCTGGCATCCCGAACGGCAATTTTAAATGCCTCGCGCCCAGCGATCTCAAATGCCACCGGCTTGGAATCCACCGGGTGTTCCTTGCCATCATACACGATCACCCGCACATTACTCATCGGGAACCCGGCCATCACACCGGTTTGCAAGGTGGCATGGATCCCTTTTTCAATGGCAGGCAGGTAAGATTTTGAAAGGTTCATGCCCACCAATTCATCCGTGAAATCAAAATCTTTTTCCGGGCATGGTTCAATCCTGAGCCAGACCTCACCAAATTGACCGGAGCCGCCGGATTGTTTCTTATGGCGGTACATGGCATCGGCTTTCTTGGTGATCCCTTCGCGGTATGGCACCTTGGGCTCGGCAGTTGTCAGACCCACCTGAAGTTTACCTTCAGCGCGCCGGATGGCTACATCGATATGCTGGTCGCCCATACCCTGCAGGATGGTTTGACCGGTGGCATGCTCCTGGTACCAGGTGAGGGTCATGTCTTCCTCACTCAACCTGGTCAGTGTCGGGCTGATCTTGGCCGCGTCAGCCTGGGTCTTGGGTTTAATCGCCACCCGGAAAAGGGCATGGGGATAATTCGGCACAGGCAGGGTCAACGGGTGCGCCTTGTCACTGAGAGTATCGCCGGTGGAGGTGATGCTTAATTTTGCCACAATGCCAATATCGCCGCTGTGGACGACCTTGATCGGCATGGCCTCCTTGCCGCGCAGAATGGACAATCCAGCCATGCGCTCCTCGGTGGTTTTATTCTGGTTCCAGATGCGCGCATCACCCTGGAGAGAGCCAGAGTAGACCCGGAAATAGGTCAGTTTCCCGACGAAAGGATCGGCGGTAGTCTTCCAGACATACACTGCCAGAGGACCCGAATCGGATGCCGTGAGTTTCTCTTCGCCGCTCTTCCCTTGCGCAACAACTTCCGTGATCTCCTGCGGGGATGGGAATAAATTAATGACGGCATCCAGTAAAGGCAGGACGCCTTTTTCATGGCCTCCACTGGCTACAAACACCGGAATATAGGTATCTGAACGAACGATGGCTTTCAGGCCGCGCATCAATTCTTCAGCAGTCAGTTCACCGCTTTCAAGGTACTTTTCCAGCAGGCTGTCTTCACCTTCCGCCGCGGCTTCGATGAGTCTGGTGCGGGCTTCTTCGGCTGCCGGTTTCAGATCAGCGGGAATCTCCTCAGCATTCTTGCCATCCCCTGCATAAGCCTTCATCGTGATCAGGTCGATCACCCCTTTAAAATTTGTCCGCTCGCCCCAGGGCAGCTGCACCGGGATCAAACGCGTGGGGGAAAATTCCTGAACAGACGCGAGCGCCTTGTTGAAATCAGCGTTGTCGCGGTCCATTTTGTTCACCACCAGGAAGCGAGGCAATTTGAACGTGTCGCAATAGCCCCAGGCGATCTCGGTGCCTACTTCGAGGCCGGCGACGGAATCCACCAGGATCACGACACCATCCGCCACGCGCAAAGCCGAGATGACCTCACCGATGAAATCTGTATAACCCGGCGTATCGAGGACATTGATCTTGTGGTCCTTGTATTCAACGGGGACGATGCTCGTCGAGAGCGAGAGTTTGCGGCGGATCTCTTCGTCTTCGAAATCTGAAGTAGTTGTGCCGTCATCGATTTTCCCCAGGCGTGTGATGGCTCCGCTGGCATGCAGGAAAGCCTCGGCCAGCATGGTCTTTCCGCCCGAACCATGGGAGACCAGGGCGATATTTCGGATAAACTCGGTGTTGTATTCTTTCATGGGACAACCTTTCCAAATTGGGATGAAGCCAGCCGCCTGATTATAAGAGAAGTTCACCCAGCCGTCAAAGTCATTTATCCTCTGTTGAGAACTACTTGTAACAATTAATCATCGGGTGACCTCGGAGCCCCAACAAAGGGTTTCATTATACGAATCGTATGAAGACCCGGTTTCCCAACAATCGCCCCCGTTTCGTAAGGCGAAGGATCGGGCTTGCCCATTCAAGCAGATCGAGTTCGATTAATTCTTTAATTTCCCCGGCAAACACATCCTGCATCTGAACTCCAAACCGGTCGAGAAAGGATTCTGCGTTCACACCCTCTTTTGTCAGCCGCAAGCCGGTCAACATGGTCTCCTGCATTTCATCCTGCACAGACAGGTTTATTTGGTGTGAGGTGGCGGGTGACAATGGAAAAGGTTTTTTTTCGGAAAGCCGGTCAGGTTGCAGATGCTCGATGTAGGTCTTGATTCGTAATACATTCGAGATTCGCATTCCGTTCGCGCAACCGTGAGCGCCAGCGCCAAAACCCAGGTAAGGTTTTCCCCGCCAGGTTTGCAGGTTATGAAGGCATTCCCTGCCCGGTTTTGCCCAATTGGAGATCTCGTATTGCTGATAACCCGCCATTTCCAAAACCTCGCTCGCCCACTCGTACATGTCCGCGGCTGCATCGGGATTGGGCACAGGCAGCAGTCCGCGCTGAGCCCAGCGACCGAAGGGCGTCCCGTGCTCCAGAGTCAATCCGTAGAGCGAGAGATGTTTCGGATGCAGGCTGAGAATTAATTGAATGGTTTCCTGCCACCGACGGAGGGATTGCTCCGGCAGGCCGAAGATCAGATCCAGGTTCAGGTTGTCGAAGCCCGCAAGCCGCGCCCAGGTCACCGCATTGATAACATCATAATAATCATGAATACGCTCCAACTGGAGTAGTTCTTCCGGGTGGGCGGATTGGACTCCCAGGCTGATCCGATTAAAACCAAGGCTTCTCAGGTCCCGCAGAGATTGGAGAGTGACCGTACCGGGATTGGCTTCGAGGGATATTTCAGCCTGAGGTAGGAGATCATAATTTTGCTTAACAGCCTTCAGGATTGCATCAAACTGAGGGGTAGAAAGCAATGAAGGCGTTCCACCGCCGAAGAATATCGTATGGACAGGCAGTCGTTGGGGCGCTCGCTCTGATAACCAGTAAATTTCCCGGCAAAGAGCGTCGATATAAGCCGGAAGAAGTATCTCCTGCTTTGCATAGGTATTAAAGTCGCAGTAGGCGCAGCGGTGGATGCAGAAGGGAACATGGATATAGATGGAGTGATTCAATATCTTTGTTTTCATCATCTTACGGGCTCTGATCTGTGTATGACGGGTAAACCGATAAACAGGGCAACTGGACCTGCCAGCAGCAGCCAGATGGCCGATTGCAAACCGAATGCATCCGCGGCGAGACCGATCCCAAACGGGAGTAAACCCCCGATCAATCCGGCATAGTTATCCAGGGCCATTACCGTGCCGGATCTCCCCGGGAGTGCAGAATAGAGGCGGCCTTTCAGGATGGCATACCAGCCGGAATTAAAGAAGCCCAACAAGCCTACCAAAATGAGTTTTAACCAGGGCATGGGAACAAGCAAAAAAGCCGGGAAAAGTAGAAGTTCCAGGATGACACTATATCGCAGGTATTTCAGTCCGTCCACCTTTTCTAGGAGGGGAATAAGCAGGAAATCACCCAGCAAACCGGCTGCAAGCCAGACGATGACCGCACTGACGGACTGGATCTCGGTGAGACCAGCCACATCGTGGAAATAGAGAGCCAGAAATCCCAGCAGGACATCCAGCATCAGGTCAGAGAATTCGAGCAGCACAAGCCAGCGAAAGACTTGCGGCTTTTTTATCGCTGCGAAAGAGTCCTTCAATCCGGTAAAAATACCCGAAAAAAACGGCGTTTGGGGAAGGTGAATGGGATCGTGCTGGATCTGCCTCCAGGCGAAGACCAGCAGGATCCCGGCTAAAAATGCCAGTGTCAGGAACACGCCGCGCCAGCCAAATCCGATGGCTGACATCCCCACCAGCAGCAACGGCCCGATTACCACTCCCAACGAGCCAGCAAAGGTCCAGCGTGCCATGTTATGGTCATGGCGCCCCGGGTCAGCATCCATCAGGGATGCCTGGGAAAGGCTGACAAATGCCCCGGAGGCTGGATAGAACAGAGAGAAAGAAATGAGCAGCAGGACGAAACTGAAACTCAGGCTGGTAATAAATAATGCCAGCGTAAAACATACGCCACCTCCCAGGATTAACAGGCGGCGCTTCCAAATATCCCCCAGGATGCCGAGGAAAGGTTCAACAATACTGGATATTAATCCGGGGACGGTAAGCAGGATGCCGATTTGCGTGTAGTTCAGATGTAATTCGGTTTTGATGAATGGCCAGGCTGCATCGGTCACTCCGAAGATGAGTTCGTCGAGGAACTCGATGAGGAAGAAGATGTGGTTCACCGGGGAGCCGACGTAAATTGGGAAGAATAGAGGCTGAAATATTCCTGGGATCAGGGAGCGGACGGGAGCCGTAATCTCGCCACCAGCACAGGCGGGATTTCGCTGAAATTTCCACCCCAGCCAAGAGGACTCTTCTGAGGAACCTCGGATGGGAAAGCACGTTCCTCGAAACCGTCAAGGACAAAACCTTTGGAGAATCCAAGGTTGAAATAATATTGCAGCGGGCGTTCAAAATATAGTTGTTGCACGGGTTGCCCATTCAAGGCTATGCCATGTGCAGAGTAAGGGCTCATATAACGCCAGACCTGCACAGAATAAGTTGTCTCGATCCTGCCTGAATTATCCATCTCTTCCACAACGCGCTTGCTGGAAGAATTATTAAATGAGGGATGGCAGATCGAAAAAACGAAACAGCCGCCAGGCTTGAGCATATTGGGAAGGGCCTGGAAGAGCGGCTGGACGTCGGCGATATCAAAGAGAGCCATGTTACACAGGGCGGAATCAAATGGTTGTTCAGCCAAAGCCAGCAGGGCGGCCTCGTCCGTGGCATCCAGCACATGGTATGTTATCGGAACCCGCGATCCAGCCTTTTTACTAGCCAGTGCAATCAGCTCTGCGGAAAAATCAAAAGCCGTCACCCTTACGCCAAGGTCAGCCAGCCTTCGGGCGGTCAGGCCATTGCCGGTGGCGATATCCAGGATACGCTGCCCCGGTTGGGGGTTCAGCAGCCGCTGGATTGCCGGCCATTGCAAAATGTTTACGAAATCATTACCCTCTCCCATTTTCTCATCCCAGTAGGCTGCATTTGTATCCCAGGCGGAATGGGTTTCGTCATTGGCTCTGCGGACTTGATCGTTTGTCATGCAACTCTCCTGATTGAAATCAGAGCAGCAGGTGTAATGGTTCCTCGAGGTGAATCGCCAGCGCTTGCATGAATTCTGCCGCCTCCACCCCGGCGCTGATGCGGTGGTCCACCGAGATCGTGGCTTTCATCCGCCAACCAGCATTGATTTCACCATCCGCCACCACTGCCTCCTGGCGCGCAGATCCTACCGCCAGTATTGCCGCCTCGGGTGGGTTGATGATGGCGGTAAAGTTCTCCACATCGTACATACCCAGGTTGGAAACAGTAAAAGTCGAGCCTTCGATATCATCTGGTTTCACCTTGCCATCACGTACCCGGGATGCCATGGCTTTCATTTCTTCAGCAATCTGCTGCAAGGATTTATTATCTGCCGAGCGGCATACGATCGTTAATAGGCCATCATCCACCGCCACGGCTACACCGATATTGATCTCCTTGTGCCTGATAATGGTAATGCCATCCAACGAAGCGTTAAGGTTGGGAAACTGTCGCAGCGCCAATGCAGCTGCTTTTATGATGAAATCATTTACAGATAATTTCTTGTTTTCCGGAATGATTCGATTATATTGCGAGCGCAAATCCATCAGCGCATCCATTTTATATTCATGGGAGACATAAAAGTGCGGGATACCCGATTTTGCAGCAACCATGCGGCGGGCGATGGCCTGGCGTAGTTTGGATTGAGGGACCTTATCATCAGCGGGTGTCAGACCAATTGGCAATCCCCGATCAGGTTTTCCAGAAATCCCGGATACTTCTTGATCTGATTGTGTGGATCCACCTGCCAGCGACCTTTCGACATCACGGCGGACGATTCGTCCACCCGGACCACTACCTTTAATAGTGGTTAAATCCACCTTATTTTCGATTGCCATTCTTCTTGCCAGAGGTGAAGGCTTTGAGAGAGCGGGTTTCTTCCCTTCGGATCGAACAACAGCCTTGCTTGATCCTCGCCTTTCAGTAGAGATTTGTACAGGAAGAGCTTGTTCAGCCATTACTTCTAACGCCGGTTCCTGGATTACTTCGTCAGCAGATCCGACGATTGCGATCGGTGCTCCGACAGGTACGCTCGTCCCTTCATCAACCACCAGTCGGCGGACGACTCCGCTTTGCGAGGCTTCCACTTCCACATTTGCCTTGTCGGTCTCTATCTCCGCGATGACCTCGCCCTTGGCGACGGTCTCGCCGACTTTCTTGACCCAACGAATGAGTTTCCCCTCGGCCATGTCGAAACCAAGTTTGGGCATGCGGATGGTCTCAGCCATTAAAGCACCTCCCTCACAGCCGCGACCACGTCTGCGGCTTGCGGCAAGGCAGATTGCTCCAGGGAACGATTATACGGCAGCGGCACTTCCTTCTGAGCCACCCGCACCACCGGAGCATCGAGGTAGTCGAAAGCCTGCTCATAAATACGGCTGGATACTTCCGCTCCCACGCCGTAGGATTTCCAGCCTTCTTCAACGATCACCGCCCGGTTGGTCTTCATGAATGACTCGATCACCGGTCCCATATCGAGCGGTCGCAATGTCCGTAGGTCCACAACCTCTGCCTGTACACCCTCCCCGGAAAGTGTCTCTGCCGCCTGCAAGGATATTTCCAGACCCTTGGAATAGGTCACGATGGTGACATCCTTCCCGGGTCGCTGGATCTTTGATCTGCCAATGGGGATGACATAATCGCCTTCCGGTACCTCCCCCT
>Ga0315276_10000289_pt1 | contig 42340 bp, 33 predicted proteins | sample YL17G05_0_MG_FD_204542 | JGI IMG/M metagenome (GOLD analysis project Ga0315276, IMG submission 204542) | Sediment microbial communities from Yellowstone Lake, YNP, Wyoming, USA - YL17G05_0 | ecosystem: Environmental > Aquatic > Freshwater > Lake > Sediment | place: USA: Wyoming | collected...
GTGGTGAGCCAGGATTGACACGAAGACAACTCTTCCGATCTCCGGGCTGCGGATCGCCACCGCCAAACCGAGGCCATCCACCAGCGAGTGTACGGCGAGTCCGAAATAGGCCGCCAACGAGCTGACACGGTGGCTCCGTACTTCGCTCTTTTCGCCGCGGCTGAAGATGAATTTTTCGGCGAAGAAGATCACCAGGTAGCCGAGCAGCATCGCCACTCCAGCCACCCTATTCTCCGAGTGATTCATTGCTTCGGGCAGCAATTCAAAGAAGACCGCGCCGAGAAAAATACCCGCCCCGAACGAGATAAAAAGGTGCAGCCAGTCGTCGGACCACTGCCGAAGCCAGGCCACCAGTCCGCAGGCGAATGCCGCTACGAACAGAATTATGCAATAGCCAATAAAAGTACCAGTCATCGGTGCGGGAATGAAGCCCCCGACCTGCGTGGAGTCAAGGGAAAACGGCGATCGGCCCAGACAGCAAAAGAAATGGGTCGGTGCGAAAACACCGACCCGACGTCATTGCCCACTGCAGGAGATTATCGACCCTGCTGCGTCCATCGCCCGCTCTACCTAAGCGGATTACATCGACAAACGATTCTCCACCCGGTTGTTGATCAATACGTACTGTCCCTTCAATATCTGTCCCACCACTCTGGCAAATTTGTTCGGAGACAGTGACTGTAAGCTATACGAGTGCCAGCAATCTTTTGCTCCAACAGCGGCAAACCTCTCAGCCTCTTTTCTCTTTGGCATAGACGACTCCCTATTATTGGTTACCCCTCTATCTTGAAGCAGTTACCAAAAATATACACGATAGCAGTAATCAATAGGGATGCCTGCTCGTATGGTGACTCACCTCCTTTGCCCAGACCAAATGGTTCAAAAGAGCTTCGGCTACGAAGGACTGTACGACGACAATCCTTCCTCTTAAGAGGAATTTGACATACACCTATGCGCTCAAGAGTCGGTGTAATTTGTTGATAGCTCGATGCTTATAGGTGTTTACCACTTGTTGCTTGACTCCCAAATCGGCTGCAATTTCTCGCTCGCGCCGCCCTTTCAAATAGGCCTGTATCACCTGCCGTTGCCGCCTGGATAGCGAGTGGCTGATGTGATACTTGAGCCGGCCTCGATATTGGTCAAGCAGCCGCACAGAGCGGGAATCGCTATCGCCCGAATGATAGGCCGATTGCTCGTTGGCAAATGACTCCAAACGGAGCTGATCAACCAAGATCTCGGCAAAGTCGGCCTGCTTGCGCTCCACGACGCCTCCCGTCACTCGGTCAGGTTGCTGTCTTCCCGGATCTTCTGAAAATCCTGAGCCGATATGGAGAACTTGCGGGATGTCTGATCCCTGATCTCGGACAGCGCAAGAGACCGTTCGTAAGGGGACAAATCGGTCGGAAGCTCACCCAGCTTCTTACGATAGTATTCGAGAATCTGGGCATGACTGACGCCCGATTTAGTGACAGCATTCTTGCTCTTGCTGCCGGTATCGGTCTTTCGTGATGCCAGCTTACGGCGCTCCGCCTGCTTGACCAGTTCTTTGTCCTTGGCGGCAATCGTCTGAGTGAGCGAATCGATCACCGTGCTGTTGGTCAGCGCCAGTATCTTGAGAGAATCTTCAAACTGCACTCTGGTCTGATTCATGGCCGATTGGATTGAATCGGCGCGGGCCTTCTGAATCGCGGCCTCGCTCGTCCCTTTGGCGTAGCCATCCTGGTATCGTTGTTTCGTCCGGATATCCGTGCGATTCGCATTGTAATAGCTGACGGCGATAAGCGCGACGATCAGCAGGAAACCGATGAATATCTTCTTCATGCCCGATACTTCTCCACTGGCACTTGATACCGCCCCGGCCGCTTGCCGTCAAGTTTGAACTGCCGAGGACACGGGTTGCGCGCAGCCTCCCGCTGTGCCGAGCGGAGTCGAGGCACGTTGTCAGCAGTTTGTAGGTCGAAACCCCTGCGGTTTCGACATTGCTCTGCTGCATCTGGGCCGCTCGTCATTGCGAGGAGCCTTGCGACGAAGCAATCTCAGTTCCCCCTCTCCCGTTCTGGGAGAGGGTGCCCCGAAGGGGCGGGTGAGGGGCAAAACTCCGCTGGTTCGAGCGAACGCGCGTGGGCGGCAGACGCTGTCCTGAGCGTAGTCGAAGGACGTCCTCGTCTGCCCCAATTTCGCGGGCACACGGGGACGGGTGCCGCGCACAATGTGACCTGCCACCGTGCCGCATCTGGCCCACAACCGCTCCCAAACTGGTTCGTTTTGTACATCTCCATCGAGATAACTGATGGCCGTTCAAGGAAGTTGGCTTCGTTTTCGTGTTTTTTGTGTTCGCTCACATAAATCACCCTGAGCGCCCACCTAAATCAGCCTGAGCGGAGTCGAAGGGTGCGCTTCTACCTTAAGGCGTGAGGGCGAAAACTGGTGCAAATTGATGGCGAAATTGCGGGGCTTCCGCGAAGCCCCTCTCTCCTGCCCAAGAGACGCCGGCACATGACAACATGCGAGAAGCACACGATAATTCTTGACAGAATGCGGATAAATTGGTAGGTTATGCCATATTCGTTTCAAGAATCCAATGTCAGTTAGGGGGCCAACCCCGCGTAAGCAACCGAGCCGGAGTGCCGGCCATGCGGAAAGGTAGTCCGATTATGGGGAAGATGATCCTGTTGATGGTGGCGCTTGCCGTGCTTGTAGTTCCACGCACACAAGCTGACGAGAGAGCGAGCCAAACTTCACCTGCGCCGGATAAAGCAATAGCGCCCGCAAATACAACGGGACCACGCACGATTTCCAAGAAACTTCTAGAGCAGGCGCCTCCGGAGTTTCGCAACCAGTTTATGCCTCGTCATCCTGCTCCATACCGTGTTTCAAAGTCCCCGGGCCATTACTCATCCGCTGATTGGGCCAGAGCGATTGACTCGACCTGGGGACCGGGTCTGTCTTGGAGCCAACATTATTACATCTGGGACAGGTTCTGGACCACCGTTAACAATCGGTTCGCCTGCTTTCCGGGTTTGGAGACCACGATCTGGGATGACGTCCGGAATCTCTATGACCCTGAGGTTCTCGATACCGTCAGTCGCGGAAGACTGTGTGGCATTACCACTCACGCCTGCCGTCGCCTGCGCGAAAGTCATACGATGACATTTGATAGTGTAGTTGAGTTCACTGAGTTGAAGCCGGGAGTGCCTCTTCTGGTCGTAGGCGCCTTTGGGGTTAATGACCATTTTGGAGCCGGCCTGACGGTCTTGCCGGATAGCAGTCTCCTGGTTTACAAGGCAGTTCCAAGCCATCCGCTGGGTCTGGTTGCAGGTGATATTGTGCTTGGCTACGATGGTATAGCCTGGAAGGATATCGTTCCTGAACTCATTGCCGCGGAACTGCCTATCACAGGCTGGTGGATAGGGAGTTCGGACATTTCATATAAGTATAACTTCCTGGTGTCCGCTGGAATGAATTGGCACCTCTTCGACACGATTGACGTCGTGAAATATTCCTCCGGAGATACCGTTCATCTTGCGACGCAGATTCTTGATGGACAAAACATGTCGCTTTGGGCAACCGAACAGATGGATATCCCCGGCGTGTCCATGCCCGACTATTCGTCCGGCGACCTGACGAGCTGGGGTATCATTAGCGGAACGAATGTCGGCTACATCTATTCTTTAGGGTGGTTGCGGGGGGTGGCTGACTCGGCAGCCACCATCAACGAGTGGCTCACCGCCATCGACTCGTTGCAGTATCAGTACAACGTGAGCGGGGTCATTCTCGATTTCCGTACCAACTACGGCACATCGTTTTCCTTTGCAAAGGCACTCGGCCGGTTTTTTGATACGACAATGACTCCGTTAGGAATGAAAATCCGATGTGGCGATCACTTCAGTTTGTGTCCATATACCAATTTCGATTGGTACTTCGCCATCAAAGGCGACAGCACCTCCTACTGGGATCGTCCCATTGCGATCCTCACCGGTCCAGGTGAATACAGTGGGGGTGACATATATCCTATGTTGTTGTCGATGCATCCTATGGCCAAGGTGTTCGGCAGACCGACTACTGGGGCGTTCAACGGAATGGGGTACTACACTCTTGCTTCAGGCTGGAGCCAGGGTATCTCAAACCTCTCGATGTACCTAGCTAGCAACCCTGATCACTTCATCACCCGTGACACGTTTCCCGGAGGAGCCACCTTTCCCTGGGTAGACTACCAGCCAGTGTGGCTCAGTCCGGACGGCGTCGCACAGGGACGTGATGATGTCGTCGAAGCCGCCAAGGAGTGGATACTGAGCCGTGATCTTGATCAGGACGGCGTTGTCAACGAGAATGACAACTGCCCGGATATCGCTAATGCTAACCAAGCTGACGCCGATAACGACGGCTTCGGCGACCTCTGCGATAATTGCACCGACACCGACGCCGACGCCTTCGGCAACCCCGGGTACGTGGCTAACACATGTATCGTGGACAATTGTCCCAATGTGAGCAATCCGACACAAGCGGACGCCAATCACGACGGTATCGGCGATGCCTGTTGCTGCGTGGGTGTGCGAGGCAATGTAAACTACACCGGCATTGTTGACTTGGGCGACCTGAGTGCTTTAGTGAGCTATCTGACGGGTGGCGGGTACGCACTTCCGTGCCCAAATGAGGCCAATGTGAATGGGACCGGCATTGTTGATCTATCGGACCTGAGCGCGCTGGTAAGCTATTTGACCGGTGGCGCGTATGTGTTGCCGAATTGCAGTTAGAGGCGGCAGATATACTCCGGTTAGATCTGAGGAGCAGGAATTCGAAAGTACGAGGGTAAGATATAACGAATTGGAGGAGAAGATATGAAACGATTGGTAATGTTGTGTGGTGCCGTGGCAGTGATGCTGATGGCGGTCGGTCTGCAGGCAGCTGATAATGGTGGTTTAGCCCCAAACGACACTGCGCAAACGAGACCGGCCTACGCTCAAATCCTGACCAGTGACCCCGAACTTCCGGGAGTTGCCGAGATATCGTTGCCCAAGCTTGCGCCGCTGAATTACATCCCGAAGAGACCGGGGCATTATTCCGCTCAGGACTGGCGTAACGCAATCGACTCAACCTGGGGGCAGGGTTCAGCTCAGATCCTTAAGCAGGCAATTTGGGATATGTGGCTCAGCGTGATTGACTCAAATTACTCGGCATTCGTGGGGCTGAGTCCGAATGTCTGGGATTCACTTCAAGCAATATACAGTCCAGAGATCGCCGATGTTGCTCATCCGATCAGTAAGGGTCGTTTTGCGGCAATTCTCGATCAGACATCAATTGCCCTCAGAGACGTCCATGCGAGAGCCAAAGATACAATTGTCGACAACACTGCCCTTGCACCCGGAGTGCCGATACTCGTGTTCAATTGGTTGTGGCAGGGAGAACAGGGCTTCTTTGGAGCCGGTCTCACGACCTTGCCCGACAGCACCGCACTGGTATATCAAGCGGTGCCGGATCATCCGCTGGGGCTCGTTCCCGGTGATGTCGTTCTTGGTTATGATCGCATTCCATGGAGTCAGCTCTTTCGCGAACTGCTTGAGGCCCAACTGCCTATGAGAGGATTCTGGGGCACTTCAGACAAATCATTTGATCATATTGCCCTCATGTCCTCAGGTATGAACTGGCACCTGTTTGACACAATTGACGTGGTCAAATACGCCACTGGGGACACGGTTCATCTGCCGACCAGTTTGATGATTGGCAAGCCGATGACCATCTGGGCTACGGAGCAACTCGAGGTTCCGGGTGTCACCAAGCCAAACTTCTATGGTGGTCAGTATGTCAGTTGGGGAATTATTGAGGGGACAACCATCGGGTATATCTATGTGAACGGTTGGGCCACTGACGCCAACGTGGGAAGACATTGGTACAATGCTATCGACTCACTCGTGAATCACTCTCAAACGACTGGCATAATTATCGACTCCCGGCTGAATACGGGAGCGAACTTCTTTGTCGCTGACACTGGAACAAATGTGCTGTTCGACTCCAATGTCGAAACGTTTCGGATGCATTCGAGGTGCAACGCTTGGGACCATTTCGCAATGTGCCGATCACCCTATGTGGTGTATCCGGGCGCAAGCTTTCCGGCTGTGCCATACAATGACAGCATTTACATGGTGCGAGGTTCCTGCGGATACCACAAACCAATCGCCGTCCTGCTTGGTCCCGCATCGATGAGCGGAGGAGATTTCCATCCGGCGCAAATAGCGTACCACCCGATGGCAAAGGTGTTCGGCAAACCGAGTGCTGGAGCGTTTGGGAGTATGCGAAATCGAAGATTGTTCACTTCCGGATTTCAGTATTGGCTTACTATAAATAATGCTTACAAGTTTGATGATCCGACGACGCATCTCACGAGAAAGGGTTTCCCCGATCCACAGTATTTTCCCGAAATCCCTTTTCAGGAAGTTTGGCTGACGCGCGACGGTGTCGCTCAGGGGCGAGATGACGTGGTCGAAGCCGCCAAGGCGTGGATACTGAGTCGAGACCTTGATCAGGATGGAATCGTCAATGAAAATGACAACTGCCCGGAAGTCGCCAATGTCGATCAAGCAGATTTTGATCACGATGGTATCGGTGATCTGTGTGACTCGGATGTCGATGGCGACGGAACAGCCAACGCCACCGACAACTGCCCGAGTATCAGCAACCCGACTCAAGCGGACGCCAACAGTGACGGAATCGGCGATGCGTGCTGCTGTGTTGGGGTGCGGGGGAATGTGAACTACGCCGGGATCGTTGACTTGGGGGACCTGAGTGCTTTGGTGAGTTACTTGACCGGCGGCGGTTATACGCTCCCATGCCCGGACGAAGCCAACGTGAATGGGGCTGGCATCGTTGATCTGGCCGACCTCAGCGCTCTTGTCAGCTACCTGACCGGCGGAGGCTATGTGTTGCCGAGCTGCTCGTAATTGAGTTGCATATGACAATTGAATAGCCCGCCTCTTCCGAGGCGGGCTTTCTATTGCCCCAAGCAATTTCACCACTAATTTGCATCAAATTCCGCCCTCGGCCGGATATATAGAAGGAGCAATCTGCATGCGTGCGAGAAAATATAGGGTTATCGAGACTTCGCTGTCGCCGGATCAGCAGGCCGAGAAAATATGGGGTCCCCCCCATTTGACGAAACGAACCCACTAAGTCGTTGTGTGCCAACGAAAGGTGCTCCAAAACGAACCCAACCGAACCCAAGCCGAAGCCAAATATGGATTCCAGCTTTCGCTGGAATGAGGAAGCAGGGGCTTTCGCCGGAATGAGGAGGTGGTTCACGGTGCTGTCAGGCGTCTCGGTACCACACCTGAAAGGTGTGCCCGGTGCGAACAGGCGTCAGCCAGAGTCGGCTGAAGCCACAGTTGAATGACGCGTGAAGAAAAACTGAGATTGCTTCGTCGCTACGCTTGAAGTACCCGTAGGGCAGAACCGCTTCTGGTTCTGCCAATTCGATGTGACCAATGGCAGAACCGCCAAGGGGTTCCGCCCTACAATGTCTATCGGTGTCGAAACCCGAAGGGGTTTCGACCTACAAGAAGAAAGTGCGTCAGGAATCTTCGGAGGTCGATTCCTGTTCCAGCTTCTTTAGGGACAAATGCTCTTTCTTGAGGTAATAGAAGCCCATCGCGGTGATCGGGATGTACTGAGCGGCATGAAGGACCAGAGCAAATGAGAGCGCTTGCTCTTTCGCGATGCCGTAGCTGGTTAGCGTCCAGACCGTGCCATAATGATAGACGCCGACAAACCCCGGCGACGACGGCACCAGGATCGACACCGATACCACGACGAGCAAAACGTAGGATGCAGACAGCGGCAGGTCGAAGCCAAACGCTTGAAAAACAAAGTAGTTGGACAATCCCATAAAGAGCCAGATGAGGATCGTTTGGAGCGTGACCCAGCTCAGTATTTTCGAGTCCTTGATGAACTCAAGACCGCGGGAGAATTTCATGACGATCACGCGAACCTTGTCTTTTGTGCTATCCGGCAAGAAAGGAAGGTATCGCGTCATCATCTCCCCCGCCTGCGCCGGTCGCAAGGCGAACATCAACATGAACAAGATTCCGGCAAGGGCGATCAGAATGGCGATGTAGGTTCCCTCCTTCATATCATTACCTATGAGCAGATGGGACCCGGTCAGCACCGCTCCGAAAATCATCAGCAGCGCCACCAGGTCGAATACCATGCGCTCGACAAATATAGTGGCAAGGGAGGCCGATTTGCTGATATCCTTATCCTGAGAAGCGAGCGAGTAGCCCCGGACGAACTCGCCCAATCGAAGCGGGAGGACGTTGTTGGCCATGAAGCCGATACAGGTGGCGGCCAGCAGTTTGGAAAAAGGGACGATTTTGATGGGCTGCAACATAAATCGCCAGCGGTACGCCCGCTGGTACATGCCGAAAATAACGAAAGCGATATTCGGAAGCAGCCACCAGTAGTTGGCCTGAGTGAGGGCGGTGCCCAATTCTGCAAAGTTGATATTCCGAAACAGCAGAAAGAGCAAAATGACCGATATGGTCAACCCGATGATTATGTAGAGTGTCCGGCGAGTGCCCGTCGTCATCGTCTCCCCTCAACGACGTCACGGGCTAATTGCTCGAACTTGCGGGCTGCATCGTCCCAGTTGAATGTCTCCGCCCAGGTCATGCCGCCGCGCTCAAGTTGCTCGCGAAGCGATTGGTTCTCAAGAATGCTCAGCAGCTTCTCGGCCAGTTGGTCAACATTCCCATGCTCATACAGAAAGCCGGTCTTGCCGTCCTGCACGGAATCGCGCAAGCCCGGGGAGTCTGCGGCAACCACTGCTGTGCCGACCGAATTCGCCTCGATATTGGTCAGTCCCCACCCCTCTTTGAGCGACGGCAGTACCGATACATGGGCGCGCCGCATCCGTTCGACTTTGTCGGCAAGTGAGACAAAACCGGGAAACTCGACATCGTTGCGCAGCCCAATGGCCGTCGCCAATTGCCTGAGTTGAGGCAGGAAGTCACCGGCGCCCACGATCATCAAACGGGCATTGGGCAAACGCTCTTTCACCTGCTTGAATGCGAGTATCAGATGCTGGATGCTCTTGTACTTCTTGATGCGCCCGAGGTACAGCACGGTAGGCGTCTCGTACTTGGCGACGGTTGAATCATGCGAGTATGTCTTGCGATCGATACCGCAGTGAATTACAGAGATATCCTTACGGGGTACACCCCGCGCCACCATGTCGTCAGCAGTCGATTCGGAGATCACGTTAAAGTGCCTCCCTTTGTAGACGCTGACCAGCGGCCGCTCGGCGAGATAGATATATGTGCCGAGAACGAAATTGATCTCCTGAAACACCGTGGTGGCAAACAGGTGCGGAATCACGACCAAAGTCTTGAGATCAAGATACAGCGGCGTGTAGAAGGGAATCTTGTTGATGTCTTCAATGAGCAAATCGAATCGCTGCCTCTTGACGAGCGACCGGAGATGCCAGGGAGCTACGAGGTTGAAATTGAATCGGTTGCCTCGCCGAATGATCCGCACGCCCTCAATAGTCTCCTCCGCCAAACAGTCGGTCCAGCCGGAGCAAAACAGGGTTACCTCATGACCTGCAGACACCAACCGACGAAGCAGTTCTTCGAGGTGCACTTCGGCTCCGCCCCCGTAGGGGTTTCTCAGATCATTCCAGTTAAGAGCAAGAATCTTCATTTCTTTACAGTATCGGTTATACCCCGGCGCTTCGCTACACGGTCCAATTCGGCTGTCAATGATCGTACTTCACTATCATCGGGATTAGCCCGGAGCCAGAGATCAAACAGCGTCCGGAGATTCGAATACTGAAGGTTCTCATTGTAAAGTCTGGCCAGTTCCTGAAAGGCCGGGCGATAGGTTGGGCTGGTTAGTAATATCTGATTGAGAAGCGCCTCAGCTTCCACCTTTTGACTGAGCTTTATCTTCAGCCGGGCCAATTGGACGGTCAGCCACTTCCGCGCGTCCCCCTGTGCCGACGGCAAGATCTCCCCCAGTTTCTGCGCATTCCCCTGGTCGGAGTAAACGGTTCCGAGCAACTCGACGATCTCCTCGTCAGGCGGAAGACTGTCATAACCAAACCGGGCCAGACGTTCAGCTTCCACCAATCGCCCAGCTTTCCGAAGGCTGTCGGCGGTGATTATGATAGCATCGGAATAGGCGGTGGTCATTCTCATCATGTTGCCGTCTTTGAAGAGCGAAGAATCAATCAAGCCGCGAACCCGAAACCTATTGCGGTCCATGAAGCGCTGATAGCACTCATCAACGCCAATTGCTATCGCGTCGCCATCGGCGCGAAGCCGCCACATGAGACCGCTCAGAATCAGCCGCTTATCGACGTTGACGCCGTGGTAAGTGCGGTGACTCGTCGGTACCGTGGTTGAGAAGTTGATGGGGCGATTGCCCGCGTTGTGATCGACGATGGCATCGATTACTTGATCGGAGACGTTGAATACTCGGCCATCAGCCGCTTGATATGCCCTGATCCGGTCGATTTGAGCGTCCGTCCAGCCCAGGTTCACGCCAAAGTGATCTTGAATCTGCTTGATATACCAGTGCGAGCCGGCCAACGACAAGTTGATGACTTTGACATCTTGGCGGAAACCGAACGCTTCCTGCAGACACCAAAGTGGAAACGTATCGTTGTCACCGTAAGTGAACAGCACGGCGTTGGGGTCCGCTGAGTCAAGGATGTTGCCGGCATAATCGTAAGCGACGTAGTTTCGGGACCGGTCCGACTCCCAGTAGTTGCCGGCCAACGCATAGATCGGAAGTAAAAACAACAGCAGACAGCAGGCCAAGACCAGATTCCGAAATGCCGGACTGAACTTTGCGATTGACTCCTGCACAAATGCGATTAACGCTGCCACACCCAGTCCAATGGCCAATCCGAATATCAGGAAGGCCGGTGTGAAAAAATAGTCGCGGTCCCGGACCTCGATATAGTCCTGACCAGTGACCGGGCTCTGCCGCGTGCCGTCGGCGAAATTCATGTACAGCACCAAACCTATCGAGCCGATGATCGCGAGCAGGGTCAGAAGCAGGCCAACTTGTGGCGCTCGGCGGATTGTCTCCCACAAACCAAGCACTCCCAGCAAAAATAGCGCCATGAAGCGGGGTCCGGATAATCCGTACTGGTCGCTGAAGAAGCGCCAGAAGCCCATGCGCTGATAGTTACCGAACTGATTTTTCCATTCGGCACGACGGACGAACATCCGCTCCATCATCGACTGCGAGGTGTATTGCTTCCGGTCAAGAAAATCGGCTGTCACGGCAAAGCCGCTGGACAACGAGCTATGATCGAGCGTCGGTTTCAACGCCGATCGAATTGGGAGAAACAGGTGGACGGAATAACCGAGTACGGCAACCAGAAGAATCAGCAGGGCGGTCCGCCACTCACGCTTCCTGGAGACCACAACCATGATAAGACAGACGACGAGCGTGGCCGATAGCGCGTACAGGAATGGGAAGACGCCGATCATAACGGCTGATGAGCTCGCGATAGCAATCAGGATCGGCCAGCGAATGTGCTTGGCAAGAAATGCGCCAAGAGACAGCAAGAGCAGCGCCGACAGAAAGAGAAAAGCAGGGTATCCGCGAAGACGAAGCGCCGGAATCAGCACGGCCAGGGCAGTTACAGCGACGAATAGCGATGAGACGAATATCGGTTGTCGCTCGACCGCATTGGCGGAGTGCATCGAGCGTACCTTGGTATATGCGTATACTGCCAGTACTACCAGTCCGGCTCCGCCGATCGCGCTGACAACAGACAAGATCGGTAACGTTGCGAGAGATTGTGAAGCTCCGTTTATAGCACCAAGAATCAGCCCGAACACGGGAGCAATTACCAACAAATATCCGACGACAAACCAGAGAGTGATCTGCGGCACCTTGTCCTGTGAGAACAGGTATAGCAGATAAATACTAAACATGATGAGTACCGGTACGTAAAGCGGTACCTCGCCGGGCCGTGATGACAGCGCGAAAATCAGATACAGGTCGAACAGCAGCGCCCCAGCGACAATCATCCATGAGCGGGCAGGCGCATCCCGTTTCAGGATAAAGAACAATCCGCAGATCGGCAGCGCCAGGAATGTGGTCATGTGCACACCGATCCCAAGGAAACCGAGATAGACGACCGTCAGCATCAAATGGTCACCGGAATCAGATTCGGATCGTTGGGCATAGATGAGCGTCAGCCAGAGCATGACGAAGAAGATGAGCATGGAAAGGCCGTACACTTCGGCCTCGACGGAATTACCCCACTGGGTCTTGCTGAAAGCGAGAAAGAGTGCACCACAGGCGGCACCGGCGTAGATCAGACCTCTCTGAAAAGCCGTCAGCACACCGGGGTACTTAAGCCGCATAATGCACACGGCACAGAGATAAGCGAATAGCGCCGTAAACGAAGAACTTACTACTGAAAGAAAATTGATGCGGGCTGCGGCATCGGCAACTATCGGCAGAATGGCAAACAGGCGTCCCACGAGAACGTAAAGCGGCGTGCCGGGCGGATGCGGGATACCGAGAATGTGGCAGCAGGCGATAAACTCACCACAGTCCCAGAAGGTGAGCGTGACTGCTTCGGTGAGGAGGTAAGTGACAAAGACAGCCAGCCATACCCCCAAAGCGACAAGAGCATTGACACGATCAATCTGCCGAAACCAGTACTTGAACATGCTCGCTGTCGTCAGGCGAATAGCCGTCTCTCTCCTTTGCTTACTCTGCCCCGTTGCACCCGGGCACCGGTCGGAAATATACTGACCAAGTCGTCAATGTAAAGGAGCTTTCACAGACCAATTGCGATTGGCAACCGTTGTGGACTATTCGGACGCCGCTTTCTTCGCGAAACTGTCGAGAATCCCGTTGATGAAGGACGAAGATTCACTGGTAGAGAACTTCTTGGCTAATTCGATAGCCTCATTAATCGCCACTTTTACCGGCGTATCCGGCATGTGATTGAGTTCCACAATCGCCATGCGGAGGACTATCCGATCGAGGTCCGCGATCCGACTAATATCCCAGTTAGTTGCAAGCCGGGTGATCTGTGCATCGGCCCATTCCTGATGTTGTCTGACCAGAGTAAACATGCCGCGCGCGAACTCAAGATTTCGAGCGCTCAATGAGTCATCCGCAATAATCCGCCGCTGGACTTCCTCCGGATTATTTTCGCCGATTTCGCAGGCGTATAGGGCCTGGAGCACCAGCTCGCGGGCACGGCGGCGGGGAGCGTCAGCCATCTACGCCCCAATGCTGCGATAGAGGTTCACCATCTCGATGGCCGTCTGAGCTGCGTCCCAGCCCTTGTTGCCAGCTTTGGTGCCGGAGCGTTCTACAGCCTGCTCAAGAGTGTCGGCGGTTATCAAGCCGTAGACCACCGGTATTTCGCTTTCCATACCGAGACGCGCGATTCCCTTGGAGGCCTCGGTGGCCACGAAATCGAAGTGCGGGGTGTCCCCGCGAATGACCGCGCCGAGACATATCACGGCGTCGTACTTCTTCATTCTGGCCAGCCGTCCCGCGACGACCGGTATCTCAAACGAGCCGGGGACATAGGCAACATCAAGTTTCTTTTCATCGGCGCCGTGCCTGACCAGACAATCCAGAGCGCCGGCCAGCAGCTTGTCGGTGAAGAAGTTGTTGAACCGACTGACCACCAGAGCAATCTTCATCCCCTTGGCGTCCAGCAAGCCTTCGTATCGTTTCGTATTCATCTCACGACCTCTCCATAAGTAATGATTCTATCCGAGATTCAGCAGGTGTCCCAACTTATCCCGCTTGGTTTCCAGATACCGGTGATTGTAAGCAGTCGGGTCTATCTCAAGCGGAATCCGTTCGACAATCTCCAGCCCGTAGCCCTGCAAGCCAATCACTTTGCGTGGATTATTGGTCAGGATGCGAATTGACGTCAGCCCCAAGTCGGCCAGAATCTGTGCGCCGATACCATAGTCGCGGAGGTCGGCTTCAAAGCCGAGTTCCTCGTTCGCTTCGACCGTGTCCCGTCCGGCCTCCTGCAGCTTGTAGGCAAGAATCTTATTGGCCAGACCAATGCCACGCCCTTCCTGACGCATGTACAACACGACGCCCAACCCTTCCTTCTCGACCAACCGCATGGCGGTTTGTAGCTGCGGTCCGCAATCGCATCGCCTCGATCCGAGCACATCGCCGGTCAGACAACTGGAATGAACGCGTACCAAGACGTTGGATTTTCCGGCTATTTCCCCTTTAGTCAGGGCAATATGGTGATGGTCATCAATCTGCGACTTGTACAGATGAAGCTGGAAGCTGCCGTATTCAGTGGGGAAATCGACTGAAGTGACGCGCTTCACGAGATTCTCCGTATTGTGACGATAGGCGATCAGGTCCCGCACCGTGACAAACTTGAGACCGAATTGCCGAGCGAATTCGGCAAGTTTCGGCGTGCGCATCATAGAGCCGTCATCATCCAATATCTCGCACAGTACGCCAACCGGTTTCAGCCCGGCCATGCGGGCGAGATCGACGGTTGCTTCGGTATGCCCGGCGCGGGCCAAGACACCGCCGGAGAGAGCCTTGATAGGAAAGACATGGCCGGGGCGTCCGAGGTCCTCAGGGCGACTGGTATCGTCAGCCAGCACTTTGATCGTGAGCGCCCGATCATGCGCTGAAATCCCGGTGGTGGTTCCCTCAAGAGCATCAACCGAGACGGTGAATCTGGTTCCCAACTTGGCGGTATTCTGTGACACCATAGGATGAAGTTTGAGCCGGTCAATCCGATCATCGGTCATCGGCACACAGATCAGTCCCCGGCCGTGCTTGGCGAAGAAATTGATTGCCTCCGGCGTTACCCCCTCCGCCGCCATAATAAGGTCCCCCTCGTTTTCGCGATCCTCGTCGTCCACTACTACCACGCATTTCCCGCGCTTGATATCCTCAATTGCTTCGGGAATAAGGTCAAAATGAACTTCAGGTCCCATATTCACCAACCGCTTTCCAGCAATTTTTCCATCGTCAACCCTGGCCGTGCCAAGTGTAGACGCTGTCTAACCACGTATTTTCCAAGTATGTCAAACTCGATATTAACCCGGTCGCCCGTCGCAAGTGAAGCCAAATTGGTCGCTTTCAGCGTGTACGGGATAAGGTTGACCGACAGCCAACCGACACCAACGTCATTCACCGTCAGCGAGACGCCATTGATGGCTACAGAACCCTTCGGCACTACCAGCGAGTCATGCAGACCATCATAACAGACTTTCAACTCTCGAGATTCTCCAATGGGTTTCAAGTAGTCGACCGCACCGACACAGTCAACATGGCCGGTAACAAAATGGCCGCCAAGCCTGCTGTCAGCCCGTAGCGCCCGCTCAAGGTGCAGACGGCGGCCGACTTGCCAGGTCCCGATTGTCGTTCGCTTGGTCGTCTCCTGCGATGCCTCCACAGCAAAACCGGCGGCCGAATGGGTAGCAACCGTTAGGCAGGAGCCGTCGCAACAGATCGAATCTCCGTCCTGCAGGTCAAACTCGGATTTCTCCGAAGCAATCGTTAGCAGCAGGTAGTTGCCTCGATGGACCAGTTGTTGGATTCGGCCAATACTCTCTACCAGACCCGTAAACATTACTTCCTCCGCCGGACCGGATAGCCAGTCAGAACAAAATCGCGGCCGATTGGTTGCATTAATACTCTGGTAAGCGGGATTGCCTGCGAGATTCTCTTCACGCCGAGTTCGCCAATACTGTCTCTACCGTTGCCGATGAAGGACGGCGAAACGATCACGACAAATTTGTCAACAAGTCCGGACTTCAGGAACGAGGTCACGAGCATTGGCCCTCCCTCTACCAGAATCGACTTGAGTCCAAACGAAGCCGCTTTGCACAGTAGATCCGCGATATCAAGTCGACCACGTCCCTTTGATTCGACCGCCCAGAACATAACGTTCCTAGCCCATCTGGATCTGACGGCACGCTTTATCGCCGAATTGGTGGAAACGATGATGGTCCGGAAATCGTTATTGGTGTCAACCAGCCGGCTGCCGCGAGGGAAATCCAGTGAGCTTGAGAGTACAATTCGATACGGTTGCGCCCCTTTCACGCGTCTTACGGTAAGTGCCGGATTGTCGGCAGCGACCGTGCCGGAGCCAACGACAACAGCACACGATTCAGCCCTCAATTGGTGAGCAAAACGAAGCGCCTCGGGACCGGAAATCCACTTGGAATCACCGGTCACAGTCGCAACCCGGCCATCCAATGATTGAGCGTATTTGACCACGACGAACGGGCGACCAGTTTGGTGAAAATGGTAGTGAGCTTCATTCAGGCTCTTAGCTTGAGCGGCGAGGACGCCACGGGTGACCAGTATACCGGCTTCCCGCATAGCGCGTGCCCCGCGTCCGCTAACGCGCGGGTCCGGGTCATTATCAGCGAACACAACGCGTCGAATTCCTGCCCGCTTTATCTCTTCAGTGCAAGGTCCGGTTCGTCCGGTGTGGCAACAGGGTTCGAGGGTGACGTACAGGGTTGCTCCGCGAGCCTTGGAACCGGCCTTCGCCAGCGCTTCAATCTCGGCATGCTTCCCCCCCGCTTTCCGATGGAGTCCCTTGGCAATCACCTGACCGCGCTGCACGATAATAGCCCCCACTACCGGATTAGGCGTGGTCAACCCCTTTCCATGTGCGGCGAGATCCAGTGCGGAACTCATAAATGTCAAGTCGTGAATAGTACCCACAAAAAAAACCAAAGTGGTCTTCGGGGCTTACACGCAGACAGCAACAGGGCCGCTTCGCTCTGGTCTTCTACCATCCGGACTTTGACCGTCGGCGCCTGAATCTCACAGGCTCAACCGGAATCACCGGGTCGCGGGCTATACCGCCGATTGAGGAATTTCACCTCACCCCGAAAACCTATTCAAGGAAAGTATACGATAAGGGCAGGCGAACCGCAAATGGAATCTAGTGGGTCGGTTTGGGAGCGGCACCGGTCAGCTCCAGAACCAGGGCCTTGACGTCTTTGAGATGGAACGGTTTAGACAGAACTGTTTTTATCCCCTTTATGGCCATTTCGTCTTGGTCTAACTGCATCCCCCACCCGGTAATCATGGCAATTGGAATGTTCGGATCCTTCTCATGAACAATGCCGGCGAGGTCAAGGCCGGACATACCGGGCATCCCGAGGTCGGTGACGATCATGTCGTACTTCTCGGATTCGAGAGTCTTGAGCGCTTCATAACCGTCCTTGCACCGGGTAGCGGTGTGACCGTCAAGACTGAGCATATCGCTCAAGACCTCGCGGATTTGTTCATCGTCGTCCACGACCAGGATTCGCAGTCTGGCGGCAGTTATAATCTTGCGGGAGATGTCCGAAGGATCACGACGGCCTTCCTCTTTTGGAAATGAGACGGTGAATACGGTTCCGCGTCCAACTTCGGAATCGAACGTGATCTTGCCACCGTGTCGACTGACAATGCCATAGACGATAGCCAGCCCCATACCGGCCCCTTTGGCGCTCTTGGTCGTGAAGAACGGGTAGAATATCCGGGAACGGATTCCCTCCGGAATTCCGGCACCGAAATCGGCAACACTCAGAACAATGGTCTGACCGGATTCATTGAGTTCGACCGGCACGGCCGAGCCATCCGGCGCGAATTCTACGGCATTGAGAATCAGATGCTCGAGCACAGTAATCAGGTCCTCGGGCACTCCTTTGACGGCCGCCTGGTGCAATGACGAGCGAAAATCGACAGTGACCTGTCTCTTCTGGGCGAGCGATCTCCAAATCGCGCGTGGATCCGCAGAGTAATCATGAACGAGCGCGTTCAAATCGACCTGTTTGAGTTGTTTCGTCTTCACCGAGGTCGTGAATTGCTGAAGCTTATGAACCGTCTCCGATCCTTCCAGGGCCGTTGCTTCGAGACGGTCGAGCGCGGAGACAATCGCATCATCCTGACACTTCAGCTTGAGGATTTGCAGCCGGCCGACGATGGCGCCAATGATGTTGTTGAAGTCGTGGGCGACGCCCGAACTCATGTCGGCCAACGCTGCCATAGTTTCGGCATCGGCCAATCGGCTTGAAGATTCCAGCGCCCGGGCGCGGTCCCTGGTAAGTTCTCTCACAAGGTGAGCAGTGGACAATATGGTTTGAGAAAACAGGCGGAAGAACGTAATGAGCTGCAGGGCATCATGAGTGAATGGTATTCCCGTTTCGGTCCAGAAGACGATCCCGTACAGGTATGGTTTGCGGGAGAGTACGTCAGCCGCTATCACCGACAGAGGCTCCCGGCCACACTGGTCGCCAAGATCATGCCAATTCCGCTGTCCGGTTGAGACCGAACTTTCGAACGCGATTCCCGCTTCGACGGCGACGCGCTCTATATCGATGGCAGCTTGTCCCGCGGAGCAAAGGGTCTGCGTAAGGCTGTATGCTCCAGTTACGGTATCTCGTGCCACCAACCCGACGGCACACCGAGGCGCCACCGACCCGGCAATCTTCAGAAGTTCCGACAACAGGTCGGGAATCCGCTTGCCATCAACCGACAGTTCGAACATTGAAATGAGTGTCGACAAGCGCAGAGAAAAGGCGCCGATAGACTGCATTTCCTCAGTAAGCGACATGCAGCTAATCAGCACCTCGGCCAATGGGTTCAGCACGTAGTTTATTTCGGAATAGTCTTTGTCAGGCGGTTTTGCCCAGTACGCGACCACGGAGCCGTGAACCGTTCCGGCAATGACGATCGGATAGGCAAACCTTGATGAGAACTGATTCAGATCGGCAAACTGATCCGGAGTCTCGCCTACGCGTCCCGAATCCGATTGGAAGTGCCGGAAGCCGCGCGGGACTTTGGCGCCTGACTGGCCAAACTGCCGCCAGTTCGATTCCAATTCTGCCAGTCCTTTGATCTCCCGGCCTTCCCAATTATGGTAGGCTACGGGCACTAACCCCGACTCCTGATCCTTGGCGTAAAAGACCGCGACAAAATCGCACTCCACCAGTTTAAGCAACAGGCGCGCCACCGCATCGATTTGGTCGAATACCTTATTGAAGCGAGTGCTTTCGCGAGCGTTGTAATACCGTTGCAGGAGGTCGAACGAAGCAGACATCGTCAATTGCTCCCTTTACTCTGCGTACTGTCATTGTTGCTCGGATTCTCCGGTAATCGGCGACGTATGCAGTCCATAGTCACTACAAGTTCGTCCGCGCCAGCCTGTTGGAAGACAAGCGTCGAGTCGCCAATAATCAATTGCCCGTTGCCCGAGTCTTGAAGGAGCAGCTCGCAGCGAGGAAACAGTTCGGTGAGTAATCTCGGCAGTTCCAAACCGGCGAACAAGCGTTGTGGAAATCGAACGGAGAACGTCACCGTATGATCGCTGCCGTGCCCCACGATCACGATCTGGCCGGAGCAGATCGCTTGTTCCACGATCGCCATCACCAACGGCAACAGATAGTCGTAGATATCCAGAGCGCGGACGACCAAACCACTATCGACTTCGGTTGCGATCTGGAGGTCGATATTCTTCGAATCTTTCATCTGCTGCATAGGTCCTGACAGGATCGCCGGAATTGTCGAGACCGCCTCGCCGGCGTCAATACAGTTGTCAGGACCGGCCGTCAAGGCGCACACGTGACGAAGACCGGACAAGTGAGAGTCCAGCCGATCGGCAACGGCACAGAGGGTCTCGGCCGCTGCCGCTTGGCGCTGGGCTTCGACAATCGGATCATCAAGAAGACGTGCATCGCGAAGCATTTCCGCCTGTCCGATGGCCGCCGAGACCGACTCGCTCAACCCATGCAGATACCCCTCGGTCAGCCGGCGTATCGTGTTTAGGCGGCCAATCAGGTCCTGCTCCAGAATGTTGGAAGAGTCAGTCGCTCTGTGTGGAGCCGTAGCCAAGTCTTTCATCGCGGACCAGACCGATACTAATCCAGTCACGGCCGACAGCGTTCGGACGGTTTTCTCCAAATAGTCTCCGGCGACCGACGATCCAAACGCGACCATGCCGACAACGCCCCGAGACGTCTCTACCGGCATGCAGTATTCCGACGCGACGTTATCCAGATACCGCCGGCGCGCCTGAGTTTCATCAAGCCCACAGCTTGTCAAGTCAGGTATCAATTCCGATTGACCGGCACGGATCTTCTGCAGGACTGGCTCGGGAATGTCGATATCTTCACGTACCTCGGTTGTAGATTCGCCGGTCGGATGCGTCAGGAGCACTTTGGTTTGCGTTCCGGCCCCACTCCCTTTAAACAAAGTGAGGACGATTCGCGACAGTTGCATTTGCCGCCCCAGATGGTCGGCAGCACTCAGCATGATGGCATCGAATTCGTCGGCTTCAGGCGTCATTCGGCTCAAAGAGCAGTAATTGTCCAGAAGCTCGGTGGCGGTATGAAACTGGGATTCGTGCAGCGATGCGGTCAGGGTACATATTTCGTGCAACCTTCGCACTGTGCGGCGTCCCACATCTCCCGGGCCGGCCACTACAATGTACTGAGTAGCGCGCTCTGATTTATAACCTGAACGTACGTAATACAAGTCCGGTGCGGAAGTCAGGAAGGTGGCCTGGTCGGGCAGCAGTTCGGCCGGCAGGAATGGCTCGGCTTTGACGCAAGCGGCGGTAAACTCCGCGCCCTTTTCCAGGGTAAGTTGACGAGTCAGACGATAGTAGCGACTCACGTCACCGGTCGCCAGCAACAAATGGTGCAGTCCCTGATATTCGATATAGGCTCCGGCGCAACTGCCGGGCCACTCGAGTGACAGAAGCGACAGCAGCCGCTTGGTGAATTGCTGGGGGCTGTTGTCTCTTTGGAACAGACTCTGAACAAACAATTCATTGACAGGCGGGCGAACGCGTTGGTCTCTTTCGATTTCAGGACTCAGTGAGCCGGCGATGCAGACGAGCTGATTCTGATCAAGATCCGGTTGTTCCCCCTGCGGGAGAACAATCTGGCCGACCGTTTCTCCCCCGGCCACGATTGGATACGCCAGCCAATCCTCAAGATCAATCGCACGACCAAGAACCACATCCGAGATCGTTTGCGGGCGCGCTTCATCCAGGCAGGACGTTCCGGTTCCGGGAACATACAACCATGAGGCGTCGAAATGTAACTGGGCGGTTCGGCTAGCCCTTCTGAAGAGCAATGGCGAGCCGGTAGCCACGTATAGTCGGGCGTTGGGTGAAAGCCCGGCTTCTGCTGCCGGTGCCAATCGCAATTCAGTCCCTGGAGACGCGCCGCTCATACCATCCCTTCGCTAGCGGTCAATTCCCGAGGTAATCGGCTCAACGAGTTCCAAGTACTGATGCATGCGCTGCGCTGATTTGTCGATTATAGACAGGTATCGATTCAACCATGGCGTATCCGGCTCGCTCTGGGCCTTCATCAATTCTACCGAACCCATAATCCCCGACAGTGATGACTTCAACCGGCTGCGTAATTCCAGACCGGGAAATGGAACGTCGTGAGAATCGAACCGAATCCGCCCGCTGCCTGGTAAAGCTTCCTGTTCGCATAAGGAGATTACAGCTCCCAGGCAATCGGCGGTGGCTCGCACCAGCAGAACTTCGCTTCGCGTGAACTTCCGTGGGGACGATTCTGCAACTCGCCCGACTGCGATAAGAGCATCCATTCTGCCTGCATTCATTGCCGGCGCTATCACGAGCGAATTCACATCGACCCCAAGACACTGGTTCTTCTCGGCGGCAGTGGGGATGTCCAACGAGATTTCTGAGGGAAACAGCACGAGCCTGCCCGTTTTGACAACTGCGTCGTGCAGCGGCATTAAAGAGCGAATCATGAGTTTATCGGTCGCGGACCCGGCCGGTAACTGGTCCTTCCCCGTGAACGCCAGCGATCTGAGAAATGGGCTATCCGGCACGACTGCAGAGATGCGGACGACATCAGCCCGAAGCGCGCGTTTTAGAAAAGCCGCCGCTTTGGCGCATACGACTCCAAGATTCCGGTCTCGACGGGCCGCCAGATAGAGGTCACAGAGTGTGACCAGCGTATGATCAGCGCTATCTTTACCGGTAGACGATTCAGACATTTCAACAAGTCGCGTAACGACAGGACCAAGTGACTGCAGCATTCGCGCTGTTTGCCTCCCCACGCTGTCGCGCAACCGGGACGACAGAACAAAGACGAAGCTGTTCTTTGTCTCGGTCGGCACCGGCACGGCAGTCAGTGACGGCATGGTCAATTTCGGGTCCCCTGAATCAGCCATGCGGCGTCGCTCCGCTTCTTGCTGAATCACCGGCTGACCGGTTGTCAAAGCGAGGAGGATCGGGCTCCCTGTCGGCGGCATAGCAAGGCCCTTTTCGATCAGCAGCGCGCCATTCGGACCCATCGAAAGACAGGTCACGGGACGTGGACCCGTTCCGATGATTTGCAGAGATACGAAATCGACGTTCAGCGTGTGGCTGACCGCTGCAAGGACCGCTCCGAGGTTCTTCAGCAGTGGCTTGTCGGGCGAGACGGATTCTTGAATCTTTTCGTTGAGAAGAGCCAGACGGTTATAATAGTCCGCGCGCATGCGGAGCCGATCAGCGTCGACTTTTCGAGCAATGATGTCGGCTGCGAGCCGAAGATATCGGACGTCCTCTTCGCTAAGTCCTTGCCCATTGTCGGACCAGAGTAGATAGCAGCCCAACGGCTGGTCGCCAAGGGTGAGCGGTACGGTGAGGTCGGCGTTGCGCATAGTCGGAGGGAGGCCTTCGAGCGCTCGACAGACGGTCGCCGGCGATCCGGAAGACAATTGTCGCCAGGCTTGATAATCCAAGGTGGTGTGGGCGAATGACTCCGGGATACAGAACGTATCCGGAATGCAACCGGTTAGGTCAAACTTGTTAGCCCGTCTCGAGAATCGCAGGGCTACCCCACGGCTCAGGCGGAAATGCTCGAATATAACCGTCAGCGCCAAACTGATCAGGCGATCGGCGCGACTCTCCACCTGCGTCAGCCGCTCGATTTTCTGCACAAAACCGGAGTACTGTGCCTCTGTTCGCGCAGTCTGTCTCCAGAGTCGGGCTATCGGCAGCCAAGTGGACATTCCATTCGCAATCAGGACCGTGCCGGTGATGATGCCAATCCAACTGACCACTCGATAGAACAGAGGCTCAGAGACAAACGGGATGTATGCGAACAAGCCGTTCAGGTAGTAGACCCGCGCTACTGAGACCAGCGCCAAGGTCGCCACACCGGCGGAAACGCAATTATAGCTCTCCCGACTCATCGAAGTTAGCGCCGGGCGGAACTTTAGTAGCAGCACCAGCGCCAACAAGAAGATTAGCGGAACAGTCCATTCCGCAAGCTGCAGGTACATCGTTCCTCCAAAGCCGCAAGTTGTTATCTGATGCTTAATTATCGGCAGAATCTCCAATTGACTTAGATACCAGACGGGACCGGCAATCCGGACGTAGATTGTGGGACGGGATCATTAAGAACTTCCAAAGTCGAAACCTGAGCCACGCACGATCTCGCGTCTAACCCGGTGGTACATAATCGGTTGTGTCTGTCACCCTAACGTGGCACTGGGATTGCACCGGAACACAGCCAGAACAACATGAAACCAGCCTTAATGAACAATCAGGAGGGCTTCACATGAGATTCGGGCTAATGCAGAAACTGATAGTCGCCTTGGCCATCGCTATTGTAGTGTTCGGATGCACCAGGCACTCGAGCACGAGTTCGTTTTCGACTGTGCCGACAGGCGGCAATGCTCTATCTCCCTATTTTCCAGCAGCGCTCGGTTGGACGAGCGTCTTCAATGTATCCACCAGCGGAAGCACAAGCACGCTGACATTCTATGTAGGAGGTGAGATCTCCGTTCACGGGCAGGATGCCTATCGGTGGGTAATCATCCCATCGCTGAGTTCACCCGACACCAATTTTGTCGTGGTTGACCAGACGTCACTGCTCGTGTACCAGGACAGCCTGACGTCGCCAGAGCATCTGCTTCAACTCCCCTTGACTGCCGGGTCAAGCTGGCTTCGGTTCCCCGAGCAAGCGGATGTATATCTGGATACAGGTTCCGTACTGACTGACATTACCGGTGGAAAGCTGGACACTACGACCGGTCCCGGTCCAGAGGTAAGAAGATTGCTGCCGGTCGATGGCGGCAATGAACTGACGGTAGCGGCTATCGAAGAGTTGACCACAGCGAGTGATCAGCATTTTTCAGGTGCCGTGAAGATATCTAACGTCGATCGCGACGGCAGGACAAACACCTATTGGTTTGTCGCCGGAGTAGGATTGGTGAAATATGTTATCGGTGCTACCACGCTGAACCCGAATGGCGTGACGGTAGGGGAAATCATCGATTACGGTGTCCGCTGAGGCTCACTTCGCGGAGACATTCCGTGTGCGCGAGAGCTATGGCGTGATTTCTGTGGCTCTCGCGCTATTCCAGTGATCAGAGGGAAGTCGGCCTTAGCGACCTGGCGTAGTTCTTGAAATGCGTCTTGGCGACGTTCAATAGAGTCTTTTCACCGAACCGGCTGACCAACAATCTTCCGACTTGATCGACAGCGCTACCAGCCCCTTTCGGCAACGCGACACCGACTAGCTCCGACAGCGCGGACATTTCGCGAAGGAAGCAGGCGCGGGCGATAATCGAGGCCGCTGCCACCTGTGGAATGGACTCCCCGCGAACGATCTGCCGCATCTCAATGCTGCAGGCAAACTCCTGCAGTGCCCGTTCAATCAGTTCCGGTTTGCCGAATTTGTCGGATATGGCCAGATCAGCAGGGTGCCGACGGGCGAGATCACTGATCACTGTGGCGTGCTGGCGCGCCAGCAAGACATTGAGGTTGCGGATGGTCTGGTAGACGATGTTGTACTCGGACGGCAGGAGCACCGCCAATACGTGCGGGTATCGGCTGCGGAGAACACCGTCCACCGCCAATGCGCGGCGGTCACTGAGCGTCTTCGAATCCTTCACCCCCATTTCTCTCAACTCGGCTATGTCGCTGTCCGGAATCAGAATTCCCCCAACGACTAACGGACCAAAGAAGTCCCCCTTGCCCGATTCATCCACGCCGATGACACGATTCAAAGGGGTGATCCTGTTAGTTGGCCCGTTCAAGGTATTCGCTGGTACGAGTATCCACCTTCACTTTGTCCCCTTCCTTGACGAAAGGCGGAACTTTGACGACCAAACCGGTCTGAAGGGTCGCCGGTTTGGTTACATTTGATACGGTATCGCCGCGAACAACCGGTTCCGTTTGGGTTACGACCAAGACAACCGAAGCCGGCAGGTCAACCGAGATTGGAGTGTTGTCAAGAAACAACACCTGATACTCCTGATTCTCCAGCAGAAACCACTTCGCATCTCCGAGGCTGTCCAGCGAAACAGTGATCTGCTCAAATGTCTGGGTATCCATGAAGGTGCACTCGCCGGTGTTCTCGTATAGATAACTCATGCGCCGGTTTTCCAGGTCCGGAGGCTTAAAGACGTCGTTGGACTGAAAGACCTTCTCGACAACTGCGCCGGTCTTGATATGTTTGAGTTTGGTGCGGATATTGGCCTTACCGCGCCCCATCTTGAAATGCTGATACTCGACGACATAGTACGGCTGATCATCAACCACGATCGGCAGTCCACGCCGGAAATCCGAAACCGAATACATGATTCCTCCTAAAACGAACGGCCAATATAACAAATACCGGGGTTTCGCCAACAGAATTCTGTCAGCAGATTGCGGAAGCCGCGGGGACGATTGCCTTAGGGGAGTGGATGGGAAGGGTGAGTCTGAAGGCAGTTCCCTTGCCGGCCCGGGAATCCACAGAAATGGTGCCGCCGTGCAGATCGATGATTCTGCGGGCGAGGGGCAATCCGAGACCGGTGCCCGAAGGACGCGAAGAGTAGAACGGCGTAAATATCTTGTCGATCTGTTCGGGGCGGATGCCACACCCTCGGTCCAGTACGAGGATGCTCAGTCTATCACCGTCAGTCTCGACCTTGACGCTCACGTGGCCGCAATTGCCTTCATACGCGTAAACGCTATTCTCTACGAGGTTGGCTATGGCTTGCTTTAGCAGCACTGAATCAGCGAGCGTCTCAGTGTTACCTGAGTACGAGCTTTCAAATTGAATGTGGGCGCAGTCCTGCCGCTGCCTGAAGCTATCGAGAATTTCGTCCAGGAGACCGGACAGAGAGACCGGCTCAGGATGGAAATCGAGCGGCCGCGCAAAACCCAGAAACCGCGCTACCAATTGCTCTGCTTCATGAGCTTCCCGAAGCAATGATTCGGCCGCCTCGAGGCTTTGATCCAGCTCGTTTTTTCCGACTCTCTTCCTCACGAGCGCGCCGAACCCCACAATAGCGCCCAGAGAATTTCGCAACTGATGTGCCAAACCACCGGCCATCTCGCCCAGAGCCTCGAGCCGATTTTTTTGCTCCACCTGATGCCTGAGAGTGGCCAGTTCTGTCAGGTCATCAAGGAGAATCAGAACACCGATCGGCTCCTGAGTGCGATTCCGAATGAACGAAATAGCCGAGCCTATGATCCTCGTGTCACCATTTCCCAATCGGTACTCATGTTCCATGTAGCCGACATGGGAGAGCGTTCGTAGAGCCGAAGCTATTGCCTCTTCGATCGATTTAGCATTCCCGAATAACAAGCCATACTGCCTGCCAATGCGTGCGGCTGTTTCTATCCCCAGGATCCGATTTGCGGCAACGCTGACAGTGAGGACCCGTCCCTCCATATCCAGTGTCACGACGCCGGAATCCACGGCGGCCATCAAGTACCGATTGAATTCCTCCAACGAGTCTGCCCGCTCCCGGATGGAAGTATTCACGCGGCGCAATTCAGTTTCGGTGTCTTTCAGGTCGGCGATGATTTGTTCGTATTCGACTACAACCTGCTCGACCTCGTCTTTGGAGCTATCGATCGATCGACCCGCCGCGATCGCCTGCTGCCTCATTCTCCGGAACGGAGCCAGAATGAATCTCGATACCAGCAGATAGACAAGCGCCACGACGGCCAGACCAATTTCACCGATCAGCAGCAGCAAACGACCAGCATCTTCGAGATATGCAAGCTCCGGAAATTCTCTGGACAGGATTAACAGCCGGGTTCTGGTGTTGACCGACACCGGCCGGACAAAAAGATAGTCCGATCCTTTCCCTCTGACCAGCTTGTTCGGTTCAGACTTGAGGAGTTGGTCGGCCAGTTCCCCTATTTTGTCCGGCGGCAGCCCGTTTACGGTCGATCTGAACCACGTTCGTATTTCTTCGGGGTTGTGGGAGGACAGGTACGGGACAAGCAATAGATCGCTGAGTTGGTAGCTCCTCATGAATTCACCGGTCTGTTGCGCAGTCAGGCCGGACGCCGGACTCTGCTGGACCGCTCGACCGATACCGATTGAAGCGGTGCTCAACTCGGCTAGTCCGTTCTCCTGCATCCTGATCCGAGCACGAAATACGACGTAGTTGGATACAAAATTCAGAGCCAAGAGCACGAAAACAATAACCAACAATCCCAGGTGAAGCTCTGATTCGAATCTGTGTTTCTTGTGTGCCATAGCGATATACCATTCATCGGAAGATCCCGGTGAGGCATGAGAGAAGAAATCCGCCCCAGCCAACGTCGCAGGGACGGTGAGGATTGCCGGCCTGAGGATCAATTGGAGTGCAGGAAATTCTGCACGTAGAACTGAATTAGTCGGTCGCCATAGACGATTGCCAGCATCGCCCCTAAAGCCAGGAACGGGCCAAACGGAATCAACCGCTCTTTGCGCAATTTGGCAGAGATTGTCATCCAGATAATCGAAACGACCAGCCCAATCGCCGCCGCGGCAACAAACAGGAGAAGCACTTTCTGCCACCCGAGGAACGCGCCAAGCATCGCGGCCATCTTGATATCGCCGCCTCCCATCGCTTCCTTCTTGAACAGCCTTTCTCCGAGCACTGCCGCCAGATAGAGTGACCCACCGCCAACTAGCAAACCGATTGCAGACGCGGCCATGCCGATGCCTCCCGGCACAAGTGAGACAGTCAGCCCGGCTGCAATTCCGGGAAGCGTAATCCAGTCAGGGATTAATTGATGCTCAAGATCAATGAAGAAGATCACGATGAGAGCACAGCACAAGGTGCTGAAAACGTAGAAGGGGATTTGCAGATGATATTGCCAGAGGAAGTACAGACTGCATCCGGAAGTCAGCAGTTCGACCAATGGATATCTAATCGGAATTCGCGCCCTGCAAAATCCGCAGCGTCCGCCAAGAGCGAGATAACTGATGACCGGGATATTGTGAAACCACTTTAACTGGTTTTTGCAGGATGGACAGAACGACCGGCCCGCCGCCACGTTTTTCCCAAGTGGAAGGCGGTAGATCACTACATTCAGAAACGAGCCGAATGCCAGCCCAAGCGTTCCGACAATGAGATAAGTGCTGATATCCATACCTCCAGTATCGGCGGGATGACGAATTATCTCAATTCCCCTAATCGCTCCATTACCAGCGCACAGACTACGGGCCCGGCCGTCTCAGTGCGCAGAATCCTTGGCCCAAGGGAAACCGAGGTAAACCCTTTCGCAGTGGCTTGGCTGAGTTCGTCCGAAGTGAATCCGGCTTCCGGACCGACCAAAAGAGTAATGCGCTTGGGAAGCTCGGGCGGTAGAACGTCGGCCAGTGAGCGAGCCCCGTTGGATGGGTGAAACACCAGCTTGAAGCTGTCGCGGTCAATCAGATGGAGATACTGGGCAATCGCCATGGGAGCAACGATTTCGGGTCGCAATGACCGGCGGCACTGTTTCATCGCCGCCAGCGCCACTTTTTCGAGTCGGGCTGTCTTGAGCGCTATGCGGCGGGCGTCCTCCATTTTCACCTTCGATCTTTCCGTAACCACCGGCACAAATCTGCTGACGCCGATCTGCGTTCCTTTGTCCACGACTTCATCGAACTTGAATCCGGCGGAAAGCCCGGCGGCAAGCGTCAGACGGCAATTCGGTTCACCGAAATTTCGTATCTGAGCATGAACGTTTACAATTGACGGCTTTTTGGATTCAATCACGAGTTCCCCTCGATACGCCGTACCGAGACCATCGACCACGATTACCAGCGCTCCGGATCGCAGCCGGAGGACATCGCAAGCGTGATGGCTCTCCGCGGCCGGAAGGTGAATCTGATCTGCCTGTATATTTTCAGGCGGAGCAAAGAAAATCGGCGGCTCCACGGGCTACCGCTTTCTTACCGCATACGTAAGCCATTTGTTGTCTCTTAGAATCGAGAAATCCTGTTCCCCAAACTCCCGCAACGCCGAACTGATTTCCTCCTCGTCTTGTGAAAGCAAACCGGAAAGCATCAAGGTGCCACCGGAACGCGTCAACTTGACGAGAATGCCGAGCATCGGCAAAATAGTGCTCTTGATGATGTTAGCGCAGACGAAATCGTACGGTTCATCCCACTCGCATTTTTCCACCGAGCCGAAGAAGATGTCGCAGGGAGTCGAAACGTTGTTAACGGCGAAATTCTCTCTCGCATTCTGAACTGCGGCGAGATCATAGTCTATCGCTTTGATATACGTTGCACCCATCCTCGCCGCCAGAATCGACAGGATCCCGGACCCGGTCCCGAGATCAAGAAACCGCATGCCCGGATGAAACTGCTCGCGAATTACTTTCATGCAACTTCGCGTCGTCTCGTGGCTGCCGGTACCGAACGCCATCCGAGGTTCAATCACTATGTCATAGCGAGTATCCGGTAACGGAACGTGCCATGGCGGCCGCACGACAACATCATCGGCAATCCGAATCGGCTTGACGGAGGCGCGGTACTCTTCAATCCACTCAAGACTCTTGATTCGGCGCTCGCTGATTACGGGCGGCGTGATGCCGCTGTCCGCAAGAATCGAGGCAAGGTAAACGGCTAACTGCTCGCGGTAGCCCGTTTTTGATTCATCGACGTAGAACTGGATACCCACTGTGGGTGAATCATCTTCTTCCTCGAGTACGATACCAGCGGCGATGTTTTCGATAATGAAATCACAGACGGCATCGGCGTACTCCCGCGGCACATCCAACCGGGCCTCAATGTACTCCTGCGGAAGACTTTCCGACATGGTCACACTCCAAGCGACTCACGCAGCCGCTCGAAAAACGATTTGTCCGTTTTCGGAGGTTTGAACCCCTCCGACCGGGATAGTGTTTCCAGCAATCTCTTCTCTTCGGCGCTGAGCTTGGTCGGTACCCAGACCATGACTTGCACCAATTGGTCGCCGCGCCCGGAATGGTGCAAATGCGGAATCCCCTTCCCTCGTACTCGGAGCACTTTGCCCGACTGCGTGCCGGCCGGAATCTTCAGGACTTCATTGCCGTTCAGGGTAGGCGCGGAGGCTTCGCCCCCCATTGCCGCGGTGACAAACGAGATCGGCATTTCGTAAATAATGTTGTCACCGTGGCGGGTGAATAGCTGATGGTCCTTTTCCTCGAACACGGCAATCAAATTCCCGGGTGCGCCGCTGTGCGGCGCCGCATTCCCCATGCCGTCGACGGTCATGTAGTTGCCGCTTGATACTCCGGGCGGCACCTTGATCGTAACGGTCGAGCTTCCTTTGGTACGTCCTTCGCCGCCGCACGTACGACACGGGTCGGCGATTATCTCTCCGGTCCCCCGACACAAATTGCACGTGCTCACCTGTTGGATCGTGCCGAGAAAAGTCCGAGAAACTGTTCTCACCTGGCCCGCGCCTTTGCACTGCGTGCACGTCTTCCGAGATGATCCGGCAGCCACCCCGGTACCGGCGCAGACGTCACACCGGATCAGGCGATTCACTTTGACCGTCTTTTCCACGCCGGAGGCAATTTCTTCAAGCGTCAGTGCAATGCGCACGCGAAGATCCTCGCCACGGTTGGAGCGACGTCCCCGTCCGCCGCCGGGGTCGAAGAGATCCTCGAATACTGAACCACCACCGCCGCCGAAGTCCCGCATGAAGGCGCGAAGGGCATCGCTGAGGTCAAACCCCTCAAATCCGGCTCCGCCATAGCTTCCAAATCCTGCCCCCTGTCCAAGCCCGGCATGACCGTATTGATCATACATCTGCCGCTTCTGAGGATCCTTGAGCACCTCGTACGCTTCGGTCGCTTCCTTGAATTTCTCCTCAGCGTCTTTGTTACCCGGATTTCGGTCCGGATGGAACTGCATCGCTTTCTTCCGGTACGCCGACTTCACTGCCGCTTCGTCGGCGGAGCGATCGACACCCAGGACTTCGTAAAAATCTCTCTTGGCGGTCATCGCTCGCTACTTCTTATCGCCATCGACCACTTCGAAATCGGCATCCACTGCACCGTCCCCTTTGGGTCCGCCTTCTGCTGGGCCCTCAGGATGTGGTGGCTGTTGCGGGCCGGGCTGCGGTCCTGCCGATTGCTGAGCATGCTTGTACATTTCTTCTGCTAGCTTATGTGACGCGGAGGTAAGAGCATCACGGGACGACTTGATGCTGTCGATCGAATCGCCGTTCATCGCCGTGCGCAGGTTGGTTATTGCTGACTCGATATTCTTCTTGTCATCGTCGCTGACCTTGTCGCCATGCTCCTTGAGTGTCTTCTCGACCGAATATATCAACTGGTCGGATTCATTTCGTAGTTGGATCAGTTCCACTTTGAGTTTGTCTTCGTCGGCGAATTTCTCGGCGTCTCTCACCATCCGGTCGATCTCCGAGTCCGACAAACCAGACGATACTTCGATCTTGATCGACTGCTCCTTGCCCGTTGCCATATCCTTGGCGCTGACGTGCACAATGCCGTTGGCGTCGATATTGAACGTGACTTCAATCTGTGGAATTCCGCGCGGCGCCGGCGGTATACCGACCAGATCGAATTTCCCCAACGTGCGATTATCCATTGCCATCTTCCGTTCCCCCTGAAGCACATGAATCGATACCGCCGTCTGGCTGTCCGAAGCCGTGGAGAAGATCTGTGATTTCTTGGTCGGAATCGTGGTATTTCGCTCGATGAGTGGCGTCATCACGCCTCCAAGTGTCTCGATTCCAAGCGACAACGGCGTTACGTCCAGAAGCACGATATCCTTCATGTCGCCGGACAGCACGCCCCCTTGAATCGCCGCGCCAATCGCGACGACTTCGTCAGGATTTACTCCCTTGTGCGGTTCTTTGCCGAACAACTCGCGCACCGTTTCAACAATCTTCGGCATGCGGGTCATTCCACCGACCAGCACGACTTCGTCGATATCCGAAAACGACAGCTTGGCATCAGCAATCGCCTGCTTGCATGGACCAATTGTTCGCTGCACGAGGTTTTCGGTCAGTTGCTCCATCTTGGCTCGCGTGAGCATCAAGTCGAGATGCTTGGGTCCAGACTGGTCGGCGGTGATGAACGGGAGGTTGATATTCGTCTGCATGGTCGATGACAGCTCGATCTTCGCCTTCTCCGCGGCCTCTTTCAATCGCTGCAGCGCCATCCTGTCTTTACGAAGGTCTATCCCCTGTGATTTGCGGAACTCATCAGCCATCCAGTCAATAATGACCTGATCGAAGTCGTCGCCGCCCAGATGGGTGTCGCCGTTGGTGGAACGGACCTCAAACACACCATCGCCGATTTCCAGAATCGAGATATCAAACGTGCCGCCGCCGAGATCATAGACAGCGATCTTTTCGTTCTTCTTCTTATCCAATCCATAAGCCAGTGAAGCTGCGGTCGGTTCGTTGATGATGCGCAGTACTTCCAGACCGGCGATTCGCCCGGCGTCCTTGGTGGCCTGTCGCTGCGAATCGTTGAAATAGGCCGGGACGGTAATGACCGCTTGCTTTACTTCCTGGCCCAGATAGTTTTCCGCAGCCTTCTTCAGATACTGAAGAATCATGGCGGACACTTCGGGCGGCGTCAGTTTTTTGCCGGACACATCCACCAGCACGTTGCCGCTGGAGTCCTCGGTCACTCGATACGGAACGATCTTCTCTTCCGATCCAACCTCGCTGTGGTGGCGGCCCATAAACCGCTTGATTGAAAAGATCGTGTTCTCGGAATTGGTCACCGCCTGGCGCTTGGCCGCCGCGCCCACGATTCGCTCACCGTCTTTGGCAAATGCCACGACCGATGGTGTCGTGCGAGCCCCTTCCTGGTTCGGGATCACCACCGGGTCTTTCCCTTCGAGCACCGCCACGCATGAATTGGTGGTGCCGAGATCAATGCCGATAATCTTTCCCATTGTATTTATCTCCTTCTATATTGATTCACATCTATCACAATAGATTCACGGTCACGCTTCTGTCAGCATGCCCGGTTATTCTCTCCTTTTGCTCACCGCCACTCGGCTGTGTCGCAGCACACGGTTTCCCTGCCGGTACCCCTTTGACAACTCCTGCGCCACTAGTCCTTCGGCATGCTCTTTCGATTCCACCTGGAAGAGCGCCTCGTGTAAATTGGGGTCAAAGGGTTTACCGAGCGCCTCAATTGGTTCGATGTTGTACCGCGCGAGCAGGGCAACCATTTGCCCATGTATCATCTCATTTCCCTTGAGCAGCGTTTCAAGTGAAACCTCGCCGTTGGCGTGCTCGCGAGCCCGCTCGAAATTATCGATGATTTCCAGAAACTCACCCATCAACCTGTCATTAGCCGCGTTCGCAATCTCTTCGAACTGGCGGGCAGTCCGCTTCTTGTAGTTGTCGAAGTCGGCGGCGGCACGAAGTAGTTTGTCTTCCAGCTCGGCAATCCGCTGATTGGGAGATTCCGTTTCTACCGCAGGCGGCGCTTCTTCCGATTCCGTCTCGCCGGAAAAGTCCTCGTCCTTGAGCACCGGATCCGGATCGACCGGCACCGGGCCGGTACTATCGTGTTCGTTGACAATCACGATTTTCTCCGGCGTGTCCTCTTCACTACGTATAGTCTTGTCGTCTGTCATCTCTTCACATTTCCCGTCTATAATCCAGTCCGGACAGCACTTCAGTAATTGACCGAGCCGTATATTCCACCACCGACACCAATTTGCTGTACGGCATGCGGGTCGGTCCGATCACGCCGATCGTGCCGGTTATATTCCCGACTCTGTATGTTGAACTCACCACCGAGCAATTTACGATCTCACTGATCGTATTCTCTCGCCCAATAGTAATAAACAGTCCCTCTTCATGGGCCTGACTCAGGAACTCCGATAGAACGCGGCCATCCTCAAGCAGCTTCATCAAATTGGAGAGCTTCTCGCGACTGGCAAACTCAGGCATGATGAGCAGCTTGTCGGTTCCGGCTACAAACAAATCCTCGCTGCGGTCTTCTCGCCAGATTCTGTCTTTGGAATCGATCACCAAGCTGAGCAACCGGCCATGACCGATCACGTTGGACATGCGCGCCGAAATCGTATCGCGAATGTCGGCCAGCGTCAGGCCGGCGAGTCGCTCATTGAGTGCCTGTTCCACATCCGCCAACGCGGCATCGTCGAACGTTGCTTCGATTTCCAATATCACCGAACGGGCCAGACCGGACTGGACGATCACTATTACCATAATCCGGCCTTCGGCAATCGGAATTAGGCGGACATTCCTGAGTTGCCCCTCCTCGAATTTTGGAGCAATCGTGACGCCGAGCTGTTTGGTTATCTCTCCGAGAATTCTCGCAGTCTGCCCCAGAATCTCGTTGATGCCACGCCCTTCTTTGAGAATACCGGAGCGGATCTTCTGCTCCTCGGCGGCATTGAGCCTCTCCGGCTTGAGCAGAAAGTCGACATAGACTCGGTAACCACTGTCGGTTGGAATTCGGCCGGCTGATGTATGTGGCTGCTCGACCAGCCCCAATTCCTCGAGGTCCTGTAGGGTGTTGCGAATAGTGGCCGAAGATAACCCCATGTTGAATCGATTGGCGATGACTCTCGACCCGACCGGGTCCGCCGAAGCGATATAGTAGTTCACCAGATTCGCCAGAACCTGCTTTTCCCGCTCCGACAGATGTTCAAATCCGGATACCATAGTGTTCTAACTCGTTGCCTGACAATCCTGCCACAATGGCAGGCGCGCTGGCAGTCACACTACAATTTACAACGTTTATAACGTCAGTCAAGCAGAAAGGTTTAGTGTAGATATCTGGGTCGGACTTGTAGCAAAGCTGACCCAAACTGAAGAGTTGCCAAGGAGGTTGCGCTGTTATGACGATGGCCTAGGAACAATTCGACAGCACGTATCCGCCACCGGTGAGATAGCTCACAAGAGCTGACAGATCAGCCAAATCGACTATGCCGGCGCCATTCACGTTTGCTTCACTCGGACACGGCAGCACATAACCGCCGCCCGTAAGGTAGCTTACCAAAGCGCTCAAATCCGCTAGATCAACGACCCCGGCAAGATTCACATTTCCGGTCGTGCCGTCACAACAGACAACCTGGCTAATCGGTCGACTCCAAATTTCGCGGCCACCTTCGCGTGCTTCCCCCCAGCCTCCGGCAATAGCAAAAAAGTCAGTCGAAGTCACGGCGAGAGCGCCTATGCGCGTATGGGTTAGTCCCTCCATATTCACCGGCGTCCAGGCTGTAGCGTTCGGCGATAGGACGGCGATTCCCTCGTAGGTAGATGCATAAAGATCGGTTCCGTAAAGTGTGAGATGCTCGGCCTGATACCCAGTCAGCCCTGTTGATACACTGGTCCAAGTCAATCCTTCATCGGATGACACAAACACCTGATTGCCACTCGCGGCATAGAGATCATTTCCTCTCACGGCCAGATCCCATATGAGTCTCAGAGACATGCTGTTGTTCCAGTCAAAGCTCCAGGTGGCGCCATCGTCTGAAGATCGGTAGACTCCTTGTGCGCTGGCAATGACAGTACTCCCCACTTTGGCAAACTGGACCAGTTGGCTGGGCACGTTTTGGATGAATGTCCATGTCAAGCCGTGGTCGGTGGAGCGGTAGAATCCATTACAATAGTAGCCTGTTCTCAACATTACTGTTGGTGAGACGTAGAGACAGTAGGTGCTTTGCGTCAGGCCGCTCGCGAGCGCGGTCCACGTGAGGCCATTGTCGGTTGATCGATAGAGCCCGCTCCGGGCGCCGGCATACAAGTCCGAACCGTCCTGCACTAGTGTAAGCACGAACTCATTCGGCAGCCCCAGTTTGGCCCAGGATGTGCCTTTGTCTATCGAGCGGAACAGCCCGCTCTGTGTCCCCAACAAGAGCGTGTCCCCCTGGCTCAGTAGGCACAACGCCCCCCTACCTCGCAGGCCAGTGTGCATATCGCTCCAAGTTAGGCCTCCATCGCTGGATTGGGAAACACCTGAAGCTGCCCCGGCGAACAAATATAATCCAACCCGAACCAGAGCGTACACATCGGTATTCGGCAAACCGACAACCGTCCAATTTGCACCTCGGTCACTTGACCGGAAGATTCCGGTCTGGGTCCCGGCAAACAAGTATGACCCGTCGGCCAATAAGGCGTGAATATTCGCCGAGGTCAGTCCTGCGTTCGGCAGAGACTGAAAAGTGGCAAGGTCCTGAGATCGGTGCAGGCCGGCACCCCAACTACCAGCATACAAATCCGTGTCTGAGAGAATAAATGAAAAGACTCCATACGGACCATATGGCATGCCGAGCTGGGACAGATACCACGGCATGAAACTGGCTCCTGATCGCTCCGATATGTATACACCATCGGTGGTAGCGAGAAACAGATGTCGGCTGTTGGCCGCAACGCCATACAGATAGGGACAGGTATAAGCTCCACTCTCTCCACCAACCACTTGCCAGTGATCGCCGTAGTCGGACGAGAACAAGAGTTCTCTATAGGGGGACCACGACATCGACGCCGATGCCCACAGGCCGTCCGGGGTACTCCCGAGAAACTCAACCTTGACCGTAGGACCTTTTGATATCCACGTCGCACCGTTGTCTGACGACCTCAGTACTTTTCCTGCCACACCGGCAAACAACATTCCGTCCTTCGCGAACAGATAGCGAACAGTTGTGTCAGGAAACCCGACGGGTGACCAACTCGCGCCGTAATCATAGGACGTGAAGACTCCGTTCTCAGTTCCAGCAAACAGCGTTGTGTCAATTACTGCCAGCGAGAACACGTAGCCGCCGTCCGGCATCGCCGTCTTCGACCACTGCGCTGCGACGTTCGCCGCCACGCATAGCAACACGCCAATAACGACGATCGATCTCCGTACCAGCCCGTTCGTCATACCGACCTCCTTGGACATCTTGGGAAATTGCGCCAATGTTTTCTTCGACAGGAAACACGAGATCATGCCTGTTGACATGAATTGAATCACATTTCTCTGTTGTATCAAAGCCGCAAATACGACCATGAAAGAATTTGGATGACTTATACCACTAATAAGCCGATAAAAAGTTGGGTGTCAAGTGTTTTCTGGGCGAGAGCGTGTGGTCATTACCCAAGCGACGCGACCGCTACGGGCAATTCGGCAGTACGTACCCGCCACCGGTGAGATAGCTGACGAGAGAGCTCAAGTCAGAAAGATCGATAATGCCTGTGTTGTTGATGTTGGCTTCCTCTTCGCACCCCAGAACATATCCGCCCCCAGTGAGGTAGGAGACTAAGGCGCTCAGGTCACTGAGGTCAACAATGCCGGCTCCATTCACGTTGCCGGTAGTGCCTTCGCAGCAAGAGCCGCACGGGCAGCCGGACTGGATCGCCGAGGAGGCATTAGCCGCCTGTTGGCGCACGAGAGCACAGGGCAGATCGTACAGCAGAAAGCAATACCCGTAACCGGCAACATAATTCTGTCCTGAGAGCCCGGTGAATGTCGGCTTGAAGGTGTACTCCGTGCTCCCCTCCACACTCACCCATTTCCAGGTGCCACCGGGCTGGAAGAAGCTGGTGTCGATACAGGCGCGCTTCCCGTTCATTTGCTCTACGAGATTCCACAGCGTGATAGTCACCGGGGTGCCGGTATATCCGTTGGGGAGCCTGCGAATCGACGACGTGGGAGTGCCAACCCCCAGCACACTCACGGTGTCGGTGTCCGGACCAAGATGCGCCTGTACTCCCAAATTGAATACGACGTCAAAATAGGAGGCGAAGGTGCCGCCTGACGATTCCGCAATAGTCGCACTATCCCACTGTGCGCCGTCGGGTGAGAATATCCTGAAACCGTTACAGACGTCGACCCTGTGCCCGGTATTGTTTGTGTATCTAAGAGTGAAACTGAGGTTTCCCGGAAGCAGTACAGTATCACCGCTAAACAAGCAACTTACGCGATCTATTGCGATGGCGCCCTGCTGAGCTTGAGCGGCGACCGGCACGATGGCACCCGCCGCAATGGCGAAGGCCGCAAGGGAAATTCTAGATTTTGTCACCTGACACCTCTGAGCACTTGGTCAACTGCGAGAACTAGTACTAATATACTGTATTGTCGACCTTTGCCGCAAGAAATTTGTTGGTCGAACCGGCAGATAAGTATTTTCTACGAAAAACACGCCTGGTAATGGTCAATAACCAAAGATCGATGAGTCGGGCAGGTGTGCGGCTTACTTCTTCGGATTCTCTTTGCGGTCATCGACGCCGTTCTTATTCTTGTCGATGAAATCGTCGAATTTCTTCGGAGGAGCGGGTTGCGCTTTCGGTTTGGTCCCTTGCGAGTCCTTCGGCTTCAGCGTTGGCGTACTGGGTTGCTGAGCCGAGGGATTGCTCTTAGGCTTCCTTTCTACTGCTGTGACAGCGTCGCCGAGAGAGAGCATCAGTACTGTCAAAACAACATATTGAAGTCGGATTCTCATCGCTCATTCACTCCTTCATCCGGTACTTAATCAGTTGCAGTGCCGGGTTGTCCCGCGTCGATGCGGCACAACCCGACCACATGTATGCGCTTCTTTACCAGCACACCTACTGCCGCCGCCCTTTGCCGCGCGCTCCATCGTCGGTGCGAGGCTTCGCTGGGGCCTGCTGCGGCTGTGAATTGCCGTCCGACTTGCTCTTGACCTCAGTCTTCTTTGGTTGGCTGTCGTCGGATTTCTTCCTGGGCTCACTGCCGGAGGAGGTTGCGGACGAACGCCTCTCGACGGTCTGCTGGATAGACGGTTTCCGCACGGTTTCACCGCGCCGATCCACTGCGGGTTCACTCCGCTTCGGGTTATAGCCGGACTGCCTCTCCTGACTGCCTCCTCCGCTCCGAGGAACGTCAATATTTCCGGACTTGCCTCCACTGCGGCTGTTCGACCCGTAGGTAGAGCGGTTGAGTGAACCGACATCGCTTCCTCGAGAACCCTCATTGGTGCCCGGTACATATGATTTCTTTCCCGTGCTTGCCGGATCAAGATAAGTCTTGCCACTAAGAGACCGGCGATCCAGATCATCACTGACCCCCTTGGCTTCGTATCCGCGATCAGTCCTAGTAATAGGGACAACCGACTTGGCGTACTTCTTGGTCGGCGTTACGAATTCCTTGTCAACTTCGGCCAGCCGTTCTTTGGTCATAGGAGATCCTACGGCAATCTTGGAGCCGCCCTGCAGCACTGCCTTCTTGGCGATGACTTCCTTGAATTTAGGATAACCGTTGGTCACCGGATCACGATAGCCCACCGAGCGCACTTCCTTATACTTGGAGGCCACCGTCGGCCGGGTAGTTATAACTGTCCTGTCCAGCACTACCGTGTGGCGGCGCAGGACGTGCACGTCATCTTCCCAGCAATAGCCCCACGGATCATAGACGGTCACGGTATGCCAGCCGACCAGAATTGTTGGGACATATAGCGGCGTGCAGCCCCAATAGATCCCGTCGATGTAAATCGAAGAGCCCCAGGGGTAGTCAAAATAGACGTTTCCACAGACCGACCAATGCGGATACACGGGATTATAGACCGGTCTGAAATAGTCCGGTTCCCACTCGTTCACGTAAATTCGCACCCGGTCATAAGCAAACCGCTGACCGCCGTATCGTACGAAATACTCTGAATTCAAATAATCCATATATTCATCGCGATCGGAAGCATCAGCGACCAGACCATTATTGTACCAATCCGGTACCGGGAATCTCTCGCGGGAAGCGACGATCTGAATGGTCTCGGTCCCTTCAGGCCCTGTCACGCTCAGATCGTAATCGTCTCGGCCATCAGGCAAACGATACGTCACACCGCCTCGGACATAGTTATCGCCGTTCGGTTCACTCGGAAAGAGCAAGCGCACCCGTCCGCGCGTGTCGACTGAGTAGATCGACACGAAGGCGTCGTCGTTTACGCGATAGTTGAGGACAATGTTGTCACCAATGTAGAATTCATCGCCACTGTGGTTAGTCCACAGTTCAGCGTCGAGATAGCGGTCTATCCGAACTCGGTCGCTCTGACTGTAATTCTGATCTCGTCCGTTGTCCTGACTATTGTCCTCACGTTGCAGTTCCTGAGCCGCAACCATCGGCGCTGCCAGCGCCAGCAGCGCCACGAGCGCCGCCATCCACATGCGTATCTTGGTATACATATCAGCCATCCTTTGTAAGTTACATCTATTCTTGCGCATGACGGTTGCGCAGTCTCGCCAGATATTTTGAGTCATGCTCGGGCCGCGCGACACTCTTCAAAGCCGGCACCAGTTGCGGATTCCCTTCATCCCCCTGCCACGCCCACTCAAACCGAACTGAGCCGTTAGACAGCAACTGATAAGGCCGAACTTTGGCGAAGTGGTTATCCCATGTCCAAATCACATAGGTGTGGCCGATTACAAGTTCGACGAACGGCAGCTCGGACCAGCCGACCAAAGTGTCTATGGATGGGGAAATTGACACAGAGTCAAAATCTGCAGTGTATCCCATATCCATTATGTCAGTGCCCGCATCCGCGACATTTAGGTAGTAAATACCGTCAAACACATCTACGAAGATGTCGGCAGCTTGGCTGGTATCGTATACGACAGTCCCGGTTTCGAAATCGAATCCAGAAGTTGCAGCCGCTATGTTATTTGGGGACATCACGTCTATCCCCTCCGGACGCGGTGTATCGTGTACCTCTTCCGCCGATAGTTTCGATTCGCGGCCGTCGGTGCTAACTGAACTGACCGCATAGTAATACGTGTCACCGTTAGTTACGTCAGTATCGACATACTCGTAAGGCCACAAAGTACCTTCAGCATCGGCTTCCGCTCTAACTCGACCGATCTCATAGTAGCCGGTATCGGGGAAGTCGGAGCGATTTACGATGTATTCGCTAATTCTATTGTCGTACACTCCATTCCAATAAATGTAAACAGCGCCATCTCCGGTGACGGAAAACACTCCTTGCGGCGGTGGGGGAACATAGGCGGGACCGACGACTGCCTCATCGTCATTGCAGCCAGCCAAAACGCCGGCAAGCGTAATCAGACTTACTATCGCGAACAACCTTCTCATCACTATCTCCATCAAGTTATACCTTCGTTCTTGTTATCATAGTAACAACCCCCGTGCCACAACATCTAACTAATTGTCTGACAATCGATTACTTAGATGGCAGGACAAAGAAACGTCTCTGGCGCGCCCTGTTCTTGGGCCGCCAGCTCCCTGGCGTGCACAGAAATTGTGCGAGGTCCGTAGGGACGAGGTCAAGGCTTGCTGAGACCGTATTCCTTGATCTTGGTTCGTAGCGTGTTTCGATGAATGCCGAGCGCGGTGGCAGTTTCCCCGATGTTCCAGCCAAACCGGTCAAGGGCATCACTGATGTGTTTGCGTTCAATCTCGGAAAGCAAGATGAGGTCTGGCGGCGGATTGGGAGTCTCAATCGCAGTCAGACCGGCCAGAGTGGCGACAGTCACGACATTTGACGTCGAAAGCACGACCGCTCGCTCGACCACGTTCTCCAATTCCCTCACGTTTCCCGGCCAGTTGTACTGAATGAGTTTGGCGGCCGCTTCTTTGTCGAAGCCGTTGATTTGTCTTCCCAGGCGACGGGAATACTTGTCGAGAAAGTGCTTCGCCAAGAGAAGGATGTCCCCCGGACGTTCGGCCAGCGACGGCATATGCACGCGTACGACATCCAGTCGGTAGTACAGGTCTTCGCGAAATCTGCTCTCAGCAATCAGCTTCTTCAAGTCCCTGTTAGTCGCGGCAACAAGACGGATATCCAATTTGATTGACCTGACCGAACCAAGCCTTTGAATGTGGTGGTCTTCAAGCACCCGCAGCAGCTTTGCCTGCATTGTGACCGGCATCTCAGCGATTTCATCAAGAAAGAGCGTACCGCCGTCGGCCAATTCGAATCTTCCCTGCTTGGTGCGTTCGGCTCCCGTGAAGGCTCCCCGCTCATAGCCGAATAGTTCCGCTTCCAGCAAGGACTCGGGGAACGCTGCGCAATTGATGGCAATGAAGCTCTTTGACGCACGTGAAGAAAGCGCGTGAACGGCGCGGGCGACCAGTTCCTTTCCTGTCCCGGAGGCTCCCGTTATGAGTACAGTTGAATCACGCGGCGCCACGAGCGAGATCATTTCCCTGACGTTTTGAATCGCC